>Ga0209075_1000035_pt1 | contig 100839 bp, 91 predicted proteins | sample Stecom2011_FD_187523 | JGI IMG/M metagenome (GOLD analysis project Ga0209075, IMG submission 187523) | Agricultural soil microbial communities from Utah to study Nitrogen management - Steer compost 2011 (SPAdes) (version 2) | ecosystem: Environmental > Terrestrial > Soil > Agricultural land... | reverse complement strand
AATTCAAATTTTGCCATATCTGTAATGGAAAGGTATTTTTTTAAATTATGACTGCAAAATTAATGAAAATTCATCTAATCTATTACAGTTTCTTTAATTAATTATTTTTAATATGAATAACTTCTCCACGACTTTTAGAACTATTGCTCCCTAAAACCACTTGGGACGTTTTCAATAAAAATTTAAAAGTACTAGGCTGTTTTATATGATTTTTCGACACCATCTCGATGGCTTTCTTAAAACCTAAAAAATCCGTATCTAAAATATATTCAAAATTTGGAAGATAATTGGTTACAGCTGCCTGCGTATCTAGTTTTTTATTTAAAGTAGCTTGAAGCTGTGGATTGCTTTTATTGGAAACAAAAACGTATTCGATAACTTCATGAAAAGACTCTTCTCCTTTGGGATAAAAAATAGAAACCACTTTAATTCCCATCCATATTAAGGTATTAAAAATCCAATTGGGTTTAAAATGTTTTTCAAAAAACAATTGCATAGCGCCATTAAATCGTTTGGCATAGGCTTTATCTTTTAAGGTACTCTCGCCTTTAAAGTGAATGACCGCAGTTTCTGAATTGTAATAATTTTGATACCCAGCTTTTAATATTTTATAAGAGAGATCGATGTCTTCTCCATACATAAAATAATCTTCATCCAAACCGCCAACTTCGTTGTAAATACGTTTTTTTATAATCATAAAGGCCCCAACCAACATCGGAACTTTCCCTGTTTGATCTGGACTTAAATGGTGCGCATAATAAGGTTTGGAATAACCAAACAATTTCTTGATAGAAACCAAAGGTGTCGGGATATTTCTCTTGCTTTCTGGCAGGAATTCACCTTTACCATCTATTAGTTTACATCCTAAAATTCCTAAATCTGGTGTGTTATCGGCAAATTTTAAAAGAATTTCGAAGGTATCTTCGGCAACCACCGTATCTGGATTTAAAATGCAAAGATATTCGCCTTGAGCTTCTTTTATTCCCAGGTTATTTCCTGCAGAAAATCCGTCGTTAGACTTGTTTTCAATAAGTTTTACGTTTGGAAACAATTGCTTGACCATGTCGCAACTATCGTCTGGAGACATATTGTCCACTACAATAATTTCAGCATCCAGATTTGTAATGGCTGCTTCGACACTTCTTAGGCAGAGCTCTAAAAAATAACGTACATTATAATTTAATATGATAACAGATAACTTCAAGATATGTGGTTAAGATTTTAAGGAGGCTTCAAAAGGAATGCGGTTAATAATACTTCGTCCAAGGGTAATTTCGTCTGTATATTCCAACTCATTTCCAACCGAAATCCCTCGAGCAATGGTTGAAGTTGTTACGTGATAATCCTGTATTTGTTTGTAAATATAAAAATTAGTAGTATCTCCTTCCATGGTGGATCCCAAAGCAAAAATAAGTTCTTTTACAATTCCTTGTTTTACTTTTTCAACCAAAGGCTGAATGTTTAAATCGTTTGGACCAATGCCATCCATTGGTGATATTTTCCCTCCCAATACATGATATAACCCTTTAAAAGAACTGGTGTTTTCTATGGCCATAACATCGCGAATATCTTCCACCACACAAATAATCTCTTGTGTTCTGTGCGGATTTGCGCAAATTTCGCAAATGTCATTATCACTAATATTATTACAGCTTTTACAGAATTTTATTTCTGTTCTCATGGACTCCAAAGCCTTAGCCAACTGAAGCGTTTGATCTTCTGGCTGCCTGAGTAAATGCAACACCAAACGCAAGGCTGTACGCTTACCAATTCCAGGTAATTGAGACATCTCACTGACTGCTTTTTCTAAAAGTTTAGATGAAAATTCCATGGTGGCGAATTTACTACTTAAGGTCAAATTACACTAATTTTCTAAGATTCTTTTTAAAACAAAAAGCTTCTTGGATAAAAATTTGGAATTTGCCACATAATACGTGTAATTTGAACCCTTGAAACAGATTTTCCTATGAATGCAACTCAAATAATCCTACTTATTTTATCCTACTTTGGAGTTTTAATTTTAATTTCTTATTTCACAGGGAAAAAATCTGATAACGATGCATTTTTTAAAGGAAACAAGCAATCGCCTTGGTATTTAGTGGCCTTTGGAATGATTGGCGCATCGCTTTCTGGGGTGACTTTTATTTCGGTTCCTGGTTGGATTGAAGCTTCGCAGTTTAGCTATATGCAAGTGGTTTTGGGTTATATAGTTGGCTATTTAGTTATAGGAACTATTTTACTCCCTTTATATTACAAGCTTAATTTAACCTCAATTTACACGTATTTAGAAGAGCGTTTTGGCGATTACTCATATAAAACCGGAGCTTCTTTTTTCTTAATCTCCAGAGTTGTAGGTGCTAGTTTTAGATTGTTTTTGGTTGCAAATGTGTTGCAGGTTATTCTTTTCGATGAGATTGGCATTGCTTTTTGGCAAACAGTTATTATTACCGTTTTGCTCATCTGGTTATACACCTTTAAATCTGGAATAAAAACGATAGTTTGGACAGATACCTTACAAACACTGTTTATGTTAATTGCAGTTGGGGTAACTATCTATTTTGTGAGTGATGAATTGGGTTTAAATACAGGAAACATCTTAGGATATGTTTTAGATAGCGACTTATCGAAAACTTTCTTTTTCGACGATTATAAATCCAGCGACTACTTTTGGAAACAGTTTATTTCCGGGGCTTTTATTGCTATTGTAATGACCGGTTTGGACCAAGATATGATGCAAAAAAACCTAACCTGTAAAACCCTTAAAGATGCACAAAAAAACATGTTTTGGTTTACCATCGTCTTAACCGTTGTAAACTTTATATTTTTATGTTTAGGCTTGTTATTAACAGTTTATGCACAGCAAAATGGGATCGATGCCCATAAAGACGATTTATTTCCATTACTAGCAAAAAATCATTTAGGAACTGGTGTTTTTGTGTTTTTCCTCATCGGATTGATTGCAGCAGCATACAGTAGTGCCGACAGTGCTTTAACAGCTTTAACAACTTCTTTTAGTATCGATATTTTAGATATTGAAAAGAAATTAGACAAAAAAGCACAGGTTACCAAAAGAAAGCAAATTCACATACTTTTTTCTTTTATTTTAATTCTTGTTATTATTTCGTTTAAATATATCATTAAAGACGAAAGTGTTATCGCCAAACTCTTTGTATTTGCTGGCTATACTTATGGACCATTATTGGGTTTATATGCTTTTGGCTTGTTTACAAAATGGCAGGTAAAGGATAAATTGGTTCCAATCATAGCCATACTTTCACCTATATTATCTTATGTGATAAGTATACTTAGTGCAAAATGGCTTGGTTTTGAATTTGGGTTCTTTATTTTAATCCTAAACGGATTATTAACCTTTTTTGGGTTATTATTGATAAAGAGGAAGGCTTAGTTTTTAAAAAATGACTCCTGTGTGTTATTTCAATGAGAAACACAGCGTTTTCCACTTATAACTATAGTGCACTTTAAATACTTTAGACACTTATAACTCAAGAACTCTAGCACACTTTAAATACCTTAGGCACTCATAACTTTAATCACTATTTCAATACTGCTTTGTAGAAAGCAAGACCAATGTACAGGCCACTTCAAAATCGATATCGTTCATTTCTAAAATATTATAGAATTCTGGGTTTTCCGTTCCTGGATTAAAAACAACACGTTTTGGATTTAAGGACAGGATATAATCGTAATAAGAAGCTTGATTTTTAGGGTTTAAATAGAGGGTCACGGTATCTATATCTTTATACGGCATTAAATCCGTATCAATAGATACGCCATCTATAGTTCCTTGTTTTAAACCAATAGCCACAACTTCATGACCCGATTGTTTTAAACGGTTGACTGCCATATTTGAATATTTATCAACTTTTAAGGAAGCTCCAAGCACTAATGTTTTTTTACTCATCTGTTAAATGGTGTTAAGCAATGTTAAAAATAGTAACAATACTCAAAAATAGGCGTCTATAAACTAAATACAAAATAAGAACTCTTAAAATAAACTTATAAAATATTTAATAGTCAACATAATAGTTGATGGTTAGTGTTAAGTCTGGCTATTAAATTGAGAAAACCCAAAGCGGATGCTTTGGGTTTTTAATTTTTAACTGTTAAATGATAGTTAAATACCTCCTTCAATGAAATAAAAACAACATTTCAGCGTCTATAGTAGTAAGTGATAAGTTTAAGTAGACAACTATAAAAACTTTTTATGGTTAGTGTTAGTTAAAATTGGTTAGTAGAGAAAAACCCGAAACATAACAGTTTCGGGTTTTTTGTATTTTTATAGATCGCTATTGAGATTAATCTGTCTGCAAACAACTAGGGCCTTATTACCACTTAATAATAACGGATCCCCAGGTAAAACCACTTCCAAAAGCAGCAAGCACCACGGTATCTCCTTCTTTTATTTTTCCTTCTTCCCAAGCTTCAGTTAAAGCAATTGGAATAGATGCAGCAGTTGTGTTTCCATATTTCTGAATATTATTAAACACCTGATCATCTGTTAATTTAAATTTTTTCTGAATAAATTGAGCAATTCTTAAATTGGCTTGATGTGGAATCAACATATCAATATCGCTTACTTGAAGATTGTTTTTTTCCAAGCCTTCATTTATAACTTCACTAAAACGAACCACGGCATTTTTAAATACAAATTGGCCATTCATATACGGGAAAAAACTTTCGTCTTCCGGATTGTTTTCAGCAATAATATCTGTTACCCAACGGGTTCCCATCCCTGGTGCTTTTACCACCAATTCTTCGGCATATTCCCCTTGGGAATGTAAATGCGTAGACAAAATTCCTTTGGAATTATCTTCTTCTCTAGTTAAAATAGCAGCTCCTGCTCCATCACCAAAAATAACCGAAACACCTCTTCCTCTATCCGTTTTATCCAAACCATGAGAATGTAATTCACTTCCAATAACAAGTATGGTTTTATACATCCCCGTTTTTATAAAATTATCTGCAACAGACAAGGCATACACAAATCCAGAACATTGATTACGGACATCGAGTGCTCCAATCGTTTTTATGTCTAATTCCTTTTGAATAAAAACACCTGGACCAGGAAAGTAATAGTCTGGACTAAGAGTAGCAAAAACAATAAAATCGATATCGTTTTTATCAATTCCAGCACGTTCTATAGCAACCTTAGCAGCTTTTAAACCCATTACAGATGTGGTGTCTTCAGAGCCTGGTTTTACCCAACGTCTTTCTTTTATTCCAGTACGTTCTTGAATCCACTCATCATTAGTGTCCATCATTTTGGCCAAATCATCGTTGGTCACTACATTATTGGGAACATATTTTCCTAAACCAATAATTTTCGAATTATACATAAATAAGTATTTTTAGTCGTTTAATCAGACTCGCAATTTAATCATTAAAAGTAGGATTCTTATAATTTTTAATTCTATAATATGAATTTCATAGACACTTCCCTTTTTAACAAGCTTTTTAATAATTTCAAATGATCGTTTTAGGTTTCACCTTACTCATAGCATGTTCCGAAATAGCAGTAATAGATAAAGACGGATTTACTCCTGGATTTGCCGAAATCATCGAGCCATCACAAACTAACATATTTTTATAACCAAAAACGTTATTCTGTTTATCGATGACACCTTCTTGAGCATCTTCGGCCATTACAGCGCCACCTAAAATATGTGCAGTAGTTGGAGTTCCTAATAAAGCATCTGTAAAATTAGCATAAGGAATGCCATTTACTTTTTCAGCAACCTGTTTTCCTAGTTCCATAGCTTCTGGAATAAACGCACTTGGTTTTGGACCAGATTCTTTAACGGTTTTCATTTTGGTAAACTTTCCTAATTTTATTTGTAGCGTACTATCCAAAGTTTGCATAAACAATAGGATGGTTGTGCGTTGGGCATAATTTTTAGAAAAGATGGTTTTAAAAAATCTGGAAGGTTGTTTAAAAAACAAACCTATAATACCAAACAATCTAAAAATCATAAATTTATTATGAATGGTTGGCATGGTCAAGACTTTTGAAAAGCTAGAACCTTCACCATATCGCACAGGTTCTAAATGACTATTTTTATCTGTATGTAAAATCGAACCAATAGCTATTCCTTTGGAAAAGTCTTTCGGATTTTTATCTGTAGAAGTCACTAATAACAAAGATTCATTATTGGTTCTAATGTTTTTTCCAACAGCATCGGATAAATTAGGCAAGGAGGATTTTTTCAGTTTTAATAACAAAGGAACGGTTCCCATAACTCCTCCAGAAAATATAACGCCTTTTGTTTTAACGCTCGATTTACTGCTTTTTCCTATACTCGATTTAAAATCTATTTTATAACCATCGGCACCATCTTCATTCCCTAAAACCGATACATTAAAAACTTCTTTTTCGGCTAAAATTTCAGTTCCTAATTGCTGTGCCAAATACAAATAATTTTTATCTAAGGTGTTTTTTGCATTATACCTACACCCAGTCATACAAGCACCGCAAAATACACAACCCGTTCTATCTGGACCTTTACCATTAAAGTAAGGATCTGCCACTTTTTTACCGGCTTCACCAAAGTAAACGGCTACTTTTGTAGCTTCAAAATGAGCTTCTTTTCCAATATCTTTTGCTAGATTTTTAATCAACAAATCCGATTCGTACAGTTTTGGATTGGTGCTTGCTCCCAACATTTTATAAGCCGTATCGTAAAACGGCTTTAGCTGGTTTTCCCAATCGTTTAGATGTGCCCAACTTCCAGTGTTAAAAAATTCTTTTTTAGGAATTGGCAAGGTATTGGCATACGTTAAAGAGCCTCCTCCCACTCCAACACCAGAAAGAACCGTCACATGATTTAAAAAAGTCATTTTAAAAAATCCATGAAGTTTCGCTTTTGGTTCCCAAAGCCATTTTTTTAAATTCCAATTGGTTTTAGGGAAATCTTTATCCTTAAACCATTTTCCTTTTTCAATAACAAGGACTTTGTATCCTTTTTCCGAAAGTCGCAAAGCACTTACAGAACCTCCAAAACCACTTCCAATAATCACATAATCGTAATCTAACTGCACAGAATTTCATTATTAGTATGAGGTTTAAAGATAGTATTTTGACCTTTATATCTTATAAATATTCATAGAAGTTCTAAATTTTAAATTGTATTTACATGAGATTTCCACTTTCGTGGGAATAGCGTGTCAGTTTGTCACTTTTTAATACTTGGCATTTTTGTTGACTTTATAGTATCATTAGAAATAAATAGATTATTAATAAGATTCCTTCTAATGAGGGAATGATAAATACAATAAATTATGACAAAAGGAAATATTAATGTTTCGGTAGAAAATATCTTTCCATTAATTAAAAAATTCCTGTATAGCGATCACGAAATCTTTTTACGTGAATTAATTAGTAACGCTACAGATGCTACTTTAAAACTGAAACATTTAACAAGTATTGGAGAAGCTACCGTTGAATATGGCAACCCAAAAATTGAAATTAAAATTGATAAGGAAGGTAAAAAACTTCATATTATCGATCAAGGTTTAGGAATGACAGCCGAAGAAGTTGAGAAGTATATCAATCAGATTGCTTTTTCAGGTGCTGAAGAATTTCTAGACAAGTATAAAGATTCTGGAAAAGACACCGGAATCATCGGTCATTTTGGTCTTGGTTTTTATTCGGCATTTATGGTTGCAGAAAAAGTAGAAATCATCACAAAATCCTATAAAGATGAACCTGCTGCTATCTGGACCTGCGACGGAAGCCCAGAATTCACTTTAGAGCCACACGATAAAACAGAAAGAGGTACAGAAATAATTCTTCATATTGCTGAAGATTCGACAGAATTTTTAAAAGAATCACGCATTAACGAATTATTGACCAAGTATAACAAGTTTATGCCTATTCCAATTAAATTTGGAACTAAGGAAGTGACCATTCCTTTAGCAGAAGATGCTCCAAAAGAAGCAAAACCTGAAAAGGAAACCGTTGATAACATCATCAATAATCCAAATCCAGCTTGGACCAAACAACCAGCAGACTTAGAAGATAAAGACTATAAAAGTTTTTATAGAGAATTGTATCCAATGCAATTTGAAGAGCCTTTATTCCACATTCATTTAAATGTTGATTATCCGTTTAATTTAACAGGAATCTTGTATTTCCCGAAGATGACCAACGATTTAAATCTTCAGAAAGATAAAATCCAATTATACCAAAATCAGGTTTTTGTAACAGATAATGTAGAAGGAATTGTTCCAGAATTTTTAACCATGTTGCGTGGTGTGATCGATTCGCCAGACATTCCGTTAAACGTATCTCGTTCGTATTTACAAGCTGATGGTGCGGTAAAAAAGATATCTTCATACATTACAAGAAAAGTTGCCGATAAGTTAAAATCTTTATTCAATGAAAATAGAGAAGATTTTGAAGCCAAATGGAACGATATTAAAATAGTGATTGAATATGGCATGCTTTCAGAAGATAAGTTCTTTGAAAAGGCTGATGCTTTTGCCTTATACCCAACGGTTGATGGAAAATATTATACTTATGAAGAACTTTTCAATAAAGTAAAAGACAATCAAACAGATAAAGATGGAAAATTAGTACTTCTTTATGCGTCTAATCAAGATGCACAACACAGTTATATTGAAGCTGCAACAGCAAAAGGATACGAAGTGTTGTTGTTAGATTCTCCTATTATCAGTCATTTAATGCAAAAATTAGAATCTACTAAAGAAAACATCTCTTTTGCACGTGTAGATGGAGACCATGTAGATAATTTAATTAAGAAAGACGACACTAAGATTTCTAAATTATCTGAAGAGCAACAAACCGAATTGGAATCTCTTTTAAAAGAAGTAATTCCTGCTGAAAAATTCTCGGTACAGTTAGAATCTATGGATAGTGAAGCAACTCCTTTTATGATTACGCAACCAGAATTTATGCGCAGAATGAAAGAAATGCAACAAACCGGAGGTGGTGGTATGTTTGGAATGGGTAATATGCCAGACATGTACAACTTGGTAGTAAACACAAATTCTGAATTGGTAAGTGAAATTTTAACCACTAAAACAAAAAAGAAACAAGAACGTTTAATTACACAAAGTTTGGATTTAGCCAGATTGTCTCAAGGACTTTTAAAGGGCGAAGAACTAACGAACTTTATTAAACGCAGTTACGAATTATTAAAATAAGAAAATTTATGTATGGAATTTAAAACCATACAGACATTAAAAACAAACCACCTAACAAGCGTGTAGGTGGTTTTTTTATGCCTTGTCATAAAATAACCATTTAGGTAAAATGACACTCCTGAAATAACATGTATTTACAGCTATAAATGAACACTTTTACATGTAACACCATCTTAATCAATACTTTTGAAATAAAATAAAAATATATTTTCACCCAATCTTTTTGCTTTTTATTTATTTTCAAATTACCTTTTAACCTCATTACGAACTTAAGAAATGGGTGAAATATTAATATTCAAGATAAAAACGGCATTTCTTATAACAGAAATGTCTTCAAAATATTTAATAAACCTAGGTAAAAACATTAAAACCTCTGTCTTTTATAACATCCTGCTCCATATTCCTGGGGCAGTTTATTTTTTGTGTAAAGATGTTAAAAGCGCACTTTGGATGGTTTACACGAAAAAGGAAAACCTTTCCTATTCTAATAAAATTAAAAATTATGCGCTTTAAATTACCAGCTATGTCCATTTAAAGAGTGTGTTGAATTACAAAGTAACGTTCATTATTTTATTATTATAAATTACCAAAACAAAACCGATACATCATTAAAACACTACTATTATGAAAATCAAAAAGGTTCTGGTTGCCAATCGAGGAGAAATAGCCATTAGAGTACTTCGTGCTTGTTCCGAATTAAGTATTGCCACAGTAGCAATTTACACGTATGAAGACAGATACTCCCAACATAGAAATAAAGCGGATGAATCTTACCAAATAGGAGACGACAACCAGCCTTTAAAACCTTATTTAGATATTGAAGCGATCTTGGATTTAGCAAAATCCAAAAAGGTAGATGCCATACATCCAGGGTATGGTTTTTTAGCCGAAAACTCACAATTTGCCAGAAGATGTGCCGAAAACAATATTATTTTTATTGGTCCAGATCCAGAGATTATGGATGCTCTGGGAGATAAAATTACTGCAAAAAAAATAGCCGTTAAGTGCAACGTCCCTATTATTGAAAGCAATAAGAAAAATTTAACTTCATTAAAAATAGCTAAATCTGAAGCTGCATCTATTGGGTATCCGTTAATGTTAAAGGCTGCTTTTGGCGGTGGCGGTCGCGGAATGAGGCTTATTAAAAGCGCGACAGATTTAGACCAGAATTTTATTTCTGCCAGTAACGAAGCCTTAAATGCCTTTGGAGATGGCACGATGTTTTTGGAAAAATATGTGGAAAACCCAAAGCATATTGAAGTACAAATTGTAGCCGACAAACATGGTAATATCCGTCATTTACATGAAAGAGACTGTTCGGTACAACGTCGTCATCAAAAAGTAGTGGAAATTGCACCATCATTCAATGTTTCAGATTTAGTGATACAAAACCTTTTTAAATATGCACTTGCTATTGCCAAAGAAGTTAATTACAACAATATAGGAACTGTAGAATTTCTTGTAGATCCAAAAGACAATATCTATTTTATTGAAGTCAACCCTAGAATTCAGGTAGAACATACAGTTACAGAAATGGTTACCGGTTTCGACTTGGTTAAAACACAAATTTTTATTGCTGGAGGTTATAAATTATCAGATGAGCAAATAAAAATATTCGATCAAGCTAGTATTTCCACATATGGATTTGCTTTGCAATGCAGATTAACTACCGAAGACCCAGAGAATAATTTTACTCCAGATTACGGAAAGGTAACAACTTATCAAAGTGCTTCAGGAATGGGTATTCGTTTAGATGCTGGAAGTATTTATCAAGGCTATAAGATAAGTCCGTTTTTCGATTCCTTGTTGGTAAAAGTTTCTGCGCATGGAAGAACTTTGGACGGTGCCACACGTAAAATGGTTAGAGCCTTGAAAGAATTTAGGATAAGAGGTGTTAACACAAACATTCACTTCCTACAAAATGTTATTCAACATAAAAGCTTTTTAAATGGTAAGGTTACAGTCAATTTTATACAAAACACGCCTAGCTTATTTAAAATTAAATTACCACAAGACAGAACTTCAAAAGCGGTAAAATATCTGGCTGAAGTTAGTTTAAATGGAAATCCAGATGTAAAATTTAAAGAAGACAATAAAATCTTTAGAAATGCTAAAGTCCCTAAATACAGCATGTCTTCTCCATATCCAAAAGGGACCAAGGATTTATTGACCCAGTTAGGTCCAGAAGCCTTTTGTCTCTGGTTAAAAAACGAAAAAAAAATACACTTTACAGATACCACCATGCGAGATGCACATCAATCGTTACTTGCAACCAGAATGAGAAGTTTTGATATGCTTAAAGTAGCTGAAAGTTTTGCCAAAAACCATCCAAATACTTTTAGTATGGAAGTTTGGGGAGGTGCTACTTTTGATGTTTGTCTACGCTTTTTGCATGAAAGTCCTTGGACACGTTTACGCGAATTACGAAAAGCAATACCAAACATCCTATTACAAATGTTACTTCGTGGCTCCAATGGTGTGGGTTATAAAGCATATCCAGATAATTTAATTGAAAAATTTGTTGAAAAATCCTGGGAAAATGGCATAGATATTTTTAGAATTTTCGATTCTCTAAATTGGGTAAAAGCCATGGAACCAAGCATCAATTACGTTCGGAACAACACAGGTGGTATTGCAGAAGCCGCTATTAGTTATACAGGAGACATTATGGATCCTAAGCAAACAAAATACAGCCTGAAATATTACACTGCGCTAGCAAAAGATCTAGAAAATGCTGGCGCACACATGATAGCTATAAAAGACATGGCTGGATTACTTAAACCTTATGCTGCTACAGAACTGGTTTCTGCCTTAAAGGATGCAGTAAAAGTACCCATTCATTTACATACACATGATACTTCCTCATTACAAACAGCCACCTATTTAAAAGCTATTGAAGCTGGCGTGGATGTGATTGATGTGGCATTAGGCGGCCTATCTGGTTTAACCTCGCAGCCAAATTTTAATGCCATTATAGAAATGATGAAATTTCATGAACGTGCGCATGACTTTAATATGGATACTTTAAATCAGTTTTCAAACTTTTGGGAAGACACAAGAGACATGTATTATCCGTTTGAATCTGGTTTAAAAGCAGGAACTGCCGAGGTTTTTCAACATGAAATCCCTGGAGGGCAATACTCCAATCTGCGCCCACAAGCAACTGCTCTAGGCTTGGGAGACCGATTTGATGATGTTAAAAAAATGTATGCAGAAGTCAATACTTTGTTTGGAAACCTAATTAAAGTAACACCTAGCTCGAAAGTAGTTGGTGATATGGCAATTTATATGGTAACCAACAATTTAACTCCTGAAGATATCATGACCAGAGGTGGGGAAATCTCATTTCCCGAATCGGTAATTAATTACTTTAAAGGAGATTTAGGGCAGCCCGTGGGAGGCTTCCCTAAAAAGCTTCAAAAAATTGTTCTAAAAAACAAGAAAGCATATACCGATAGACCGAATGCACATTTAAAACCTATAGATTTTAAAGAAGAATATGATGCCTTTAAAAAGAAATTTCAGAAGGGATTTACTCGTGCTATCGAACTAGAGGATTTTTTGTCCTTCACCTTATATCCTAAGGTTTTTGAACAAGCACATGAAAATTATAAACAATATGGAAATCTTGCATTGATACCTACAAAAAATTTCTTTTTTGGAATGAAACCTGGAGAGGAAACCTTAATTGAGTTAGAAGTTGGAAAGACCATAATTGTGAAACTGCTTTCTATTAGTATTGCAAACAAGGAAGGCATGAGTACTGTTTTCTTTCAAGTTAATGGAGAGAATAGATTTGTTGAAGTTTTAGATAAATCCTTAAAGATAATTAAAGAAGAAAACATAAAAACAAACCCTGATGATGTCAATCAAATTGGTGCTCCATTACAAGGTTCTTTATATAAAATATTGGTAAAAAAAGGTCAAATAGTGAAAGAAAACGATGCTTTATTTGTTATTGAAGCCATGAAAATGGAAACAACTGTTACAGCATTTAAATCTGGCAAAATTAAATCTATTACGTTAAAAGATGGTACTATGGTAAAACAAGATGATTTAATAATTATTATGGAATAAGGCATTCTATAGTAGTTATCATGAAACAATAGTTAAAAAACTTATGCCTGTTTCATGTCTAATTTATGGCCATTAAATTAATAAAGAATTTAGGTAAAAACATCAATCATTCCATATAGTTACCAGTTACTTTAGAAACACAATAAACCCCTCCTCCATCCATGGCAGCAACACAACGGTTACAGGTATCGCAGATATTTAAATTGCTTGACTTTTGATGTAAATTATTCACAAAGTTATTGTCGTGAATTAACGCGCGACCAATTTGCACAAAATCAAATCCAGATTGGAGTACTACTTCAACATCTTCGGGAGTTTTAATACCTCCAATATAAATAACAGGAATGTTTACAACAGCTTTTAACTTTTTAGCTTCTTCTAAATGAAACAGTCTGGTATATGTATATTCTTGGACCATGAGTTTTCCAAATAAGGCCAATCCCAATTTCATGAACCAGCTTGATTGATTTGCAACCATTTCGAAAATTGGCAATCTCCCACGAAGCATTAAAAATGGTGTTTTAGATGTAAATCCACTACTTGGAATAAGTGCACTTGCCCCAGCAGTTTCAAAGGCTTTGGCTATTTCAATAGCTTCATTTATTTCTAGACCTCCTTTGATACCATCGTACAAGTTCATTTTAATAAGAATAGGAAAGTCTGCTCCAACTTGCTGGCGAATGCCATGGATAATTTCAAGAGGAAAACGCAATCTATTTTCTAGACTGCCTCCATATTCGTCTTTACGTTTATTGGTGTAAGGAGACAAAAACTGACTTATTAAATAGCCATGTCCTGCATGGATTTCAACAGCATCAAAACCGGCATCTATAGCCATTGAAGTTGCATTTACAAAATCGGCTATTTTTTCTTCAATGTCTGCAACCTTCATTTTTTTAGCAAAAGACATTCTAAAGAGATTGAATTTTGGCGATGCACCTAAAGGTCTTTTGCCAATAACTTTTTTACTTGCAAAATATCCACAATGTCCAAGTTGTATGGATGTATAAACTCCTTCGGCATGCACTTTAAAGGTTAACTTTTTCAACTCTGGAATAAGTTTTTTGCGCATCCACATTTCATGGTCATACGCACGTCCATCGTGACTCACAGAACAATAAGCAACTGTTGTCATGGCTATTCCACCAGCTGCCATCTTTCTATGATGTTCAATAAGTTCTGGAGTAACACCTCCATTTTGAGACATGCCTTCAAAACAACCGGCCTTAATAATCCTGTTTTTTAAAACAAGATTTCCTAGATTCCCTGTACTTAATATGTTGTTTATTTTTTTATTCATTTAATACCAACTATTCATCCTTATAAAATTCCATTTTTTTTCTTTTTCTCATAGCCCAAACTGCAGTTGCCGGGATAATCATTAATGTAGGAAGGATAGATGCGAGTGGTTTTGGGGTTCCTTTTAAAAAATGCATCACACTAGTAAGAATCAGAGTTATTACCGTTGGAATAAAAATAGCCATCCCTACTGCTAAGTTTCGTTTTTTAATATGAATGGCAATGTATTCGCAACCTTTCATTAAAAATCCACCAAAAATAAAGGTATAAATACCTTGTTTTAAAGCAGCCGTAAAGGATTCTGTAACAAGGTAGGTAGAAAAATAATTAATACAGAAAACAATTGTTCCCATAAAAACAGCACCGGCGAGCCCTATTTTATAGTCGAAAAATTTATTTGAAATGTATTTCATATTTTTATATATGAGAAATATCGGTAAATATTAATGATTATGAAACGATATCCGATAAATTTATTTTCACTTTAATATCTAATAGATGTCCGTTAAATTAAAAAACCACCTCGAAAATCAAGGTGGTTTCTATCAATAAAAATTGGTTGGTTACTTGCTTAATCGCCACTTAACTCTTTGTTATACTCCCAAATTTCATCAAAAGTATCTTTAAACAGATTATCTCTAGTATCTATTAAACCTTGAAAACTGTTTTTTCCGTTTATTTTTTCATATGCCTCTATAAAACTTGGTCCTTCAATATCGAACTCTGCCCAGTTTTTACTAAAATTAACCGAAGCAACATGGCGGCCTAGATTTCCTTGTATAAATTCATTATAATACAAACCCCAAGGATTATCTCCTGGCAAGGATTTTATGGTTGCACTTACTTTCTTAAAAAAGTCCTTCATTAAATACTGGTTGTTGTCTTCAATTTCCATGATTCGCACAAATAAAATAGGGTATTCCATAGTTTTTCCAGTAAACATGCTTGTGTTGGATAAGTCATCATCTTGAGTCCAATATTCCACCGTTTCGATTTTTTTCACATAAGGCAACACATTGTCTCTCCAATCGACATCATGAGCTCCTTTTGGTCTGGAGTCGTTGTGCTTAAACATCATTGGACCCATTTGCCAAATAATACTTCCTGAATTTGGTCCAGTTGAAATGGTGTAAACAGTGGCTTTATAAGGCCCATTTTTATGATACTTTTCGTTGTGGTTCCTCATATTCTCACCAAATACTTTAAGCTTGGCTAGATCTGGAGTTAACATAACGGTTTCCCACATGGTATAATTTTTCTTGTCTTGAGCATTGGTTTGGAATGAAACTCCCAAGACCATGACTAACATCGTGATTGATGCGATACATTTTTTTAACATAATAATTTAATTTAAATGATTAATAGCTGTATTTGCAGCGATTGCAAATGGTAATTACAAATTTTAAATGACTGTCTGTTTTATAATAAATGGCGAAATATTAAAGCCAATTAAAATGAAGGTTCAGCTTTGGAGTCATTTAAAGATATGCTATTAACAAGCATTAAATCAAGCGACTATGTACGAAACAGTTTGTTTTTTGTCCGAAAGAAGGGATTTACTTATCTAATAAAAAGTGATTGTTCCAGTTTATTAATAAAATATTTAATCAGATTTATTTAATCTCTGTCTTAATTAAATATGTATTGTGAAGCACTTTTAAACGAAAGTTTTTTATAAAACGAAAAAATCTCTTTCACAAATTAATTCCTTCAAAATTCATCTATCTTTGTCGTAAATATATCAGCATGTCATTTAAAGACTTACAACTTATCGATCCTCTTTTAAAAGCTATTGAAGAACAAGGTTATAAAACACCTACTTTAGTTCAAAAAAAAACCATCCCTTTTGTTTTAGCTGGAAAAGATGTTATAACCTCAGCACAAACAGGAACTGGAAAAACAGCCGCTTTTGCTTTGCCAATTTTGCAGTTGCTTTCCAATAAGCAAGATCCCACAAAAAGAGGAAAAACAATAAAAGCATTGATAGTAAGTCCTACCAGAGAATTAGCCTTACAAATTGGCAACAATTTTAATGCTTATGCCAGACATACCAATTTACGTACAACGGTAATTTTTGGTGGAACTCCTATAGAGCCTCAAATAGATGTTTTAACTAAGGGTGTTGATGTTTTAGTGGCAACGCCAGGACGTTTAATCGATTTACAGAAACAGGAAGTTGTTAATTTAGATCAGGTTGAAATTCTGGTTTTAGACGAAGCCGATTTAATGTTAGACATGGGTTTTATAGACGACGTTAAGCATATTGAAAGCTTATGTCCGAAACAAAAACAGATTTTATTATTTTCTGCTACCATCCCCTATAAGGTGGAACAATTAGCCAATACCATATTAAATAATCCAGAGCGAATTGAAATTACGCAAAGCTTATTTGCAGCTAATCCAATTGGACAAGTGTTGTATTATGTACCAAAACGCAATAAAATAGAATTGTGTTTGCATTTGTTACGAAACGAAATAAAAGGCAGTATTTTAATTTTTAGACGCACCAAATTTGGAGTTGATAAATTAGAGCAAACCCTAATAAAAAACGAATTTCAGGTTGAAACGCTTCATGGTGACAAATCTCAAACCGATAGACAAACTGCTTTGAAAAAGTTTAAAAGTGGACAAGTAAATATTCTTATTGCTACAGATGTTGCGGCAAGAGGGATTGATATTAATGAGTTGGATGCCGTAATTAATTTCGATTTACCAAATATTCCAGAAACCTATGTTCATAGAATAGGAAGAACTGGGCGTGCTGGAAATTCTGGGATGTCGTATTCCTTTTGTGGAGCAGACGAAATAACGTATGTACAAACCATTCAACAATTAATACAGACCCAGATTCCTGTTGAAGAAAACCACCCATATCCTTTAGATCCAAATACTAAATCAATTAGTCATAAATCGAATCAAACAGATAGCAAAAATAAAAAAGGCCGAAAAAGTGCAGCTTCAAGAAAGAATAAGAAGCGTTGGTATTAATTTGGTGTATGTTTTTAAATTGTTTGGAATTGGGTTGTTAGAGGTTTAGTCTTTTATTAAAATAACTTTTCAATAAGGGGATTTGTACACAAATCATAACTCCAAAAAGTACTAAGGCATACCATGTGGAATGGGACACTTTTATTCCTGAAAACAAATTGGGGAGATTATATTTAGTCCATGCACTAAAATCTATAGCTTCAAACCATTCACTATTTTGCGAATTTCCAGAAACAAAAACATAACCTATTAGCGTTAAAACACTTAAAACTAAAATTTTCCATCCCGTTTTAGAAATTAATGGCTTATAAACTGTAGATGTACTTTTAGAATCGGCAGTTATTTGTTGCATCACATTTGTGGTGAAATTAAAAGAAGGTGATTCTAAAACAGCTTGCTTCATGACATCTTCAACCAATTTATCTAGATGTTTATTTTCTTTATTTTTCATAATGTGCAATTATTTCTGGTTCTAATCTATCTTTTAAAATACGTGCTAGCTTTTGTCTGCTTCTAAATAATTTCACCTTAACATGATTAGCAGTAATACCAATAATTTGAGATATTTCAGTTAAAGATTGTTCTTCAAAATAATAAAGAGTTACTAAAAAACCATCTTCACTTGGCAATAAACTTATACATTCTTGAATGGCCTGCAAACGTTCTGCTTCAACCATGTTTTCAAGAGCATTATCTATGGTATATACATGTTTTTCAGTAAACTCATCAATAGAATCAACTTGCTGCTGCCTTTTATTTTTTTTAAGTCTATCTAAACAGGTATTATAAGTTACTTTATAAATCCATGTAGAAAACTTAGAATCTCCTTTAAACTTCTTTAAGGATTTAAAGATTTTTATAAACGTATCTTGACTAACTTCTTCAGCTTCTTCTCTATTCTTAAGCATTCGCAAGGCTAATGTAAACACTAAGTCTTTATATTGGTCAACCAATACCCCAAAGGCATTGGTGTTTCCTTCAAGCACTTGATTGATTTGGTTTTGATCTTTGTTAGTCGTCATTTGTGTTTTAGACGACATGTTTTGGTCTTTGGTTACAGATGAAAAATAAAAATATTTAGAAAAAGTTGTAACCATAATAAAAAGCTTGTCGTCATATGCTATGAACACATTAAATTTAATCAATTAAAAACAAACAGTCATGGGATCAGAATTAATTATCATTCCAATTATATTTGGAGCAATTTTCGGAGTTTTTTATTTATTCTTTTCAACAAGAAACAAAGAACGTTTAGCACTTATAGAAAAAGGTGCAGATGCGAGCATATTCATGAAAGGCAGACAAAGTACAGCTCCAATATGGAAAGTATTTATTTTAAACCTTGCGCTATTATTAATGGGAATTGGACTGGGAACATTATTAGCTTCCATTTTAGATACTTATACCTCTTTAGATAGCGAAGCCGTTTATCCTGCAACTATTTTCTTTACAGCAGGTTTAGGCTTATTTTTTGGTTTTAAAATGACTAAAAATCTAGACAAGGAATAACTTATCATCATCAAATAAGTTTTAAATCCTACTAGTTATATAATTAGTAGGATTTTTTTTAAGGTCATTTTAACCAAGAAGTTTCATTTTTGTTTCATAAGAAACTGTATCTTTAAAGTTCATTTATACTAGTCGCTTTAAATTTATGTGCAGACAAGCCTTTCTTCTTGTAATATTACTTTTTTCGGTTTTTGGTTTTTCGCAAACTAAAATCATCGATTCCCAAACAAAACATCCGGTATCTTATGCTACTATTTCATTTGGAAATGGTCAAGGAGTTTTCGCTGACGATGAAGGGCAGTTTCTTTTTACAGAAAAAATATATCCAGATGTGGACTCGCTTTTTGTTTCTGCTTTGGGGTTTAAAGATTTAAATATTTCTACTGAAAATTTACCAAAGATTCTTGAATTACAACCCCATATCGATCAATTGGATGAAATTGTTGTTCGTGCCAAATTGGACAGAAAATATAAAGAAGAAACCATAAAAGCTTATTTGGATGACGACTATCACAAATGTTGGCTTCCAACGATAGAATCTGAAATAGCTGTGTATTTTAAAAATGAAGATGATAAACTAAAGAAGCTTTCTGAAATTCATTTCCCAATTGCTTTAGAATCGGTAGATTGGAAAAAAAGACATAAATCGAATGCTGAGAAAAAACCTTTTTCAACCTTATTTAAAGTGAATATCTACCATAACGATAATGGCCGTCCAGGAAAACCCTTAAGCTACCAAAACATCGTTTTTAGAGCTACCGAAAAAGATGGCGACCAGTTTACTTTAGATGTATCCGCATTCGATATTTACATTCCAGATTCCGGTTTATTTGTTTCACTTCAGGTCTTGGGTTATGCAGATAATGCTGGGAAATTATTACCAAATAAAAAATACAAGGAAATAAAATCTGGCGGAGCTTTAGTTAAAATTCCAACAAATTTCAGGCCTCTTCTTCCTTTTACCAACGAAATTCCAGAAAACAACACCTTTATTAAACGTGTGTTTTTACACGGAAACCAATGGATTCAATTTAAAAAAGGACATTTTACCGATTCCAGTTTATTGAATGCTGGCTTAACCAATTATGGAATGGGACTAACTTTTAAAGTTTATAAAGATGAATAACCCTTGGCATTTATATCTCATGGCAGCCATTTATGTGTTTGCCGGTATCATGCATTTTATAAAACCAAAGATGTATATGCGCATCATGCCAAAATATCTACCAAATCATAAATTGATGGTTTTATTAAGTGGGTTTGCCGAAATATTATTAGGTCTAGCTTTATGTTTTGACGCAACAAGAACGTTTGCTATTTATGGTATTATAAGTATGTTACTTGTGTTTCTACTGGTTCATTTTTACATGCTTTCTAGCGAAAAAGCGGGCGCTGGTATTCCAAAATGGGTTTTAATATTACGCCTACCACTTCAATTTATACTTATGGCTTGGGCTTATTACTATCTGTAGTTTGTTTTTGAGTCTAAAAAAAACGAACTTCGTAAGCAGCAAATATCAATTCACTTTTAGAACATTTTTACTATGAAAACTTCTTTCAGATTTTTATTCAGTTTCCTATTTATTTTAAGCGTTACCATGTCTTTTTCACAAGAAAAAGCTGTTCCGGTTTTCGAAAATGGAGAAGCTCAAATCGTTCCAGCATTCAGTAATGCTGAAGGATGGATTAGACATGATTTATGGGTTGAAACCGAATTTGACACCGATGGAGATGGTAAATTAGATCGCATGCACGTGTCTGTAACTAGACCTCTGCAAACAGATTCCGAAGATTTAAAACTACCTGTTATCTATGTTTCGAGTCCTTATTTTGCTGGAGTTGCTAGAGATGTCGATGGCTTATTTTGGGATGTAAAACACGAGTTAGGTGAAGCTGCTAAAGAACGTGTTCATCCAGAAGTAAAAAGAACTGGAGAACGACCAATAATTTCAAATTCACATATATTAAAATGGGTTCCTCGAGGTTATATCGTGGTTCACTCCTCTTCGCCAGGAACAGGACTTTCGGATGGTTCTCCAACAGTTGGAGGCGAGAACGAATCTCTTGCTCCAAAAGCTGTTATCGATTGGTTATGCGGACGAGCAAAAGGATATACAGAAAGAGATGGCAACGAAGAAGTAAAAGCCTATTGGTCTACTGGAAAAGTAGGCATGACAGGAACATCATATAACGGAACGTTACCATTAGCGGCTGCAACTACAGGTGTTGAAGGTCTTGAAGCCATTATTCCTATTGCGCCAAATACTTCCTATTACCACTATTACAGATCGAATGGTTTGGTAAGATCTCCTGGAGGTTATTTAGGAGAAGATATTGATGTGTTATACGATTTCATTCACAGTGGAGAGGAATCGAAACGAGCATATAGCAACAAAGTTGTAAGAGACACCGAAATGAAAAATGGGCTGGACAGAATTACTGGAGATTATAATGATTTCTGGGCTGGACGTGACTATTTAAATCATATGAAACCCATGAAAGCTGCTTTACTGATGGCGCACGGATTTAACGATTGGAACGTGATGCCAGAACACAGTTATCGCATTTATGAAGCTGCAAAAGAACAAGGCATTCCTTCTCAAATATATTATCATCAAAACGGTCATGGTGGACCACCTCCAATGACTATGATGAACAGATGGTTTACGCATTATTTACACGGGATAGATAATGGTGTAGAAAATGATGCCAAAGCATGGATTGTAAGAGAGAATGATTCTCCTGAAAACCCAACTGCATATAAAGAATATCCAAATCCAGATGCTTCAGAAGTTACTTTGCATTTACTTAAAGGAGGTTTGGAAATAGGAAACCTAAGCACTAAAAAATCTAAAAAACAAGGGCATGAAACCTTGATAGACGATTATAATATTTCTGGAGACGATTTAGCGCAAGCTGACAGTTCTAAAAACCGTTTATTGTATGTAACACCTACACTTATTGATGATGTACACATTTCAGGATTACCTAAAATAACCGTCAACTTAGCCAGTAGCAAACCTGCAGCTAATTTATCTGTTTGGTTGGTATCCTTACCTTGGAATACAGATAAAGATGCAAAAATTACAGACAATATTATTACACGTGGTTGGGCAGATCCTCAAAACCATAAATCGCTAACTGAAAGTGAACCTTTAGAACCAGGGAAATTTTATAGCATCACTTTCAATTTACAACCAGACGATCAAATAATTCCTAAAGGGCAACAAATTGGATTGGTAATTTTTTCGAGTGATAGTCAATACACCATCTTGCCAAAACCTGGCACAGAATTAACCATTGATTTAGACAAAACCACACTTAGTTTACCTATTGTTGGTGGCGAAAAAGCTCTAGAGAAATCTTTAAAAACAAATTAGAAAAACTCACGATATTGCATCATTCTAAAATCCAGGGTATTAAACTCTGGATTTTTTTGTTTCAGCTGCTTATACAAAGGCATGCTTCCAACTGCTCTGTTAGCGGCTCCAGATGGTGCTGTTAAGGATACAGTTGTTATAATACGTGGGTTGTTTTTACTCGATAAGATATCAAATTGATGGATTCTTGGAACTTGATTGGAAATTAATTCCAGTTTCAGATGATTGTCTTTTAAATGTTTTCTGAAAAAATATTCAGGTCCATTTTTACTGTTTCCCCCTGTAAACAATAACGTATCCACGTTTGGAAATTGTTTTAAATATCCTATTAAATCCCTTAAAATAATATTTTGCATCCCTAAATCGGAAGCATCTATTTTTTCACGTTCGGCACTTTCAACGATATCACAAATTCCAATTCCTCTCTCAATTAAAAAATTTTTCCGTTGACTAACAGCTTCCTCTGTGGTTTCATATTTAAGATTTAGTTGAAATATTTCATCTAAAATTTTCCATAATTGACCATCGCTACTACCATAACAAAAATCGACATCTGCTGGTTTTAAATCACCAACAGTAAACCTGGGAGGTGGTAAAGTGCCTACTATTAATTTTGTAGCATGCTCTGGTATAAATGGTTTATATGGATGATAATGTTTAAACATAAATGTCTTGAATTATAAGCTTAATTATTGTATTTTAAGTATCTGAAATAAAACACATAAAAGCATGGGAAAAGGAGATAAAAAAACCAGACGAGGAAAAATACAAAGAGGTTCTTATGGTGTTAGACGTCCACGAATAAAAAAACGTCCACGCCTTGAAAACAAACTAGATCCTAACAAAAAAGTAAAACCTAAATCTTAATATATTGAGATAGTTTCTTACCTATGGCATAAGCGCCAACAATAGATAAGATAACAATGCAAATATTTGCAAAAACATAAAAGGTGTACAACAACACATCTTCTTTCGAGTTGATGCAGAAATTATCTGTAATGCAGGTTTCTATGGTTTCCTGGTAAAATTGAAGCAACAGAAAGCTTACAATAAAAAGCACTAGAATAGAAATCAATATATATTGAAGCGTTTTGTTTCTTGGTTTTTTACCAGTTGGCTTAAAAGCATTTCGTTGGTCTTCGGTACGAACGTTATCTTGTAAAGACCAAACTGTTTTCTTTGGAGAGTTGTCCATGAAATCTGTAATTTTCTAAATTAAATCCTTTTATATCGTCTAAAGTCTTGGCATTGTTATCAATAATATAACGTGTTATTAAGCCTCTAGCTAATTTGGCATAAATACCAATGGTTTTATAATCGCCATTTTTAAGTTCTTTAAAATCGATATCTATAACGGGTACTTTTAGGCTTTTGGTATCAATTGCTTTAAAATACTCGTTACTTGCCAGATTTAAAAAGAGCTCGTTGTCTTCCAATTCGTTGTTTAAAGTTTGAGTAACTTTCTTTTTCCAAAATTCATATAGGTTTTTATTTTTCCCAATTGGAAATTTTGTTCCCATTTCCAATCTGTAAGGTTGTATTAAATCCAATGGTTTTAAAACGCCATATAGCCCTGAAAGAATTCTTACGGTATCCTGAAGCTTATCTAGTTTTTTTACATCTAAAGAATATATATCCAAGCCTCTGTACACATCGCCATTAAAAGCATACACAGCTGGTCTGGCATTGTTTTTTGTAAAAGGTAATTGCCACTCCTGATTGCGTTCGTAATTTAAATGTGCCAAATTATCCGAAATTTTCATTAGCTCCGACAAACTCTTGGCAGATTTCTTTTTTAGTAACTTATTAATACGCTCCGAATCTGATAAAAACAAAGATTCCGAGGTTTTACTAGTGGGTAATTTAGTTTCAAAATCGAGGGATTTTGCAGGTGATAAAACGAGCTTCATAGACACACTTCCTGCGAAAGCAGGAATCTCTTTATAGTTAATATATAGCTTTAAAATACAGATTCAAAGTTACATATAATTCAATAAACTAACGAATGGAAACTGTTATATGGTCGTTAATAAAATAGGTTTATTTATAATCCACATTGTGGGAAAAAAATTCAAATTTGTTAATCAGTTTTAAATTCAACAAGAGATTCGTTAAGAACAACTTGCTTTAAAGTTTTATTCTGAACAATTTTCCATTTTTTTCTAGGATATTTTTCTTTTAATTTTGGTAAATCCTCTTCAAAATTATCTTGAATTACAAATAAATTTCCATTCTCATTACCTTTAGGATAAAATGTAAAATTTCCAATATAATTTATAGAATCTTCTTGAACTTTAAACAGAATTGAAAATTCATTTTTTTATTTTAAACTGCTATTGGAATATCCAAGACCAACAATGGCTAAATTATAATTGAAAAATTCATAATTACCTGCTTTCTGTTCTTTAATAAAAAAATAAACCCTCGTATTATCGCCTTTTTGATGAGGTAAACTTCTTGATATATGTATACTATAATAACCGTCTAAAAAATCATTTTTTTTTACTTCTGGTTTGTATTCTAACCCACATCCATTTTATCTAGGTTTCTCATCAATTAAGGTAAATGTTCAAATAATATAACCATTACCTGGAGCTGCATTACTTATCATTATTTTCTCACTACCACAACTAATAAATATAAGAACCCAAATAATATGTTTCATTTATTTTTAAATGATTTACTGTTTTATAAAATTACCTCTTACTCCCCATCTTGATGCTTCACATAGTTCTGCCATTTTTCAATGCACAGCTGCATATCTTGAGGAATCTCAGAGTCGAAACTCATGAATTCTCCTGTTTTTGGATGTGTAAAGCCCAGCGTTTTTGCATGTAGCGCCTGCCGTGGTAAGATTTTAAAACAATTATCTACAAACTGTTTGTATTTAGAGAACGTGGTTCCTTTTAAGATTCGTTCTCCTCCATAACGTTCGTCGTTAAACAAGGTATGTCCTATATGTTTCATGTGCACGCGAATTTGGTGCGTACGTCCTGTTTCTAATTTACAAGACACTAAAGTAACATAGCCTAAACGTTCAATAACTTTATAATGTGTGACTGCTGGTTTGCCTTTGTCTTCATCATCTCCAAAAAAGACCGTATTTTGTAATCTGTTTTTTGGATGACGACCAATATGCCCCTCTATGGTTCCTTCATCTTCCTCCATATTTCCCCAAACAATAGCTACATATTCTCGCTGACTCGTTTTATCGAAAAACTGCTTGGCTAGATGCGTCATCGCTTCTTCATTCTTGGCAATAACTAAAAGTCCACTCGTATCTTTATCTATTCTGTGCACCAATCCTGGACGATTACTAGAATTGTTGGGCAAATTATCAAAATGATAAATCAAGGCATTAATTAAGGTTCCAGAATAGTTTCCGTGTCCTGGATGTACAACCATTCCTGGTTCTTTATTCACAACCAACAAATCATCATCTTCGTAAACAATGTTTAAAGGAATGTTCTCTGGAGTTAGTAAGTTTTCGTAAGGTGGATGCTCGAAAAGCACACGAATCACATCATAAGGTTTTACCTTATAATTGGATTTCACTTGGATATCGTTGACATAAATACTGCCATTTTTTGCAGCTTCTTGAATTTTATTTCGCGTTGCGTTTTCAATAAAATTCATTAAATATTTATCTATTCTAAGAGGTTTCTGACCTTTTTCGGCAGTAAAGGTGAAATGTTCAAATAACTCATCATCATTTTCCTGCTCTGGGGTATAATCTATCATATTATTCTGAAATTGGTCTAGTACCATTACCTAAAACCAAATCGATTTTAGAGGTTTTTGGAAGCATATCTCCCGGTTGAAGTTTTTTACCTTTAAAGCTCATTTCCAAAACTCTATCTTTAGCAATATTGTCTATATAAATCAGTTTCCCTACCTCAAACCCTAAAGCCTCTAGCGTTGGTTTTGCTTGTCTAAATGTGCGTTCCGTTAAATCTGGAACCAAAATGTTTCTGTAACCAGAAGGATTAAGGGTTAAATATATTTTTCGGTTTTCCTTTACTTTTTCGCCAGCAATTGGATCCTGTTCTATCACCGAGAATTTTGGATAATCTGGATTGTAATTAGAAGAATCTAAAATTTCCATAGCTAAATTGTTTTCATTTAGTTCAATTTTAGCCACTTCAATAGACTTTCCTTTTAACTCGGGAACCGTTTCAAATTCACCATGATTGGTAGTTACCTTTAACCATTTTAGCATGATAAATGACAAAATGAAAATGGCAACAAAAGCCAAAACAATTTGTTTTAAAAACGTTCTACTACTAAGAAATTTTATAAGACTCATTTAAATTTATTTGAACAACAAAGATATAAAAACAGAACTGTTTTTTCTTTTGCTTTTAATGTGATATTTTAGCTTAACTAAAAATCCTCTGGTTTTATTGTAATATTAGCTAATAATTAACGGGATTCCCAGGTTCTTGGGAAATATATATGAAAAAAAATATCGCCATCATTATGGGAGGTTTCTCCAGCGAATACGAGATCTCATTAAAAAGCGGAAACGTTGTTTATCAAACACTTAACAAAGAAATATACGATGCTTATAGAATTCATGTTTTTAAAAACAAATGGGTATATGTAGACAATGAAGACAATGAATTCCCTGTAGATAAAAATGATTTCTCAATTATTGTCAATAAGAATAAAATTAATTTCCATTGTGTTTTTAATGCCATTCATGGAACTCCGGGAGAAGATGGTTTTATGCAAGCCTACTTCAAGCTATTGAACATCCCGCAAACCAGTTGCGACATGTATCAAGCAGCTCTGACCTTTAATAAACGTGATTGTTTAAGTGTTTTGAAACCTTACGGAATAAAAACGGCCGAAAGTTTCTACGTGAATTTAGGCGACAAGATTGATGCGAATGCCATTGTTAAAAAAGTGGGCTTACCTTGTTTTGTAAAGGCCAATAAAGCTGGAAGTAGTTTTGGAATTACTAAAGTTTATAAGTTAGAAGACATGCAGCACGCCATTGATGTGGCTTTTAAGGAAGATGACGAAATTATTATTGAATCCTTTTTGGATGGTACAGAAGTTTCTGTTGGGGTTATTAAATATAAAGGTGAAACTAAAGTTTTACCAATAACCGAAATTGTAAGCGATAACGATTTCTTCGATTATAAAGCAAAATACCTTGGCGAATCCAAAGAAATTACCCCAGCGAGAATCAGCGAAGAAATGACCGAAAAAGTAAATAAAGTAGCCAAACAGGTTTACGATATTTTAAAAATGACCGGCTTTAGTAGAAGTGAATACATCTTTAAAGATGGCGAACCACATTTATTGGAAGTAAACACGGTTCCTGGGCTCACCAAAGCTAGTATCCTTCCGCAACAGGCAGCAGCAGCTGGAATTACCCTAGAAGAATTGTTTGGTAATGCCATAGAAGAAGCTCTTAAATAGCTACCATATTTGACATGGTAGTTTTCGATAAATAAATATTATATTTGGTAAACTTTTAAAAATTAAATGAGATTCTCAGTACATATTGGTAATGTACGATACAAAATCCATTTAATCTTAAGTCAAATTTAAAAAGATTCCTGCCTTCGCAGGAAACATTATGAGAAGAGCATTATTTCCAGGATCTTTCGATCCATTAACTTTAGGTCATTTCGATATTATAAGTCGTGGTGTACATCTTTTTGATGAAGTTGTAGTTGCCATTGGTATCAACGCCGATAAAAAATACATGTTCACGCTCGAGGAACGCAAAAAGTTTATTAAAGAAACATTTAAAAATGAACCAAAAATAAAAGTTGTTACTTATGAAGGGATGACTATAGATTTTTGCAAGAAAATAGATGCTGGGTTTATTCTTCGCGGATTACGGAATCCAGCCGATTTTGAATTTGAAAAAGCCATTGCCCATACCAATAGAAAACTCTCCAAAATTGAAACTGTATTCCTATTAACGGCAGCACGAACTTCTTATATTAGTTCTAGCATTGTTCGTGATGTGATTAGAAATAAAGGCGATTATAAAGTTTTGGTTCCTGATAGTGTTCGGGTGAAATAATTCTAAAAGAATCTCTTTTATTACTGTTTACTGAAACCTAAGACTGTATACTTTGTTAAAGCTTATAGTCAGACAAAGGATTCGGGAAGTCTTCAGGGTTAGCAACTAAATGGTATCTTGGATCGTCGACATCTTCAATAATCACTTCTTTAAATTTCGGACTTGCCTTGTACATTAATTCTTTACAATCTTGACTCAAGTGCTTTAGCTTAATTGTCTTACCTTCAGCTTCATATTTTTCGACAATATTAAAAATAGCCTCCAAAGCTGAATGATCGCTAACACGAGATTCTACAAAGTCAATAATTACTTGGTCAGGATCGGTTTTTGGATCAAACTTTTCGTTGAAAGCCTGTATTGAACCAAAGAACAAAGGCCCCCAAATTTCATATACTTTTGTACCATCTTCCTTAATACGTTTTCTAGCACGAATACGTATGGCATTTTGCCAAGCAAATGACAAGGCTGAGATAATAACACCAACGAATACCGCAATGGCTAAATCGTAAATAACGGTAACAGAAGAAACTATTATTAAAACAACAGCATCAGATAAAGGAATCTTTTTAATAATTCGGAAACTGGACCATGCAAAGGTTTCAATAACCATCATAAACATTACTCCAACTAATGCGGCAATAGGTACTTGTTCTATTAATTGATCGGTAAAAAGTATAAACGTTAGTAACGTTAGAGCCATCATAATACCAGATAAACGTCCTCGCCCACCAGCGTTAATATTAATAACCGTTTGGCCAATCATACCACATCCACCTGTTCCACCAAAAAGCCCCGACATAATATTTCCGGTTCCTTGAGCAATACATTCTTGGTCGCCATTACCTCTAGTTTCAGTTAGCTCATCCACTAAATTCATAGTCATCAAGGACTCTATTAATCCTACGGAAGCCGCTAAAAAGGCATAAGGTAAAATAAATTTTAAAGTATCTAAATTAATAGGAAGGTTTTGCCACAGCTCTAGATTAGGTGTTGGAAATTCACCTTTTAAACCCGTTCCTCCACCTTCAATAATATAAGATCCTACCGTCGATACATCTAAATTAAAACCAATAGCAATTAAGCTTGTTACTAAAATAGCGGTTAATGCTGCGGGTACTTTCTTAGTGATTTTTGGTAAACCCCAAATAATTCCCATGGTTAAAAGCACCAAACCAAGCATGATATAAAGTTCGGTACCTTGCATATAGGTGCTAACGTATTTTTTAACACCATCAGCTGAAACTTCTAAAGATTTATGTGAAAACATTTTTACCTGTGCCCAAAAAATAACAATGGCAAGACCATTAACAAATCCTAGCATCACTGGATGTGGGATTAAGCGTACAAAACGCCCTAATTTAAATACACCCGCCATAATTTGAATGACACCCATTAATATAACACAGGCCATTAAATAGAAGAATCCCATGTTCTTAATCGGTTGATCAAAAAGCATTCCTTTGGTATGGCCATCTGCAATCATGGTAACAAAAATAACCGCAACAGCACCAGCAGCACCCGAGATTAATCCCGGTCTTCCTCCAAAAATTGCGGCAATCAACCCAATAATAAATGCTCCTGAAAGAGCCATCAGCGGATCTATTTGTGCAACAAAAGCAAACGCAACCACTTCTGGAATCATTGCTAAAGACACGGTAATCCCGCTTAAAATATCATTTTTAGGGTTACTTGTGAATTTTCGAAAAAATTGAGTCATCGTTCTTTTTTTGGAGGGTGCAAAAATAGACTTAATATGGTTAAACACAAGGCTATATTCTTATAAATTGTTTAGTTTTATACTTTAATTCTTGATTTATGAAAAAAAATATCGCTTTTTCTCTTATCTGTTTGTCTTTCAATTTTTTATTATCCCAGACGTCTCCACAGCTTTTAACGAATTTTGAAAAAAGTGGTGGAACTGAAACCGAAACTTATCAAGAAGTCATTAATTATTTTAAAAGTTTAAGTATTATTTATCCCGAAATTTCAATGCTGGAAATGGGTAAAACCGATTCTGGAGAACCTTTGCATATTGTTATTTTCAACAAAGTTTCAAACTTCGATTTTTCGGAAATAAGAAAAAACAAACGAATTTTATTGATTAACAACGGCATCCATCCTGGAGAAACAGATGGAATTGATGCCACCATGATGCTGTATCGAGATTTAGCCCAAGGTAAAATAAAAGCTCCTAAAAACACGGTTTTGGTAACGATTCCTATTTATAATGTTGGAGGTAGTTTAAACAGAAATACAGGTTCTCGTGCCAACCAAAATGGTCCAAAAGAATATGGTTTTAGAGGCAACGCCAGAAATTACGATTTGAATCGAGATTTCATAAAATGTGATACTGAAAACGCTAAAAGTTTTACAGAAATTTTTCATTTGGTGCAACCAGATGTATTTATAGATAATCATGTAAGCAATGGTGCAGACTATCAATATGCGCTTACGCATTTATTCACACAACACAATAAACTAGGCGGTTCTTTAGGCACTTATTTAAACACGGAAATGATGCCTGCTTTAGAAGAAAAATTAGCAAAAAAAGATTGGGATATCACACCATATGTGAATGTATTTAATCAGGTACCTGAAGTTGGTTTTAGTCAATTTATGGATTCTCCAAGGTACTCTACGGGTTATACCGCTTTATGGAATGTGCTTGGTATGATGGTTGAAACACATATGCTAAAACCTTACAAACAACGTGTGGAAGGCACTTATGAGCTTATGTTAAGTATGATTGAAATTACCGAAGAACAAGGTGAGAAAATATCAGAATTAAGGCGAAATGCTTTTAAAGAATTTCAGTTGAAAAAAATATACCCCTTAGATTGGGAGATTGATACAACTAAAACTACAATATTAAATTTTGAAGGTTTTGAAGGCGAAATGATTACCAGTGAAGTTACTGTCTTAACACGCTTAAAATACGACAGAACCAAACCCTTTACCAAAGAAGTTATTTATCAAAACAACTTTAAACCTAAAACGGAAATCACCGTTCCAAAAGCCTATATTATTCCTCAAGGTTGGCACAATGTCATTGATTTATTAAAACGAAATCAAGTACAAATGTCGCGCTTTAAAAAAGATACAACCCTTTTGGTAACATCTTATAAATTGGGTGAATTTGAAACCAGAAAAAATGCCTACGAAGGACATTATCAACATTACAATACCCATATAAATACTTCAAAAGAAAAAATAAATTTCAGAAAAGGAGATTATTATCTTGAAACAAATCAAATGGCCTTACGTTATATATTAGAAACTTTAGAGCCACAAGCTCCCGATTCATTTTTTAATTGGAATTTTTTCGACACGGTTTTACAACAAAAGGAAGGTTTTTCACCTTATATTTTTGAAGATACGGCCAAAGAAATGTTAGATAATAATGCCGAATTAAAAGCGGAATTTCTAAAGAAAAAAGAAAATGAAAAAGACTTTGCTACCAATTGGTATGCACAACTTAATTGGTTGTACGAGCGCTCTTATCATGCTGAAAAAGCCTTTATGCAATATCCAATTTATCGCATGGATTAATTAAATAATTAGTAATTTACGACTATAAATTCGTTTACATTTACATAAAATTATTCATAGTATATGAAACCACAAGACATTGAAAATATAGAATTACAATATCTCACCTTAAACGATTATCAAGAGTTAAAAGGCGCCATGTTGGAGGCTTATAAAACCATGCCAAATTTATATTGGAGAGAAAATCAAATCAAAACCCTTATAGATAAATTCCCTGAAGGACAGGTAGTTATAAAAGTAAATAACCAGATTGCTGGTTGTGCACTTTCTATTATAGTGGATTATGACAGTATTGACGACATACACACTTACGAAGACATAACAGGCAACTATACCTTCAACACGCACGATGCCAATAAAGGCGATGCTCTTTACGGTATTGATGTTTTTATAAAACCAGAATTCCGTGGCCTACGCTTAGGAAGACGATTATATGATTATAGGAAAGAAGTTTGTGAAAAATTAAACTTACGAGGCATTGCCTTTGGAGGTAGAATACCAAATTTTCACAAGTATTCTAAAGAGATGACTCCTAAAGAATATATTGATAAAGTTAGAAGAAAGGAAATTCATGATCCAGTTTTAAACTTTCAAATTTCGAACGATTTCCATCCTGTTCGTATTTTAAAAGGTTACTTAGAAGGCGATGATGCGTCTGGAGAATATGCGGTTTTGTTGGAATGGGATAATATTTATTACGAAAAACCTTCTAAAAAAGCAGCTACAAAGAAAAAAATTGTTCGTTTAGGACTTATTCAATGGCAAATGCGTTTATATAAAGATTTGGAGGAACTGATGCAGCAAGCCGAGTACTTTATTGATTCCGTTTCTGCTTATCGCTCTGATTTCGCTTTATTTCCAGAGTTTTTCAACGCACCATTAATGGCTGAAAACAATCATTTATCCGAATCTGAAGCAATTAGGGAATTGGCGAAATTCACACCTACTATTGTACAAAAGTTTTCTGAATTTGCAATTTCGTACAATATCAACATTATTACTGGTAGTATGCCAGAAATTAAAAACGATTTACTCTATAATGCTGGGTATTTATGCAAACGGGATGGTACTGTAGAACGTTATGAGAAACTTCATATTACACCAGACGAAGCCAAAGTATGGGGTATGCAAGGTGGTAACGAATTAAAAACTTTCGATACAGATTGTGGAAAAATTGGTGTTTTAATTTGTTACGATTCTGAATTTCCAGAATTAAGCCGACTGTTAGCAGATGAAGGTATGGACATTTTATTCGTTCCGTTTTTAACCGATACACAAAACGGTTACTCGAGAGTAAGACATTGTGCCCAAGCTAGAGCGATAGAAAACGAATGTTATGTAGCTATTGCGGGAAGTGTGGGTAATTTACCAAAAGTGCATAATATGGATATTCAGTTCGCGCAGTCCATGGTTTTTACACCTTGCGATTTTTCATTCCCGGCAAACGGAATTAAAGCTGAGGCAACTACCAATACCGAAATGATTTTAATAGCAGATGTAGACATCGATTTACTTCGCGAGCTCAATCAACATGGAAGTGTTAGAAACCTAAGAGACAGACGAAAAGACCTATTCGAACTTCGAAAAAGATAATTTAAAGACTTGAAAAAGTTATTGAAAAAAACTCTAATTTTGTTTAAAATAAATAATGCGATTTCGCTATAAATGAATAAATATATTGTTGTCAATCATCCAGAAAAATGGCATTTTTCGATTGAGAATATTAAAGTAATTTCTTCGCAAGAATATCTTACTAACCCGGAGTTTTCCCTATTAAAAAACGCCAGAATTTTTAATCTTTGCAAAGATTATTCCTATCAATCCAAAGGTTATTATGTCTCGCTATTGGCTGAAGCCAGAGGGCATTTGGCCATTCCAACAGTTAAGAATATTGTGGATTTGAAGGCTTTAAAATTGGTTCGAATTGTATCAGACGAGTTTGATGATGTGATCCAACAAAGTTTGAAAAATATCAAATCGCAAGAATTCACCTTAAGTATTTATTTTGGCCAGAATGTGGCTCAAAAATACAAAGAATTAAGTGCGTTATTTTACAAGCATTTTCAGGTGCCTCTTTTAAGGGTGAAATTCAACTTTAATACAAAATGGAACGTGCAAAACATTCGTGCCATTTCAGAATCCGAAATTCCCACGGAGCACATGGAAAGTGTGCGCATTTTTGCCAATCAGTATTTTTCAAAAAAACGTTATGATACACCTAAATTAACTAAATCCGATTTCGATTTAGCCATTTTGGTCAACCCTAACGATCCTGCGCCACCGAGCAACGCAAAAGCCATTAAAAAGTTTATAGAAGTGGCTGAAAAGATGAATATCTACGCAGAAGTTATCGAGCCAAAAGACCTGTCTCGTTTATCCTCTTTTGACGCGTTATTTATTCGTCAGAGTACCGAAGTCAATAACGAAGCCTATGCGTTTGCCCGAAAAGCACAGCAAGATGGTATTGCTATTATCGATTATCCGGATGCTATTTTAAAATGCTGCAATAAAGTGTATATGGCTGAGGCACTTAACAACGCCAATATTGCTACACCAAAAACAGTCATCGTTCATAAAAATAATAAAAACGAGGTTTTAAAAGAAGTGGGTTTGCCCTGCGTTTTAAAAGCTCCAGATTCCACATTTTCTTTTGGTGTGAAAAAAGCGAAAACTGAGGAAGAGTATCATGACTTGGTTTCTGGAATGCTAAAAGAATCCGATTTGATTATTGCGCAAGAATTTTGCCCTTCAGATTACGACTGGCGGATAGGAATAATTGATGACAAACCGTTCTTCGCCTGTAAATATTATATGGCAAAAGATCATTGGCAAATATATAATTGGGATGCTAAGAAAAAAGATGATCAAGACGGTAATGCTGATTGTTTAGCTATTGAAGAGGTACCAAAAGTAATATTGGATATGGCATTAAAATCCGCCAGGTTAATGGGAAAAGGCCTTTATGGAATAGACATAAAAGTAGTGAACGATAAACCCATGGTAATTGAAATTAACGACAACCCAAATATTGATTTTGGTGTGGAAGACAGACATTATGGAGATCTTGTTTATACCGAAATTCTTTCAGCCTTAAAAAACAGATTGACCAATCATGAGTAAAAAATATCATTTGTTTGAGGTTTATGGCATTGAGTTGGAATATATGTTGGTTTTTGGCAAAAACTTTAAAGCAGCTCCAATAGTCGATAAATTATTGTTAAAAAAAGCAGGAAAGATAACATCGGACATTGAAAATGGAGAAATTGCTTGGAGCAATGAATTGGTGGCACATGTAGTGGAATTAAAAACCAATGGTCCAACCAGTAACCTAAATGATTTATCTGAATTATTTCATAAAAACATCTTAGAAATAAACACTCTTTTAAAGCCTTTAGAATCGTATTTATTACCAACGGCAGCCCATCCTTTACTAAATCCGTTAAAAGATACCGAACTCTGGAAACACAGCTATAGCGAAGTTTACGAGTTATATAACCGCATTTTTAATTGCAAAGGACATGGTTGGAGCAATGTACAGAGCACACATATTAATTTGCCTTTTTTCGATGATAAGGAATTTGAAAAACTCCATGCTGCTATAAGAATTATTTTACCCTTGATTCCTGGACTATGTGCTAGTTCTCCTATTCTTGAAGGGAAAAACACAGGTTTTAAAGATGCTCGTTTGGAGTATTACAAAACCAACCAAAAGGAAATTCCAGAACTTACCGGTTTGGTCATCCCAGAACGTGTATTTAGTAAAGTAGATTATTATGCTACGATTTTCGAGCCTATAAAAAAAGCGATTAAACCATACGATACTGAAAATATATTAGACCATCATTTTTTAAATTCCCGGGGAGCCATCGCGCGCTTCGATAGAAATGCCATAGAAATAAGATTGGTAGATGTTCAAGAATGTCCGAAAGCAGATATGGCTATTTGTGTCCTGATTATTGAAGTCTTGAAACTTTTAGTTGGTAAAAAACTCGCAGCACTTCAGCAACAAAAAAAATGGCCTAAAGAAGAACTTTTAGACATTTTAAATCCAGTTATCAAAGATGCAGAAAACTATGTAATTCCAAACCTAGACTATTTGAACTTGTTTCAGGTAAATGAAGCCATTTCTGTAAAAGCACTTTGGAAACATCTATATGATCTAGCAAAAGAAAACATACATGAATCGCATTACGAAACCTTGGAATCTATTTTAAACGAAGGCACTTTGGCCACTAGAATTTTAAAGGCTGTTGCTGAAGATTATTCCGAAGAAAACATTAAAAAAGTGTATATCAATTTAACCGAATGCTTGCAAGAAAATAAATTATTCCTTCCATGAAACTGGTACTAACCTGCGAACATGGCGGAAATATAATTCCCAAGGAGTACGCTTCCCTTTTTGAAGGTTATCAAGATGTTTTAAAAAGCCACAGAGGTTTTGATTTAGGGGCTTTAGACTTATTCGAATATTTAAAACCTCTTTCAAATGTTTCGTATTCGAGCACAACCAGCCGTTTGTTAATGGAGCTTAACAGATCTTTACATCATAAAAACCTGTTTTCAGAGTTTTCAAAAGAACTTTCAAAAGAAAAAAAAGAGCAACTTATTCATTCCTATTATTTGACCTATAGAAACAAAGTTGAGAATCAAATCAAGGAATTTATTTCTAATGGAGAAAAGGTTTTGCACTTGTCTGTACATTCGTTTACTCCTATTTTAAATAACATTATAAGAAATTGCGATATCGGGTTGCTTTTTGATTCCAGAAGTATTTCAGAAAAGCAATTCAGTAAAAGCTTTAAGGTCGAAATAATAAAGAATCACTCAGAATATCGCATCAGGTTTAATTACCCATATCTAGGAAAAGCGGATGGTTTTACAACGTATCTTAGAAAACAGTTTCCTGAAAATTATTTAGGAATTGAGCTTGAGGTCAATCAGAAATATTCTAAAACCAACACTATGGATCTCCAATTAAAACAGAATATCTATGCTGTTTTGAAAAGTTATTCTACAGGAAAATTGAAATAAGTTTTTGGGAAAGGTTCGTTTCTTAAAGTAAAGTGCCACCATTCTTTCGGGTAATTTCTAAAACCATGTTTTACCATCACATCTTGTAAAAGTTGTCTGTTGGTCTTTTGCTCCTTGCTTAAATTTTGGTAATTAACCCAAGAAGGTTCTCCAAAAAAATCGTACGGACTTCCCATGTCCAAAGCTTCGTGGGTATCCGCATCTATAATGGTTAAGTCTAAAGTACTACCTCGACTGTGTCCGGATTTTGAAGCAATATAGCCTTCCTTAAACAAGTGTCTTTTTTCAACATTGGGATAAAATTCTTGTTTCATTAATGTATCGTCCAATTTTCTTGCCCATTTTATAAAATGATTCACAGCTTCTTGTGGTCTGTAAGCGTCGTAAATTTTTAAACACAAATTATGAAGTAACAATTCCTCCTGAACCAATTTTAGGGCCTGAGCCGTTGGCCTTGTAACTATTAAGGTATTGGCATGATACCCAGCAATAGTATCTCCAACAAAATTATTTGTAGAATAATAACGCAATTCCACTTCTAAATCTGGAATAAAGGTTTTTGCATAGACAAAACCTTCTGGCATGCTCTTTTTATCTTGTTTGAAGGAAACAAAAATTAGAAAAAGAGAAACGAATATGGCTGTTTTTATTTTCATAGACTTTGGCTAATTTAGAGAAAAAATAAATGATGGATTTGTTTTCTTCAGAAAAAGCTGAATTTAATCTACCACAAGCAGAACTTATATATATTTCGCAGTTGTATAAGCAAAGTGAAGCAGATACACTTTTTAAAGATTTATTAGAACAAGTTTTATGGCAAGAGGACGACATTACCATTTTCGGAAAAACCCATAAACAACCCAGATTAACAGCTTTATATGCTGAAAACAACTCGCCTTACTCCTATTCCGGAATTACTATGAAACCACATCCTTTCAATAATTTACTTCTAGAAATAAAAAATAAAGTTGAATTAATTTCAAAACATAAATTTAATTCGGTACTTCTAAATTTATATAGAGATGGCAACGACAGCAATGGTTGGCATGCAGACAACGAAAAAGAATTAGGCCTAAATCCTGTAATTGCTTCTTTAAGTTTTGGAGCTAAGCGCGTATTTAAATTTAAACACAGAATTTTAAAACAGGAAACCCATAAAATAGCATTGGAACACGGAAGTTTACTAATTATGAAAGGCGAAATGCAACATTACTGGCTACATCAAATTCCTAAAACCAAGAAAGCCATTGGACAACGAATTAACCTAACTTTTCGGTTTATTGCATAAAAAAAACCGAGGTCCCTCAACCTCGGTTTAATTTGATTTGCATCTTTATTATGTAGTTAGATTTAGGGTCTCTAGTATCAACAACATAATGCAAACATTAATTAATTAATCCATTGAACTAAAAAGTAATATTTTAGTACATATCAAATGTAAATTAATATTTAAATATTACCGTTTAAAAGCTATTATTTTCGATGAAATACATTTAATTTTAACATTTACAGACAAAATACATTATAAATCCGACCAAGTACATGCTGTTTTTTATACTTTTCAATAAAAGATTATGAATTTGTCAGATAATTTTAAACTAATTTTACGTTATAGAAGTCTAATTAATTAACTCGTTGATTTTAATACCTAAGTACCCATGAAACTAAAGTATCTTTCTCTTTTAATTCTTTTTAGTTCAAATTTTCTTATTTCCCAAGAAACCAATTTCACTTCGGAAGATATTTCCATCAATCAGTTTGTAGATGGCATCTTATTAACGCCTACGGAAACTAAAAACTCCTCGTTAGCCATTATTATAGGAGATTCTGGTCCGACGGATAGAAACGGAAATCAGAATTTCCAAAAAAATAACATTTTAAAAAAACTGGCTGAAGACTTATCTAAAAATGGCATTGCCACATACAGATATGATAAACGCATAGTAAAACAAATAAGAAAAGGACGTGTAGATAAAAATATTCGATTTGATAATTTTGTTGAAGATGCTGAATCTATTATCGCATATTTCACAAATAAAAAAACATTTAAAAACATTTATATTATTGGTCATGGACAAGGAAGTTTGGTTGGCATTTTAGCTTCAAAAGAAGATGTGACTAAATTTATTTCCATTGGCGGTTCTGGAAAATCCATCGATAAAGTCATTTTGGATCAAATTGAACAAACGGTACCTGGATTATTGGACGAATCGGAACTTGCTTTTAATATCTTAAGAAAAAACAAAACAACCATAAACTACCCTTCTGCTCTCGAATCTATTTTTAGCATGGAAAACCAGGCGTTTATGAGCAGTTGGATGCAATACCATCCGCAAGAACAAATTGCAGAACTTACCATTCCTACACTCATTATAAATGGGACTAAAGATTTACAAGTTCCTGTAGAAGAAGCTCAACTCTTAAAAGATGCTTCAAAAAAAGGATCCTTATTACTTCTAGAGGACATGAACCATGTTATGTTTCCTATTGAAGGCGACGATCTAGAAAACTCCAAATCTTATAACGAATCGTTTAGACATTTAAGTCCAGAGCTTGTTCCTGCCATCCTGGAATTCATAAAATAAATTTATTCTCATAATTAACGTAAAAAAGAAAAGCATCCTAAAAAAGGATGCTTTTCTTAACTAACCAACCAAAAATATGAAATACTACCTTTTTTAAAAGTAACCACACTCTTTAAAAAGTTTTTTGTGTAGTATCAATTTACAAGACATAGTTCAATCTTCGTGCCAAACTCGATTTTGTGATTAAAATGTTTATATATATCTTTATGATATCATTTCAATATCATTTCAATATAAACCAACTAAATTTAATCACATGAAAGAAGAAAAAGTTATCGTACCCGCCAATGGCTATGTCATGCTATTTGTATGTTTAATATTATTTATTGGAGGAATTGCTGCTATGGCGGCAACAAAAAGCCCTTGGTTTTTATTAGCAATAGCTACAGCCTTTATTATGGCCTTAGGCTTTATTATGGTACAGCCCAATAACTCGAGGGTTCTACTGTTATTCGGTAAATATGTTGGCAGTATAAAAAAGAACGGCTTGTATTGGGCAAATCCCTTATATGCAAAAAAGAAAATTTCACTTCGCGCCAGTAATTTCGATAGCGAACGCTTAAAAGTAAACGACAAGCTTGGAAATCCGATTATGATTAGCACCATTCTAGTTTGGCGAGTTCAAAATACATATAAAGCAGCTTTCGACGTAGATAATTATGAGAATTTTGTACGTGTACAAACAGATGCCGCTGTTAGAAAACTAGCAAGCATGTATCCTTACGATAATTTTGCTGACGAAGGTCTTGCTGAAGACATTACACTTCGCTCTAGTGTAAATGAAGTAAGCGAAGCTTTGGAAAAAGAAATTGATGAGCGCTTATCGATTGCCGGAATTGAAGTTCTTGAAGCCAGAATTGGTTATTTGGCATATGCACAAGAGATTGCTAATGCCATGTTGAAACGTCAGCAAGCCACTGCCATTGTTGCAGCTAGACATAAAATTGTGGAAGGAGCTGTGAGCATGGTTGAAATGGCTCTAAACGAACTCAGCAGAAAACAAATTATTGATTTAGACGATGAACGAAAAGCGGCCATGGTAAGTAATCTAATGGTTATTTTATGCGGTGATAAAGATGCGTCTCCAATTGTGAATGCCGGAACCTTAAATCATTAAAAAAATGAAAGAATATAAGGTCATCTCTTGGGAAATGAGATTAAGTAAAAATAATGAAAGGTTGGAAGAAACGCTCAATCAGCATGCTATGTCTGGTTGGAACGTCATTCATATTTCAGAGAATACGATGAGAATTGTATTTGAACGCCAGAAAAACAGATAATAATCAAATGGATGATTTATGAAACAAGTTTCATTATACCTCTTCTGCCTACTTTTCAGTTTTATGGTGTTTTCACAAGAAAACATCATTTCAGAAGAAATTTTAATAATGAATGATAGCGTCAAGCTTCCTGGTACTTTAACTTACAATAAGGATTTAAAGAGTCAGTCATTGGCAATATTTATTCATGGTTCAGGAAATGTTGACAGAAATGGCAACCAAGCTGGAGTTAACATCAAAGCCAATTATATAAAAGAGCTAGCCGATAGTTTAAACGCTCGAGGAATTGCTTTTTATAGATACGACAAACGCTCTGCTACTGAAGAAAATTTGAGATTTATGATGAAAGATTTAAATTTTGATCGTTTTGTAGATGATGCCAATCTTGCTGTTAATAACTTTAAGGATGATAAGCGATTCTCGAGCATCACACTTATTGGACATAGTCAAGGCTCATTGGTTGCTATGTTGGCTGCTCAAAAAAATGTAGATAAATATGTTTCTTTGGCAGGGATTAGTGAAGATATGGGCAGCTTTATCATAAATAGTTATAAGCAAGTAAGTCAAGAAATGTCCGATATGACTAAAGAACAAGTAAATGAACTTAAAGAAACTGGAACTATAGAAAATGTTGATCCAGCTTTAGCACATTTATTTAGCAAACCTAATCAACGATTCTTTATCACTTGGATGGCTTACAACCCTTCAGAAGAAATTATAAAATTAAATATGCCCGTTCTTATACTTAATGGTACCAAAGACCTTCAAGTAAAAGTAAAAGAGGCAGAGAAACTTCATGTAGCTAAACCGGATTCAGAATTGGTACTTATTGAAAATATGAATCATGTTTTAAAAGACATAGAAAAGGATGAAAACAATATGAAATCTTATTTCTCTCCTGATTATCCTTTATCTAGTAAACTAGTAAACACGATTGAAGCTTTTATAAAAAAATAACATGTCAAAAAAGAAAGCCTTTGCATTAAGAATTAATGAAGATATGCTCAAAGCCATTGAAAAATGGGCTTCAGACGAGTTTAGGAGCACCAATGGACAAATTGAGTGGCTTCTTACGCAACAACTCAAGGAACACAACAGAGAGCCTAAAAAAGCAGACAAAAAGTGATTTTTAAAAGTCACTTTTTTTTTACCCATTAATTTTGGTACTTTGCAGCCCTAAAATAACCACACCTTAATGGAAAACCAACCAGTATTTACTAACGACGCCATAGTTTTTGGCTTACTCATGCTAGCCTTAGGATTTGTGTTTTACACAGAATCCAAAAAAACCGGATTTTGGCCTGTATTCTATAAATACATTCCAGGCTTATTAATGTGCTATATGATTCCAGCCATTTTTAATTCTCTCAATCTTATATCTGCCGATGTTTCCCAAACCTATTTTATAGCAAGTCGTTATTTATTGCCTGCATCTTTGGTGTTATTAACTATAAGTATCGATTTAAAAGCTGTTTTCAATTTAGGATGGAAAGCTTTAGTCATGTTTTTTACTGGAACCATTGGAATTGTAATTGGCGGACCAATTGCCATTCTTATAATTTCAAGTTTTTCACCAGAAACTGTTGGAGGCGCCGGATTTGATGCTACATGGAGAGGTCTTGCAACACTTGCAGGAAGTTGGATTGGCGGTGGTGCCAATCAAGCTGCAATGTTAGAAATCTACGAATTCAATCAAGAGCTATATGGGGGTATGGTTTTAGTGGATATTGTGGTTGCCAATATTTGGATGGCCGTTATATTGTTAGGAATTGGGAAGCGTAAAAAAATTGATGCTTGGTTAAAAGCAGACAATACAGCTATAGACGAGCTACAAGAGAAGGTTCAGAGTTTTAGTGATAAAACCGTACGAATTCCAACACTATCAGATTATATGGTTATTATAATGTTTGCATTCGTCGCCGTTGGTATAGCCCATTTTGGTGCAGATATAATTTCAGTGTATTTAACCGACAATTTTGAGGCTGTTAGCAATCCTAAAAGTGCTTTATCATCCTTTGGAAGTAGTTTCTTTTGGTTAATTTCCATTGCCACATTTATTGGTATTTTATTATCTTTTACCAAAGCAAAGAATTACGAAGGTGCAGGTGCAAGTAAAATTGGAAGTGTGTTTATTTATATTTTAGTTGCAACTATTGGAATGAAGATGGATCTAGGCAAAATCCTCGATAATCCAGGACTTATTCTAATTGGTTTGGTATGGATAGCTATCCACGCAGGGTTATTAATTCTTGTTGCAAAACTTATAAAAGCACCTTACTTTTTCCTTGCTGTTGGTAGTCAGGCCAATGTAGGAGGCGCTGCTTCTGCCCCTGTGGTAGCTGCGGCATTTCATCCCTCGTTAGCAACCGTTGGAGCACTTTTAGCTGTCTTTGGTTACGTAGTTGGAACCTATGGAGCCATACTTTGTGCCGAGCTAATGAAAATAGCCGCAGGAGGTTAGTATTTAATTAATAATTATATGATATTTGCGCTCCAAAATTCTAAAACCCCTATGAAAAAACTATTTGTATTGCTAGCACTTCTTTTTATTGTTTCTTGTGGAAAAGATCCAGATTTAATAGTAAAAGGTCAGGTTAAAGGTTTAAAAAAAGGAACTGTTTATCTTGAAAAAGAAAATGATTCTGCTTTAGTGATTGTCGATTCACTCGTTTTGAATGGAGCTTCAGATTTTGAATTCAAAAGGGACTTAGAATCTCCTCAAGCTTTTTATTTGCGTTTAGATAAAAACAATAGCAACGAAATCGAATCACGAATTATATTTTTTGCAGATAAAGGCGTTACAGAAATAAACACCACCTTAAAACACTTTGTTTCAGATGCTGTTATTACAGGTTCGGAACAACAAAAGCTTTTTGAGAATTACCAAAAAGTCATCAACAGATACAATGACAAAAAATTGGACCTGATTAAAGAAAATTTTGAGGCTAGGATGGAAAAAGATTCTGCGAAGATCCTTTTATCAGAAAAAGCTTTGGTTAATTTGGTAAAAAGCAGATACTTATACACGGTTAATTTTGCAGTAACAAATAAGGATAGTGAACTTTCACCATATTTAGCATTGTCTGAGATTCCCGATGCGCAAACGAAATGGTTGGATACCATAAACAATTCGTTAACGCCTAAAGTGAAAGCCTCTATGTACGGAAAAGCCTTGGATGACTATCTCGTTCAGAGAAAATCATATTAAAATCTTACGATTAAAACGGAATTAACTTTTATTTAATTCCGTTTTTTTATACGCTTCACTTTACTAATGCGTTACTTTGTAAAGAGAGATTTCCTATAAATGATTTTAAAAAACCAAATTCTTAAAAAATGGGCCAAACGCCTTGCTTATAGTTTTCTAATTTTAGCAATTCTATTGTTGGGCTTTTATGCTAGTATCTATTTTGGGCTTTGGGGAGAAATTCCTTCATCCAAAAAATTAGCAAACTTAAAGCAAAGTCAAGCCACACAGGTATTAGATAGCAATAATGATCTTATAGGAAAATTTTACATTTACGACAGACAATCCATCACCTATACCGATTTTCCCCAACATTTAATAGATGCTTTGGTTGCTACCGAAGACACGAGGTTTTACGAACATAACGGCATAGACAACACGAGTTTACTGAGAGTGTTTTTTAAAACTATTTTATTGTCGGACGCCTCTTCTGGTGGCGGAAGCACCATTACCCTACAATTGGCTAAAAACCTTTATGGAAGAGCAGATTATGGATTTTTAAGTGTTGTGGTCAACAAAATAAGAGAGAGCATTGTTGCCAGACGCATTGAAAATATTTACTCGAAAAAAGAAATTCTAACTTTATATCTGAACACCGTACCTTTTCCAGATAACACTTATGGAGTAGAAAGTGCCTCCAGAAAATTTTTCAACACAAAAACAAGATTTTTAAATCTGTCGCAGACCGCTACCCTTATAGGTTCTTTAAAAGCGAATACGAGTTATAATCCAAGACTTTATCCCGAAAGATCGCAACAACGACGTGACCTGATTATTAATTTGATGAAAAACCAAGGGGCTGTTTCTCTACAAGAGGCTGAAAATGCCATCAAACAAAACATTGAATTAGATTATCAATATTACGCACCAAACCAAGGTCTAGCACCATATTTTAGAGCTCAAATAAAAAAACAATTAGATTCGATTCTTCAACAAAAAAAGTATAAAAATCCTAATGGCGAAAGCTATAATATCCATCAAGATGGTCTAAAAATCTATACCACTTTAGATAATACCATACAACGCTATGCTGAGGAAGCCATGCAAGAACATATGGTCAAATTACAAGAGCATTATGAGAAAGCCTATGGACAAAACGCACCTTGGTTAAAAAGCAAACCGGCATTCATTGCTGCTAAAAAACGATTATGGAAATATAGAGAACTTAAAAAACAAGGATTAACAGATCAGGCTATTGAAGATTCCTTGAGCAAAACCCAGGAAACTAAATTGTTTTCTTGGAATGAACCTACAGTCGAACAGATTTCAACACTCGATAGTTTGGAGTATTATTCCAAGTTTCTTAATGCTGGATTTTTGGCATTAGACCCATCCAATGGTGCAATAAAAGCTTATGTTGGAGGAATTGATTACAGGTTTTTCCAATACGATCATGTCTCACAAAGTAAACGCCAAGTGGGTTCTACCTTTAAGCCAATTGTTTATACAGCTGCCTTGGAAAACGGTATAGAGCCCTGCTCGTACTTTTCTATCAAGGAAGTAACTTATACGGATGTGAATAACTGGACACCAAAAAATTCTTCTGAAGTTGAAAATGAAGAGTTAAATTATTCCTTAGAATATGCTTTGAGTCGTTCGGTAAACACAATTACTGTAAAGGTTTTACAAGAAACAGGAGTTAATAAGGTTATCGACCAAGCTAAAGCTATGGGTATAAAAAGTCATATTGAAAAAGTGCCGTCTATTGCTTTGGGAACTTCTAATTTGAGTTTAATCGAGCTAGCTTCCGCATATACCTCTTATGTAAACGAAAGCATCTCGTCCAAACCAATTTTTATTACTAGAATTGAAGATAAAAATGGAAATATAATTGCTTCTTATGAAGACTTAAATCCCATCAATCCTAAAAAAGAAAAAGCTTTCAGCGATGATACCAGACAAATTATGCTAGAGTTTTTAAAAGAAACGGTTAATAATGGAACAGCCAGCAGATTGCGGTCCACCTATAATTTAAATAATGACATTGCAGGAAAAACAGGAACAACGCAAGATAATAAAGACGGTTGGTTTGTTGGGATTACACCTAAACTAGTAACTGTAACTTGGGTTGGAAACGATAATCAGCAAATTGGTTTTAGCAATACCAGTATTGGGCAAGGTGCAAATTCGGCATTACCCTTGTTTGCAAGGTTTTTACAAAAATTGAATGAGGATTCCGCCTATAAAAATATAACTCAGGCCTCTTTTGAAAAACCATCGGACCAAGTATTAAAAGCGATAGATTGCGAGCAGACTAAAAAAGATGGTTTCTTTAAACAACTATTTGGAAAGGACAAAACGGAGAAAAAATTCAAAAATAAAGAAAAGAAAAAGAAAGGAGTTTTTTCGTGGCTTAAAAAAAACAAGGATTCTGTTTAAATTTACAAACGTTTAAACGTATAATGAATTTTATTCCTGAGCCTTTACCTTTACAGAGATTTGTCTGTGTGAGCACAAAACATCCTTCTTGCTACTATTTATTCCATAAAAAAACTCCAACACTTTTTAGTATTGGAGTTTAAAATTTGAGCCGATAGAGGGACTCGAACCCACGACCTGCTGATTACAAATCAGCTGCTCTAGCCAGCTGAGCTACATCGGCGAAACAGGATGCAAATATAATCGGGATTATACAATTTGCAAATGTTTTTCAATATTTTTATCCTAATTTATTGATTTTTTCAATTAAAGCTCTTCCTTTATCTTCAAGTTCTTTATTGATAGCATTAAAATGTGCTTTTTTATCTTCCACTTTTCTATCGTTAACCTTTGCTATTAAGTCATCAAAAACACCAATAGCTTCGTCTATAATTGCTTCACCTTTTTTATCGTCTTTACCTTTGTTTGCATATTCCCAAACATATACTGCCTCAATAATGTCTCCTAAAACATAATTGATGTCTTTTTTTAAATCTTTTTTACTAGCCATGATATCGTTTTTAAAATTTTGACAAAAGTAGTTAATTTAATTGTATTCCCCACAATGGATTAGCATCTTCATTAGAAAGAAACTCTAATACTATTTACACATAAACCTCAAGTAGTTTTGCCCCTTTGGAAGAAATCTCAAATAGTTCGATAGTTGCCGGCATCAATAACGTTTCTCCCTGGACAAGATTTTCTGTTGTAGTTTGTGTTTTAAAACTAACTTCGCCTTCCAAACATACATATATAATAAAGGAATCGTAGTTGTTTTTTTTCTTGATTGTTTGGGTAAGCTCTAAGTAATTTGTAGTAAAATATGGGCAAGTCACCATTTTATTGGAAGTGTTTGCCGTTTTATTATAGTTAATTCTAAAGTTATTTGGCATATTAAAATTGAAAGCATCCATAGCCAAATCATTATGCAGCTCACGCTTGTTTCCATTTTCATCTACTCGATCCCAATCGTAAACACGATAAGTAATATCGCTTGTTTGCTGAATTTCCGCCAACAAAACACCAGCCCCAATGGAATGTACTCGCCCAACTTCTATAAAATAAGCATCTCCAGTTTTCACCTTATCAAAATTTAAAATCTCGGTCAAGGTATTATTGTGAAGATGTTTTAAATACTTTTCAGAAGTCATTTCTTGATTGAATCCAACCATCAAGTTGGAATTTGGATCAGCTTGCATCACGTACCACATCTCGGTTTTTCCAAAAGAATTATGCCGTTTAGCAGCTATCTCATCATTAGGATGCAACTGAATGGATAAATCTTCTTTGGCATCTATAAATTTTATAAGCAAAGGAAAGGCATTACCAAACTGTTTATAATTTTTCTTACCGACTAAAGCTTCCTTATAACTACTTAACAAATGTTTTAATGATTGGTTTTCTAAATCTCCATTTGCCACAATAGACGTATCACCTTCTACATCACTTATTTCCCAGCTTTCGCCAATATTTGACATATTACTGTTTTTATTAAGTATGGTCTTAAGTTTTTTTCCACCCCAAATTTTGTTTTTCAAAATGGGTTGGAATTTTATAGGGTACAAATTGACTTTCATATAATTATCAAGCAAACCTACAAGCTTAAAGAGACTTGCACGTTCCATGTGTGTGTTTTTTAGTATCCAGAATAGCTTACAAAGTTACGAGGGGTTTCGTAAAGTGTTACTTCCAATTCTAAATTAGATTTCAAGCGTGGTTTTAATTTATTATAAATAACCACTACTATATTTTCGGCTGTTGGATTGAGATTTTTAAAGGCTTCAATCTCAATATTCAAGTTTTTATGATCGAAGGCATCTTCAACTTCTTCCTTAATAAGTTCTTTTAAAATTTTCATATCAATTACAAAGCCTGTTTCCTTATCAATTTGTCCAGTAACACTTACAATGATTTCGTAGTTATGACCATGGAAATTAGGGTTGTTGCATTTTCCGAAAACAGCATTGTTTTTCTCGTCGCTCCAATCCTTTCTATATAATCTATGGGCCGCATTAAAATGTCCTTTCCTACTGACTGTTACTTTCATTTTTTAGTAATATTAATATGGTCGTAGAATTTATCAAAAATAATCTTAAACCATTCCGTATAAATTTCAGGCTGGTTTTTAATATCAGTTCTTACGTCTTCCAAAGGCATCCATTTCCAGTTAGAAACTTCATCCGGATTTATTTTTGGAGCATCGTTATAATGGCCAATCATGACATGGTCGAATTCATGTTCTGTCAAGCCATTATCAAAAGGAGCTTTATAAATAAACGAAATAGACTCCTCTAAAGAAGTTACAAATCCCATTTCCTCCTGAAGTCTGCGTTTTCCAGCTTCAATATTAGATTCGCCATCTCTTTGATGACTACAACAAGTGTTGGCCCATAAATCTGGCGAATGATATTTATGTGAAGCTCTTTGTTGTAACATCAATTCATTTTTGTCGTTAAAAACAAAAACTGAAAAAGCGCGATGAAGCAAGGCTTTTTCATGAGCTTCTAATTTTGGCATAAGCCCAATTGGCTCATCCTTTTCATTTACTAAAATTACTTTTTCTTCCATCATAATGTAAAAATACCAATCAAGTCATCAAAAATACGCCAAACTTTTCACAAAATAAAAAAGCCATATAAACTATCATTTATTTTGCGTTTAATAATAGTATCTTTGCAACCCATTTGCAAGAAAAATATGAGTTTTATAAAAGAAATTAACAGACGAAGAACCTTTGGAATTATTGCGCATCCCGATGCTGGTAAAACCACACTTACCGAGAAATTATTATTGTTTGGAGGTGCTATTCAAGAGGCAGGTGCTGTAAAAAGCAATAAAATTAAAAAAGGAGCTACCAGTGACTTTATGGAAATTGAGCGTCAGCGTGGAATTTCGGTGGCCACTTCTGTATTGGCTTTTGAATATGAAGGTATAAAAATTAATATTTTAGATACTCCAGGACACAAGGATTTTGCCGAAGATACCTTTAGAACTTTAACGGCAGTAGATAGTGTGATTGTTGTTGTTGATGTTGCAAAAGGGGTTGAGGAACAAACAGAAAAATTAGTTGAAGTTTGTAGAATGAGAAATATTCCGATGATTGTGTTTATAAATAAACTGGATCGTGAAGGAAAAGACGCATTTGATTTGTTGGATGAAATAGAACAAAAGCTAGGTTTAAATGTGGTTCCTATGAGTTTTCCTATCGGGATGGGTTACGATTTTAAAGGTATATATAACCTTTGGGAAAAAAACATCAACTTATTTAGTGGTAGTAGCAGAAAAAACATAGAGGAAACTATTGAGATTTCCGATTTAGAATCGAAAGAAATAGATAAGTTAATTGGTGATAAATCGGCAAAAACACTACGCGAAGAAATTGAACTTGTACAAGGTATTTACCCAAAATTTAATAGAGAAGACTACTTAAACGGAGCGCAACAACCCGTGTTTTTTGGATCGGCTTTAAACAATTTTGGTGTTAGGGAATTATTGGATTGTTTTGTTGAAATTGCTCCAAAACCAAGACCTAAACAGAGTGAAGAAAGACTGGTTAAACCAGAAGAAGAAAAGTTTACTGGTTTTGTTTTTAAAATCCATGCCAATATGGATCCCAACCATAGAGACAGATTGGCTTTTATAAAAATAGTTTCCGGAACGTTTGAGCGCAACAAACCTTACTTACATGTTCGAAATAACAAAAAAATGAAATTTTCTAGTCCCAATGCTTTCTTTGCTGAAAAGAAAGAAATTGTAGATGTATCCTATCCTGGTGATATTGTTGGAATCCATGACACAGGAAATTTTAAAATTGGAGATACTTTAACTGAAGGCGAAAATATAAATTATAAAGGAGTACCAAGCTTTAGCCCAGAGCATTTTAGATATATTAATAATGCCGATCCGTTAAAATCCAAACAACTCTTTAAAGGAATCGATCAGCTAATGGACGAAGGCGTTGCACAATTATTTACTTTGGAACTTAATGGCAGAAAAGTAATTGGAACTGTTGGGGCTTTACAATATGAAGTAATCCAATACCGACTGGAACATGAATACGGCGCCAAATGTACTTACGAAAATTTAAACGTCCATAAAGCGTGTTGGGTTGAAGCTAAAGATCCTAAAAGTGAAGAATACATAGAGTTTTTAAGGGTGAAACATCGTTATTTAGCAAAAGACAAGCAAAATCAATTGGTGTTTTTAGCCGATTCTCCTTTTTCATTACAGATGACACAGCAAAAATATCCCAATATAAAATTTCATTTTACATCAGAATTTAACTAAAATCAATTTACATCTTATCGAATAAATGAAAATTTAAATTGTTTTTAATCGAATTTTTAATACATTTAATCGAGAGAACGTGTTTTCAGTTTATTTTTTTAAATTCAAAATAGAATCATAACCCCAAAAAAATGATCTACTTATGGAAACAGATAAACCAAATGTTTTCAGTAATAATGAGATTACTGTAACCTACAATCCCAAAGTTTGCATACATGCAGAGCATTGTGCAAGAGAACTTTCAAATGTGTTTAGAGAATCGGTAATTCCTTGGATAGACCTTGATGGTGCTTCGACCCAGAGAATTATACGTCAAATAAAAAAATGTCCATCTGGTGCGTTGTCGTATTGTCTTAACAAAAAAGAAGCTTGTTGAAATTTTATTTATTTTAATTTTTAAACACAAAAAATCCCATTGAATAACTTCAATGGGATTTTTTGTGTTTAAAATTTTTAAGCTTCGCCGGTTGGTCCAAAATTTAAAGGAATTGGAGGCTGCTCGTAATCTTTAATTTCGCCATGGGCATTTTCAAATTTACTCACATTATCTCCTAATGCCTTTAACAAGCGCTTGGCATGTTGTGGAGTTAAAATAATTCTAGATTTCACCTTACTTTTAGGTGTACCTGGCATGATACTTACAAAATCTACAACAAACTCTGATACAGAATGGTTAATAATAGCTAGGTTGGAATACGTACCTTCAGCCACTTTCTCATCTAATTCGATGTTTATTTGCCCTGGTTTCTTTGGATTTTTCTCGTCTGACATACTATTTTTAGTTTTAAACAAAGAATCCTGCAACAGCAGGATTCTTTTAATTATTTATTATTGAATGAATACACAAAAAATTAATTGTAGTTAACCTCTTGTTTTGCTTGCATCATTTCGTCGAACTCTTGTTTAGAACCTACAATTATGTTCTCGTACGTTCTCATACCCGTTCCTGCCGGAATTCTGTGACCTACAATTACATTTTCTTTAAGTCCTTCTAAAGTATCAATCTTACCTGCAACAGCCGCTTCGTTTAGTACTTTTGTAGTTTCCTGGAAGGAAGCTGCAGAAATAAACGATTTAGTTTGTAGTGAAGCTCTAGTAATACCTTGTAAAATTGGAGTTGCCGTAGCTGGTTGGGCATCTCTTGCTTCAACTAGTTTCTTGTCTTCTCTTCTTAAGATGGAATTTTCATCTCTTAAATCACGAGGTGTTACTATTTGGCCAGGTTTTAAAGTTACAGAGTCTCCTGCATCTTCAACCACTTTCATTCCAAATACTTCGTCGTTTTCCTCTATGAAATCCGATTTATGAACTAATTGGTCTTCTAAGAAAGTTGTATCTCCAGAGTCAATAATTCTAACTTTACGCATCATTTGTCTTACAACAACTTCAAAATGCTTATCGTTAATTTTCACACCTTGTAAACGGTAAACCTCTTGAACCTCGTTAACCAAGTACTGTTGCACAGCAGACGGTCCTTTAATATTCAAGATATCGTTTGGCGTAATTGAACCATCAGAAAGTGGCATTCCTGCTTTCACGAAATCGTTTTCCTGTACAAGAATTTGACTGGACAACTTAACTAGGTATTTTTTAATATCTCCTAATCTAGATTCTACGATAATCTCACGATTACCTCTCTTGATTTTTCCGAAAGAAACCACACCATCAATAGCACTTACTACTGCTGGGTTAGATGGATTACGCGCCTCAAACAATTCGGTTACACGTGGTAATCCTCCTGTAATATCTCCTGATTTAGCAGATCTACGAGGAATTTTAACCAACACTTTACCTACTTTAATTTTATCGCCGTCGTCCGTCATAATATGAGCTCCAACAGGTAAATTGTAAGAACGGATTGTTTCTCCTTTAGAATCTTCAATATGAAGCGTAGGAATTAACTTTTTATTTCTAGATTCTGAAATTACTTTTTCTTGGAAACCTGTTTGCTCGTCAATTTCTACTTGGTATGTAACACCTTGTTCAATATTTTCGTAGCGAACCTTTCCTGCAAATTCAGAAATAATTACACCGTTATATGGATCCCAAGAACAAATAACATCTCCTTTTTTAACTTCGGCACCACTATTAATTACAATAGTTGATCCATAAGGAATGTTGTTAGTACTTAGAACAATTCCTGTTTTCTTATCAACAAGTTTTAATTCGGAGGTACGTGAAATAACTATGTTTACAGGTTCACCTTGAGAATTTTCACCTTTTACAGTTTTTAAATCATCTATTTCGACAATACCATCAAACTTAACGGTTAATTTGTTTTCTTCTGAAATATTTCCTGCAATACCACCAACGTGGAACGTACGTAATGTTAACTGTGTACCAGGCTCTCCAATAGATTGCGCTGCCACAACACCAACGGCTTCACCTAGTTGTACCATTCTATTGGTAGCTAAGTTACGTCCATAACATTTGGCACAAATTCCTTGTTTTGCTTCACAAGTTAATGCCGATCTTACTTCTACAGTTTCAATTGGAGATAGTCCAATAACTTTTGCTTTAGGCTCGTCTATTAAGTCTCCTGAAGCTACAAGTAACTCGTCTGTTAGTGGATTATATACATCATTTAATGAAATTCTACCAACTATTCTATCTGCTAAAGACTCAACAATTTCATCGTTTTTCTTTAATGGTGATACTTCTACTCCTCTTAAAGTTCCACAGTCTTCACTGTTTACAATAACATCTTGAGAAACATCTACCAAACGACGCGTTAAGTAACCAGCATCTGCTGTTTTTAATGCGGTATCGGCAAGACCTTTACGAGCACCATGCGTTGAGATAAAGTATTCTAAAATTGAAAGACCTTCCTTAAAGTTAGAAAGAATTGGGTTTTCAATAATTTCTCCTCCACCTGCAGTCGATTTTTTAGGTTTAGCCATTAATCCACGCATTCCTGTTAACTGACGAATCTGTTCTTTAGATCCACGAGCTCCAGAGTCAAGCATCATATACACAGAGTTGAACCCTTGTTGATCTTCACGAATACGTTTCATAGACAATTCTGTCAATTCAGCATTCGTAGACGTCCAGATATCAATAACTTGGTTATAACGCTCATTGTTCGTTATTAATCCCATGTTATAGTTAGCCATAATTCCATCCACTTGCTTATTAGCAGAATTAATTAATTCTGGCTTTTCTGGTGGAATAATAATATCTCCTAAACTAAATGATAAACCACCTTTAAAAGCAAAGTTATATCCTAAACTCTTAATTTCGTCCAAGAAGTCTGCAGTTTCAGGTACTGAAGTTACTTCTAAAATCTTACCGATAATATTTCTTAAAGATTTTTTAGTAAGAACTTCGTTCACATATCCAGCTGAGTGAGGCACATGTAAATTAAACAATACACGTCCAACTGTTGTTGGAATAATCTGTAAGGTTAATTCTCCTGCTTCATTAAAATCGTATGTTCTAACTTTAATAGAAGCATTTAATTCTACACGCTTTTCGTTGTAAGCAATAACTACCTCTTCTGGTGAATAAAACGTTAAGCCTTCACCTTTAATTTGAACATCCTTAGTAGATACACGCTCTTTGGTCATATAATATAAACCAAGAACCATATCTTGAGAAGGAACTGCTACTGGCGAACCATTTGCAGGGTTTAAGATATTATGGGAAGCCAACATTAACAATTGGGTTTCCAAAATAGCTTCTGGTCCTAGTGGTAAATGCACAGCCATCTGATCCCCGTCAAAATCGGCATTAAATGCCGTAGTTGCCAATGGATGTAACTGAATAGCCTTACCTTCAATTAATTTAGGTTGAAATGCTTGAATACCTAGTCTGTGCAAGGTTGGAGCACGGTTTAAAAGAACTGGATGTCCTTTTAAAACATTCTCTAAAATATCCCATACTACAGGCTCTCTTCTATCTATAATTTTCTTTGCAGATTTTACTGTTTTTACAATTCCTCTTTCTATTAGTTTTCTAATAACGAAAGGTTTGTATAATTCAGCTGCCATATTTTTAGGCAATCCACATTCAAATAATTTTAATTCTGGTCCAACGACGATTACCGAACGTGCTGAATAATCCACACGTTTACCAAGTAAGTTTTGACGGAAACGACCTTGTTTACCTTTTAATGAATCTGATAAAGATTTTAATGGTCTGTTAGAATCAGTTTTAACAGCAGATGATTTACGTGTATTATCGAATAACGAATCTACAGATTCCTGTAACATACGTTTTTCGTTACGTAAAATAACTTCTGGTGCTTTAATTTCAACCAATCTTTTAAGACGGTTGTTTCTAATAATAACACGACGGTATAAATCGTTTAAATCGGATGTTGCAAAACGACCTCCATCTAGTGGCACTAATGGACGTAATTCTGGCGGAATAATTGGAATAACTTTCATAATCATCCATTCTGGACGATTTTCTCTATTCTCGTTAGATTCGCGTAAAGCTTCAACAACTTGTAGTCTTTTTAAAGCTTCAGTTTTACGTTGTTTAGATGTTTCTGTATTTGCTTTATGTCTTAATTCGAACGATAAGGCATCTAAATCTATTCTTGACAATAAATCGATTAAACACTCAGCTCCCATTTTAGCAATAAACTTGTTTGGGTCTGCATCTTCTAAATATTGATTTTCTTTAGGAAGTGTTTCAAGAATATTTAAATACTCTTCTTCTGTTAAGAAATCCATTTTTTGTACTGGTTCTCCTTCGACATTGTTAGCAATACCTGGTTGAATTACTACATAACGTTCGTAGTAAATAATCATATCTAATTTCTTAGATGGTAAACCTAAAAGGTAACCAATTTTGTTTGGTAACGAACGGAAATACCAGATATGGGCAACAGGAACAACCAAGTTAATGTGTCCTACTCTGTCTCTACGTACTTTCTTTTCTGTTACTTCTACACCACAACGGTCGCAAATAATACCTTTATAGCGAATTCTTTTATATTTTCCGCAGGCACATTCATAATCCTTTACAGGACCAAAAATACGCTCACAGAATAAACCATCTCTTTCTGGTTTATGAGTTCGATAATTGATAGTTTCTGGTTTTAAAACTTCACCTCGAGATTCTGCTAAAATAGACTCTGGTGATGCTAAACCAATGGAGATTTTATTAAATCTCTGTACTGTATTCTTATCTTGTTTTCTTGCCATTTCTTTTAGTATTCAGTCTCAGTCTCAGTATTCAGTTCGCTATTTACTGCAAACTGGATACTGCGACTTCATACTATTTTAATTATTCCTCTAATCTAATGTCTAGTCCTAGTCCTTTCAATTCGTGCATAAGTACGTTGAAAGATTCTGGTAAACCAGGTTCTGGCATTGGCTCTCCCTTAACGATTGCTTCGTAAGTTTTAGCTCTACCAATAACATCATCAGATTTTACGGTCAATATTTCTCTTAATGTTGCAGATGCACCATAAGCTTCTAGAGCCCAAACCTCCATCTCTCCAAAACGCTGACCACCAAATTGTGCTTTACCACCAAGAGGTTGTTGTGTAATTAAAGAGTAAGGTCCAATAGAACGTGCGTGCATTTTATCGTCAACCATATGTCCTAATTTCAACATATAGATAACTCCAACAGTTGCAGGTTGATCAAATCGATCTCCTGTTCCTCCATCGTATAAATAGGTGTGTCCATATCTTGGAACTCCGGCTTCGTCTGTAAATTCATTAATTTGATCTAGAGAAGCTCCATCAAAAATAGGTGTTGCATAGGTGCGTCCTAATTTTTGTCCAGCCCATCCAAGAACAGTTTCATAAATCTGACCAATGTTCATACGGGAAGGTACACCAAGAGGATTTAATACAATATCCACTGGGGTTCCATCTTCTAAGAATGGCATATCTTCTTGACGAACAATTCTTGCAACAATACCTTTGTTACCGTGACGTCCTGCCATTTTATCCCCAACTTTAAGTTTACGTTTTTTAGCTACATAAACTTTAGCTAGTTTAATTATACCTGCTGGTAATTCGTCTCCTACAGAGATAGTAAACTTCTCACGACGTAAAGAACCCTGTATATCGTTTTCTTTAATCTTGTAGTTGTGAATTAAGTCGGCAACCAATTTGTTAGAATAATCGTCCGTGGTCCAAGTTCCGCTAGTTAAATGCGTATAATCGTCTACAGCGTTTAACATTTTAAGTGTGTATTTCTTACCTTTTGGCAATACTTCTTCACCTAAATCGTTAAAAATACCTTGAGCGGTTTTACCTGCAACAATAGCAAAAAGTTTTTCTACTAGAACGTCTTTTAACTCATCGAATTTTCTATCGTAAATACCCTCTAATTGAGCGATATCTTCTTTGTCTTTTGCACGTTTGCGTTTATCTTTAACCGCACGAGCAAAAAGTTTTTTATCGATAACTACTCCATGTAAAGATGGTGAAGCTTTTAAAGATGCATCTTTCACATCTCCTGCTTTATCACCAAAAATAGCACGTAATAATTTTTCTTCAGGAGTTGGATCACTTTCTCCTTTAGGAGTAATTTTTCCAATAAGAATATCTCCAGGTTTAACTTCGGCTCCAATTCTAATCATTCCATTTTCATCAAGGTCCTTTGTGGCCTCTTCTGAAACGTTAGGAATATCGTTTGTAAGCTCTTCGTTACCTAATTTAGTATCTCGTACTTCAAGAGAATACTCATCTATATGAATGGAAGTAAAGATATCTTCTCGAACAACTCTTTCAGAAATTACAATAGCATCCTCAAAGTTATACCCTTTCCAAGGCATAAAGGCTACTTTTAAGTTTATACCTAAAGCCAATTCTCCTTTTTGAGTAGCATACCCTTCACAAAGTACTTGTCCTTTTACAACCTTATCTCCTTTTACAACAATAGGATTTAAGTTGATAGACGTACCTTGATTGGTTTTTCTAAACTTAACAAGAGGGTAGGTTTTGGTATCACTTTCAAAACTTACTTTTGCTTGATCTTCAGTTCTATCGTATTTAATAGTAATTTCATTAGCATCAACATACTCTACAACTCCACTTCCTTCCGCATTAATTAATACACGGGAATCTGAAGCTACTTGTCTTTCTAAACCAGTTCCTACAATAGGAGCTTGCGGACGTAATAATGGAACTGCTTGACGCATCATGTTAGATCCCATTAAAGCTCTGTTGGCATCATCATGTTCCAAGAAAGGAATTAAAGAAGCTGAAATAGAAGCAATCTGGTTTGGCGCTACGTCTGTATAATGTATTTCAGATGGTTCTACTACAGGGAAATCTCCTTCCATTCTAGCAATTACCTTTTCTGGAATAATTTTACCAACCTCGTCAACCTGAATAGTTGCTTGAGCGATCATTTGATCTTCTTCTTCCTCTGCACTTAAGTAAATTGGTTCTCCTTTAATATCTACTACCCCATTAGTTACTTTTCTATATGGTGTTTCAATGAATCCCATAGCATTTACTTTAGCAAATACTGAAAGTGAAGAGATAAGACCAATGTTTGGTCCCTCTGGAGTTTCTATTGGACAAAGTCTTCCGTAGTGCGTATAGTGAACGTCACGTACTTCGAAACCTGCTCTCTCTCTAGATAAACCACCTGGTCCTAATGCTGAAAGACGACGCTTATGCGTAATCTCTGCAAGAGGATTTGTTTGGTCCATGAATTGAGATAACTGGTTGGTACCAAAGAATGAATTAATTACAGACGATAAGGTCTTGGCATTAATTAAATCTATTGGAGTAAAAACTTCGTTATCACGTACGTTCATACGTTCGCGAATAGTACGTGCCATACGTGCTAAACCAACACCAAATTGTTGAGATAATTGCTCACCAACTGTACGTACACGACGGTTAGATAAGTGATCAATATCATCAATCTCTGCTTTGGAGTTAATAAGCTCGATTAAATATTTTATAATGGTAATGATATCTTCTTTGGTAAGCACTTGCTTATCCATTCCAATTTCAAGACCTAATTTTTTATTCATTCTATAACGACCTACCTCCCCTAAAGAGTAACGTTGGTCACTAAAGAATAATTTATCAATAATACCACGAGCAGTTTCTTCATCTGGCGGCTCGGCATTACGTAATTGTCTATAGATATGTTCAACAGCTTCTTTTTCAGAGTTTGTTGGATCTTTTTGTAAGGTATTATGGATAATGGCATAATCTCCTTGTTGAGCACTTTCTTTATGTAAAAGAATTGTTTTTACACTTGTTTCAAGAATTTCCTCAATATTATCTTTGTCAAGAACGGTATCACGATCTAAAATAATTTCGTTACGTTCAATAGATACTACTTCACCGGTATCCTCATCAACAAAATCTTCATGCCATGTGTTAAGAACACGGGCAGCAAGTTTACGTCCTAACACTTTTTTCAATCCGGCTTTAGAAACTTTAATTTCTTCTGCAAGATCAAATATTTCAAGAATATCTTTATCGCGTTCAAAACCAATAGCTCTAAATAGCGTGGTTACAGGTAATTTTTTCTTACGATCGATATACGCATACATCACCGAGTTGATATCCGTAGCAAATTCTATCCAAGAACCTTTAAACGGAATCACTCGAGCTGAATACAATTTAGTTCCATTTGCATGAAAAGATTGCCCGAAAAACACACCCGGTGAACGATGTAATTGAGAAACAACAACACGCTCTGCTCCATTAATACAAAAAGTACCAGAAGGTGTCATGTAAGGAATTGTACCTAAGTACACATCTTGAACTATAGTTTCAAAATCCTCATGTTCAGGATCTGTACAATACAGTTTTAATCTAGCTTTTAGCGGAACGCTATATGTAAGTCCTCTTTCAATACATTCTTCAATGGTATATCTAGGTGGATCGATAAAGTAATCTAAAAATTCTAAAACAAATTGATTACGTGTGTCTGTTATTGGGAAGTTTTCCATGAAGGTATTATAAAGACCTTCATTACCTCTTTCTTCTGATTTAGTTTCTAACTGGAAAAAATCCTGGAAGGATTTAATCTGAATATCCATAAAATCCGGATACTCGGTTCTATTAACAATAGACGAGAAGTTTAATCTTTCAGCTTGTGTTACTAACATCAATGGACGAAATTTTGATTAAAAAAAAGTGTTTGTTTATAGCGTACTTGCTATATACGACAAATGGTCTAGGTCTAAGAGAGCATTCTCCAGACCTAAACCTTTGTTAATTTTGGATGGTAAGCTTACTTAAGCTCAACCTCTGCTCCAGCTTCTTCTAACTGAGCTTTTAAAGACTCAGCTTCATCTTTAGTTACACCTTCTTTAATTGCGCTTGGTGCACTATCAACTAATTCTTTAGATTCTTTTAATCCTAAACCAGTTAATTCTTTAACTAATTTTACAACTGCTAATTTAGAACCACCAGCGGCTTTAAGGATTACATCAAATTCAGTTTGCTCTTCAGCAGCGTCTCCACCACCAGCAGCAGGACCAGCCATAGCTACAGCAGCAGCTGCAGGCTCGATACCATACTCATCTTTTAATATAGTTGCTAACTCGTTTACTTCTTTTACTGTTAAGTTAACTAATTGTTCTGCGAAATCTTTTAAATCTGCCATTTTTCTATCGTTTTAATAAATTTTAATAATAATATAGTTTGTAATTAAGTGCGTACTATTTGGTACTATCCTTCTTTTTCGGATAGGGTTTTTAAAATCCCTGCTAGTTTACCACCACTTGATTTAAGTGCTGAAATAACATTTTTAGCTGGCGATTGTAATAAGCCAATAATATCTCCAATAACTTCTTCTTTAGATTTAATGTTAACTAAAGCATCTAGTTGATCGTCGCCAATGTAAACTGCTTCCGCGATATAAGCTCCTTTTAAAAGAGGTTTATCTGATTTTTTACGGAAGGTTTCAATAATCTTGGCAGGAGCATTACCTGTATCAGAATACATAACCGAGGTATTTCCTTTCAATGTAGTAGGAAGGTCTCCAAAGTCTTTATCTGATGCCTCCATTGCTTTTGCAAGCAAGGTATTTTTAACTACTGCTAATGTTACGTTAGCTTTAAAACAAGCACGACGTAAATTGGTAGTACTAACTGCATTTAATCCTGAAATATCTGCTAAATAGATATTTGAATTTTCAGCTAATTCTGCAGTTAAGTCTTTGATTACTTGTGATTTTTCTTCTCTTGTCATAATAAAAGTTTTAAACTACTTAACCGATTTTAGGATCGACAGCTACACTTGGACTCATTGTAGAAGACATATAGATGCTTCTTACATAAGTACCCTTAGCTGCAGTTGGTTTTAGTTTCATTAATGTTTGTAATAATTCGTTTGCGTTGTCTACAATCTTATCAGCACTAAAAGATGCTTTTCCAATTGATGCGTGAACAATACCAGTTTTATCAACTTTAAAGTCGATTTTACCAGCTTTAACATCGCTAACTGCTTTTCCTACGTCCATAGTTACAGTACCAGTCTTAGGGTTAGGCATTAAACCACGAGGGCCTAATATACGTCCTAAAGGACCTAGTTTACCCATTACACTCGGCATAGTTACAATAACATCTACGTCTGTCCAACCACCTTTGATTTTGTCTAGGTACTCATCTAAACCTACGTAATCTGCTCCTGCTTCTTTTGCTTCCGCTTCTTTATCTGGAGTAACTAATGCTAAAACTTTTACGTCTTTACCAGTACCGTGAGGTAATGTTACTACACCTCTTACCATTTGGTTTGCTTTTCTAGGATCTACTCCTAAACGTACTGCGATATCCACAGAAGCATCAAATTTGGTATTGGTTATATCTTTTACTAATGCTGATGCTTCAGTAATAGAATAAAGTTTTCCTTTTTCTATTTTTGCTAAAGCTTCTTTTTGTTTTCTTGTTAATCTTGCCATTTCTAAAATTTTATAGATTAATTAGGGGCTTCGCCACCTTTTACAGTTATACCCATTGACTTAGCTGTACCCGCAACCATTTTCATGGCTGAGTCTATAGTAAATGCATTTAAATCTTGCATTTTGTCTTCTGCTATGGCTCTAACTTGATCCCAAGAAACTCTTGCAATTTTCTTAATATGTGGTTCTCCTGAACCTTTTTTTGCTTTGGCCGCTTCTAATAATTGTACAGCTGCAGGTGGTGTTTTGATTATAAAGTCGAATGATTTGTCTTTAAAAACCGAAATCACAACTGGTAAAACTTTACCAGCCTTATCCTGGGTTCTAGCATTAAACTGCTTACAGAACTCCATGATATTCACTCCAGCGGCACCTAAAGCGGGTCCAACCGGTGGCGACGGATTCGCTGCACCTCCCCTAACTTGTAGTTTAACTACTTTACTTAACTCTTTTGCCATTTTTACTAATTTAGTTTTTTTTGCAATGCTTATTTTTAGAAGCTTAAGATTGCCTTTTATATTTGTAACACTAATTATACTTTTTCTACTTGCATATAACTTAATTCCAACGGTGTTTTTCTTCCAAAAATCTTAACCATTACTTCAAGTTTACGCTTTTCTTCATTTATTTTCTCAATAGTTCCATCGAAACCATTGAAAGGACCATCAATTACTTTAACAGTTTCTCCAATATTAAATGGTATTGCCACGTTTGCATCGGCATCTACTGTTAATTCATCAACTTTACCTAACATTCTGTTTACTTCAGAAGGTCTTAACGGCACCGGATCTCCTCCTTTTGTTTCACCTAAAAACCCAATAACATTGACCACAGACTTTATAATGTGTGGTATTTCACCAGTTAGGTTTGCCTTTATCATAATGTAACCTGGAAAATAAACTTTTTCTTTATTTATCTTCTTTCCATTACGAATTTGAATTACTTTTTCGGTTGGAACTAAAACCTGGTCCACATAATCTTCTAAGCCCAATCGAGCTATTTCCGTTTCTATGTAAGCTTTAATTTTATTTTCTTGACCACTTACAGCTCGAACTACATACCATTTTTTCTCATTCCCTTCAGACATAAAATCTTATTTTTAACCGTTAATGAATTTAAAATAGAACGCAATAATTTTACTAAATACTGTATCTACTCCCCAAATTGCCAATGAGAAAATAATAGAGAATACAGCAACTAAAACTGTTAGACTTTGTCCTTCAGCCATTGTTGGCCAAGTTACGTTGTTCTTTAATTCACCAAACGATTCTTTAATATAGGTTACAATTCCTGCCATTATAATATATTTATTTGCACACTTCTATTTTGTTAAGTGTAAACTTAATGAGAGGCTTCCTTCTATTTGATTCCGGACTACCTTCTCGCCTCCTTCTTAATTTGCACGGGTTGAGAGACTCGAACTCACGACACCTGGTTTTGGAGACCAGTGCTCTACCAACTGAGCTAAACCCGTATAAAGAAGTAATAAATTAAAACCAATTACTTCATTTATCTTATTTGTTGACCTGTTTATTAAGCTCAGTAACTGAGTTTACGCTTTAAGCGTGGCAGGTAAACCTATAAATACAAGTCAAGGCATTCCGTTTTATGGAATACCTTAACTTGATACTTTATTAAACTTTAATTAACTTAAAATTTCAGTTACCTGACCTGCACCAACTGTTCTTCCTCCTTCACGGATAGCGAAACGAAGACCAACATTCATTGCAATTGCTTGAATTAACTCTACTGTAATAGTTAAGTTATCTCCTGGCATTACCATTTCTACACCTTCAGGAAGCATGATGTTTCCTGTTACGTCTGTTGTACGTACGTAGAATTGTGGACGGTAGTTATTATGGAATGGAGTATGACGTCCACCTTCTTCTTTTTTAAGGATATAAACCTCAGCTTTAAATTTAGCGTGTGGAGTTACAGAACCTGGCTTAACAATAACCATACCTCTAGTAATTTGAGATTTTTCAATCCCTCTTAATAAGATACCTGCGTTATCTCCAGCTTCACCTCTATCTAAAATTTGACGGAACATTTCAATTCCAGTAATAGTAGAAGTTAATTTTTCTGCACCCATACCAATGATCTCAACAGGATCTCCTGTTTTAGCAATACCAGTTTCGATACGACCTGTAGCAACAGTTCCACGACCAGTTATAGAGAATACATCCTCTACAGGCATTAAGAAAGGCTTATCCATATCACGTACTGGCTCTTCGATCCATACGTCAACAGCCGCCATTAATTCCAATAATTTATCAACCCATTGTTGTTCACCGTTAAGTGCACCTAGAGCAGAACCTTGAATCACAGGACAGTTATCTCCATCATATTCGTAGAAAGATAATAAGTCACGGATTTCCATTTCAACTAACTCTAATAATTCTGGATCATCAACCAAATCAACTTTGTTCATAAATACAACCATTCTAGGAATACCAACCTGGCGACCTAAAAGGATGTGCTCACGTGTTTGTGGCATTGGACCATCTGTTGCAGCAACAACCAGGATAGCTCCATCCATTTGAGCAGCACCAGTAACCATGTTCTTTACGTAATCCGCGTGACCTGGACAGTCAACGTGAGCGTAATGACGATTTGCTGTTGCATATTCTACGTGTGAAGTATTAATTGTAATACCTCTTTCTTTTTCTTCTGGAGCATTATCAATTTGATCAAATGATCTTGCTTCTGAATAACCTGCATCAGCTAATACTTTTGTAATAGCTGCAGTCGTGGTTGTTTTTCCGTGATCTACGTGTCCAATTGTACCGATATTTAAATGTGGTTTTGAACGATCGAAAGTTGCCTTTGCCATGTTTTAAAAAATTTATTCTTAGTTATATAATAATATTAGTGTATTCTACTTTAATTAAGCTTTAAAAGAGCCAATGACGAGAATTGAACTCGTGACCTCTTCCTTACCAAGGAAACGCTCTACCCCTGAGCTACACCGGCGTTTCATTTACGATTGCCGACTTTTGATTTACGATTTGAAAATCGCATTTCGTATAACTCGTAAATATTAGAGCGAGAGACCGGGTTCGAACCGGCGACATTCAGCTTGGAAGGCTGACGCTCTACCAACTGAGCTACTCTCGCGTTTATCATAAATTTCTAAACTTAAAATTCCATCGAATAGAATCTATTGTTTTAGAAAAAATGAAAGGTTTTCAACATTTCAATTAATCTCCCTGCTTTCGCTAGGCGTGCTTAATAAGGACAACTCCTTATTGAGCATTTTTTCATATTATTTAGGATTAACTCGCTATGCTCGTTGATCCGTAAGGGTGACCCCTTACTAAAACTTTTAAAACGCAGTTTTACAAAAGCGAGCTTTAAAAGCTCTCTCATACTATTGTGGATTAACTCGCTACGCTCGTTGATCCGTAAGGGTGACCCCTTACTAAAACTTTTAAAACGCAGTTTTACAAAAGCGAGCTTTAAAAGCTTTCTCATACTATTGTGGATTAACTCGCTACGCTCGTTGATCCGTAAGGGTGACCCCTTACTAAAACTTTTAAAACGCAGTTTTACAAAAGCGAGCTTTTGACAACTACTTATTTAAAAGTTTTGTGGGGAGAGCAGGATTCGAACCTGCGAAGACGTAGTCAGCAGATTTACAGTCTGCCCTCGTTGGCCGCTTGAGTATCTCCCCAAACAATTCGAAATTTTCATTATAAAAAATTAAATTCCAAATCTTACTTTCAATATTTTCATGAACTTTCTCAAAAAATGTATTACTGCTTTTTGAGATTCCTGCCTTCGCAGGAATTTTAAGAGCCGATGGAGGGACTCGAACCCACGACCTGCTGATTACAAATCAGCTGCTCTAGCCAGCTGAGCTACATCGGCTTGTATACCTTTTTTAACACAAAAAAAAGCCCGCTATTTCTAACGGACTGCAAATGTATAGATTTATTTTCTTTTTCAAAACATTTTCTTCGAAAAATTTATTATAAATGTGCTCTTAATTTCTCTTTTCGTTTTTTTAATTGTCTTTCTAATGAAGCAACTGCCATATCTGCTCCCTCTTCAAATGTTTTACATTGCTTTTTTACTACCAAACTATCTCCCGGAACATTTACGCGAGCTTCAAAAATTTTATTTTCCTTATCGCTTGTGTTTTCTAGTTTTAAATAAACATCTGAACTAATTACTTTGTCATAAAATAAATCTAACTTATCCATACGCTTTTGAATAAAGTCTATCAATTTCTTGTCGGCGGTAAAATTGACTGATTGCGTGTTTACTTTCATACTTCTTTTGTTTTTGGTTATACAATAGATTGTACTGTTTTACTTTTTACTTCTTGGATGCGTATTTAGATACACTTTTTTTAATTCGGATATACTGTTGTGAGTATAAACTTGTGTTGCAGCCAAACTCGAATGTCCTAAAAGTTCTTTAACAGCATTTAAATCTGCACCTTGGCTTAGTAAATGAGTTGCAAACGAATGCCTTAATATATGAGGACTCTTTTTTACCTTACTAGATGCCAAACTAAAATACTCATTAATTATTCGGTAAACAAGTGTTTCATAAATTTTAACTCCTTTTTTGGTTAAAAACAAAGCTTCAGAATTTGTTATGATTTCTAGTTTGTTTCTGCAATCCATGTAACCTTTAATCGACTCTATAACTTTAGGCAACAAGGGCACAAATCGCTCTTTGTTTCTTTTGCCCAAGACCTTTAATGTTTGGTTGGAAAAATCGACGTCCCTTAGTTTAAGATCTATCAATTCAATTCTTCTAATTCCAGTGGAATAAAAAAGCTCGATAATTAATTTGTTTCTAACACCTTCAAAATTATTCTCAAAATAAAGCTCATCCAAAACTGTTGTGATTTCGTTTTCTGAAAATGGAACCTGAATTTTCGAGCTGGTTTTTAAGGCTCTGTGTTTGGCCAAAGGATTGGCTTGAATACTTTCAATTTTTAATAAGAATTTATAATAGGAATTTAATGCAGAAACCTTCCTATTAATACTTCTATTGGAAATACTTCTTTCTACCAAACTTACAATCCAACTTCTAATTTGGGGATAATTAACGGCTTCAATAGAATCGCTATCAAACTCCAATTTAATGAAATCTGAGAATTCATTTAAATCGTTCTGATACGCTTTTATAGTGAGCTTCGAGTAGTTCTTTTCTAGTAGTAAATAATCTATAAACGCTTTAAAAGGCATAGTAGGTTTGTATTGTAAAGTAAATATATTGAATTTAAAAAGAAGCAAACCATTAAACAAGAAAAATCCTGTTAACCATAGCTTGAGCTCTGGTTGAACAGGATTTTTTTGGATTTAACAAATATCGAGATTAGATATTCTCTTGATCTCTTAAACGTTGGATATATTGCGCTTTTTGATTCTGTGCTCTTTTAAGAACAGAAGGCTTGTCAAACTGCTTACGAGTTTGCAACGCACGTTTAGTTCCGGTTTTATCAAACTTTCTCTTATAACGCTTTAACGCTCTATCTATATTTTCTCCTTCTTTAATTGGTATTATTAACATAGTATCTTAACCTCCTCTCTTTTAGATTTTCAAGGCGCAAATATAAAAACTATTTTAGAATGGGCAACCAAAAGTTTGAAAATTATTATAAAGTTTTATTCAATTATAAAAAAGAGGCTGCAACGCATCATAAAACATTGAATAACAAATTCTTATTGTTTATGTAATATTTAAATAGGGTTTCTTTTATTCTTTATACAGTGAAGAACGCTTTGTTAAATCCTGAATAAGTTTTTCTTCTTCCTCACTTTCCAATAAGGTATTGTAATTTTTCCAAAAGGCTCTATTATAAAGTCTTGACTTGAAAATATCTGGATCCCAGGTACTATTTAAGGCCGCATTAATTTGATCTTTATCTAGTATAATCTCAGTAAATAAAATTTCCTGAACCGTGTAATAATAACGTTCTTCTGGATCGCTATCTTCCACTACTCCTTTAACACCCGTTGCAACTTTAGAACCTACATTTACAAGTTTTGGAGTTTCATAATAAATATAACTAGGGTACATTTTGTCTTGATACTCCATATAATTAATGACTAACTTATGGTTAGTTTGAGTTCCAAAAAGTGTTTTACTTCTGCTTTTTTGAGCACTGGATGCGGCTATTAATTCGTATTCAATTCTTTTAATGGCATAGGTATCCCAATAAATATAAATCCAGCCATTAGCTATATACCCGTCGTTGTAAATACCCTTGGTCTCTAGATTGATATAGTCCTTTCCTTCGGAAATTTTAATCTTGTAAATTTTTCTATCGTTATCCACCAAAACAGTATCTAAAGAAAACAAATGTTGGTCTAACATGTTCTCGTTGAATAAGGCTCTTGGTTTATTGGAGTTTCTAACAAGATTCAACTTGCCCTGAAATAAATTTTCCAAGCCGTTAATTCGAGTATCATTCCATTTAATGGCTTTTACCAAAGAAGATGTTCTAATCGTGTCTCTTCGTAAGTTACTGGATTTTAAGTTTCTATTATTAGACCTATCTTTAAGGTAAGCGGTATAGGTTAATAAACTATCTATATCTCTTAAATCGTAACTTTTTCTAACCTCATCGACATTAATCTTAAGGAATTTGGAGGTGTTTGTTTGGTAACTGGAATCGTAGAGTGTGATAGCGCCTTCAACCAACCATTTAAACTCCCTTTTGTTACGCTCTTTATGTCTTACAAAACCTTTTTCCATATAAGCCGATTCCGGAAGGTTTTCCGGCAATCTTTCTAACGCTCGAAGCATGATATCGTTTCCTGTTTTTGGTCTTGAATCTGCCACAAGAAGAATTTCGTCCAAAGAAGCCACATCGGGTTCTAAGTACACATCAAAAGAACTATCGAATTCGTTGACTGGAACTTTATAGCTTTTAAAACCAATGGAAGACACTACTAAGGTATCGCTTTTAAATTTATCTGGCACCACCAAAACAAACTTACCATCTGCATTGGTTATGGTACCAATAGTTGTGTTTTTAACATACACACTGGCACTTTCCAAAGGTTGAAAGGATTCTGCATCCAAGACAGAGTTTTTTAACTCGGTTTGTGAAAATGACGAAAACCCACATAAAAGCACAAGGGTTCCGAAAATAAGTTTGATAAATTGAGGCTTCATAAAAGGATAACTTAAAAGTTAGGTAGCAGGTTTATAGTTTTTATCGTCTAAAATCATTTTAGCCAAGATTTCACGTAGTATTTCTGATGTACCTCCACCAATAGGACCTAATCTGCTATCGCGAAGTAATCTTGCCATTGGATATTCTTCCATATAGCCGTAACCTCCTAAAAATTGAAGACAGTCGTAAATAACTTCGTCTGCCATTTTAGTTGATTTTAATTTAGACATCGTGGCTTGTTTTACAACATATTCACCTCTATTGAGTCTGAAAGCTACAGAATAATTGAATTCTCTACAAATTTCCATATCTGCATACAAATCTGCAAATCTATGTCTTAACGCTTGGAACTTATTGATGGTTTTTCCAAAGGCTGTACGCTCGCTCATATATTGTTTGGCATAATCCAATGCAAACTCTGCTCTGGCGTGTGCATTAATTCCCATAATCAAGCGTTCTAAAGCAAAATGCTGCATGATGTATGGAAAACCTTTCCCTTCTTCACCCATTAAATTACTTGCGGGAATAGTGACATTATCGAAAGCAATTTCTGCCGTATCACTAGCTCTCCAACCTAATTTATCCAATTTAGTTGCCGAAATTCCAGGCGTATCTCTATCCATGATAAAAATACTCATTCCGTTATGTCCTGCATCTGGATCTGTTTTGGCTGCAACCACTAAATAGTCGCTATAAACACCATTGGTTATAAACGTTTTTGAACCATTTATAACATAGGTATCTCCTTTTTTAATGGCGGTAGTTCTCATTCCAGCAACATCACTTCCACCAAAAGGTTCTGTAATGCACAAGCAACCAATTTTATCTCCAGCAATACTTGGAGTTAAATATTTTTCTTTTATCTCATGACTTCCTTCCTTGTTTACATGTGTCATGGCTAAATAGGCATGAGCCCACATGTTTGCTGCAAAACCACCTGAGTTAATTTTTTGGAGTTCTTCTAAAAATATTACTGTGTAAAATAAATCTAGATTCAGTCCGCCATATTCTTCAGGATAGGCTAGACCAAAAAATCCCATGTCTCCAAATTTTTTCCAAATAAAACGTTCTACCGTTCCAGTCTTTTCCCATTTTTCAATATGCGGAACAACTTCTTTCTGTAAAAAATCTTTTAGACTTTCTCTAAACATTTGATGTTCTTCTGTGAAGTACATACTATTCATACCTTTTTTTCTTTATTAATTGAGCTTCAAATATAATTTAATTATCTCAATTTTGTTCGATGGGAAGCTTTTAACTTTTAATAACTCATCTAGCGAATTATATCCTTCTCTTAAAGTTCGTTGCTCTGTAATATGATGAGCAATTTCATAGTCTATATACTGAATGGTTACCAACTCCTCGATGGTTGCCGAATTTAAACTGATTTTTTCAACATGTTTTGGAGTTTTTACTGTGAAGTGCTCCTTAAGGCGTTCAATAACTTCGGGCGACAATCCATAAATTTCCTGCAACTGAACATCTGCGATAAAGCCTCCATATTTATCTCTATAAGCTATAATTCGTTTTGAATACCCTTCGCCTATACCATTTACTTTTTGCAATTGTGAAGCTGAAGCCGTATTCAAATCTTGTTTTTGTTCGAAGGTTTTTGGCTGATCGTTGTTTTTAAATGAATACTCCGTTTTTGGTTTCGGATTAGTTACCCAATCAGGAAATTTAAAATGAGGGGAAAGTATGGCTAACAAAGAATCTGATACCCCTGTAACTTGCTGAAATTCTTTAGCAGAATTGATCCATTTATCCTGTTTTCTAAAAGCCAACAACCTATCTATTTCTTCATTGGTCATTCCTAAGGTGTACCCCTTATAGTCGGTAATGTAATTAGGATTGAAGGGATATATTTTTGGCTTCCTACTTTCAATTTCAGCCAAACGAAGAGAATCAATTTCATTTTGAAAGATTTCCAACTCGTTTTGATTTATTTGGATCTCTTCCGAAGAAAAACTTACAAAAAAGTAAATAACTTGTAATGCAACTATAAATAGGATCAATAAAAAAATCCCATTTCGTCGTTCTTTAGTAAACTTGAAATGGGATTTTAGTGTTTTCATGATTATTTATTTCTTTTCTTCAATCGGCTTTCGATAGAGGAGATTTGCTTTTAATTTTTTAATATAAGAGTCTAAATCAACTTTAACTTCTGTGGACATAATGTACAATCCAATAATATTTGGAAAGGACATGGCAAGAATCATCATATCTGAAAAGTCTAAAACAGCTCCTAAACTAACTGATGCTCCGATAACTACAAATACCAAGAACAACATTTTATAAATAAACTCAATTTTTTTACTTTTTCCAAATAAATACGTCCAAGCTCTCATTCCGTAGTACGACCAAGAAATCATGGTTGAAAAAGCAAATAAGAATACTGCCAAGGCTAAAACATAAGGAAACCAAGAGATTTGACTACCAAAAGCATCAGAAGTTAATTGTGCACCAGCCATGCCTTCTACTTCGTGCATTCCTGTAAATATTAATACCAACGCTGTTAATGTACATACCACAACCGTATCAATAAATGGTTCTAATAAAGCCACAAAACCTTCAGATGGCGGATTGTTTGTTTTTGCTGTACTATGTGCAATGGCTGCAGATCCAACACCAGCTTCGTTAGAAAACGCAGCACGTTGAAATCCAACTACCAATACGCCAATAACTCCTCCTTTTAAAGCTGAAGGATTAAAAGCTCCTTCATAAATAGCAGAAAAAGCAGGTCCTATGTTTTGAATATTCATAATAATTACGGCCAAGGCAGCAACTATATAAATAGATGCCATAATTGGCACCACACGACCTGTTACTTTTGCAATACTACTAATACCTCCAATAATAACAACTCCCACTAAAATGGCTGTGATAATACCAAAGTAAAATCCGTTTCCTTGCATCATTGGAAACTGTCCTGCCAATTGCTCGAAAGACTGATTTGCTTGAAACATATTTCCACCACCAAATGAAGCGCCAACGGCAAGTACAGCAAACATTCCTGCCAGTACTTTCCCCAAACCTTTCATATTTCTTTTCTCCAATCCGTAACGCAAATAATTCATTGGGCCACCAAATACACGGCCATCAGGTAAAATGTCTCTATATTTTACACCTAAAGCACATTCTACAAATTTTGTAGACATCCCTAGCAAACCACAAACTATCATCCAAAAAGTAGCTCCAGCGCCTCCTAAAGAAACTGCCACTGCTACTCCCGCAATGTTACCAAGACCAACAGTTCCAGAAACAGCGGTTGCCAAGGCTTGAAAATGTGTTACTTGTCCAGGAGCATCTGGGTCGTCGTATTTCCCTCGTGCCAAATCAATAGCATGTCTAAATCCGCGAACGTTAATAAAGCCCATTCTAATGGTAAAAAACAAAGCTCCAAGCACTAACCAAATAACAATAAAAGAAATTGGCTTAGTAAGTGGATCTCCGTTAGGATGCGTTAAAACAATTGGCTTATCGTAGGTAATATTTGCAAAAAAGTGAGCTCCTTGTTCTATAACATGTTTTTTGTTATCAGAATTATAAATGACCTCTCCTTCTTTGGTTATATGATTTAATTTTCCGTTTACTTCAGAATTAACAGTAATTTCTTTTCCAGCTCTATCCGTAATTATCGCAATGGCTTCACCTTTATACACATGAACTCCATCCCCTTTTAACCAGGTTTTAAGTTCATATTTATTATCAACTTCGTTGGTCCAATCTGGAACTCCTACTCGTTTGGAATCGGCATAGACCACAGGGTCATAAATTCCGATAGCTGCAAAAGGATCCCAGAATAATATAGAACCTAATGCGCTAACCGCAGGTGTCATGGCACCATTAAAAACCTCTGTAATAGCTTCCGTTTTTACAGTAAAAACAGCCGTTTTAGAATTCCCATCAGCATCAGTAACTACCACGGTATAAGGTACACCTTCCGTTAAGCCTACAGCTCTATTTGAAGTTAAGGAAGTTCCTTGATTGCTCCACCTATAAGTATATGGTTCTACTCCTCCTGTAACTTCTAAAGTAATAGCTCCGTCGTTAATAGCTTTGGATGGATTTGTTACAAGTCCTTCAACGTTAAAGTCTTGTGCGAAAATTATAATTGGTAAGATTAATGTGAAAATTGAAAGAAGAATTTTCTTCATAAAAATTTATTATTAGTTAGTTTTAGGTTTTAAGGACAGCAAGATGCTAAAAAAAAATGGTTTTTTAAAGTTTCATCTTTTATTTAACGTGATATGATTTAAATTTATAAATTATATAATGAATTTAATTTTTGAATTTGTTCCGGTCTCCCTAAAACAATAATTTTAGACCCAGGTTCTAACTTCAATTCGGCTTCTGGATTAATAATATATTCGCCTTGGGCGTTTTTAAAACCTATAATGCTACAACCCGTTTTATTTCTTAAATCCAGATCTCTAATGGTTTTAATTTCGGATGTATTATAAAGTTCCTCTACAGCTATTTCTTCAATATTAATATTCGATTTCCCTACGATAGACAAATTATCTATAAACTCCAACAATCCAGGAACCACGACCAAAGAAGCCATGTGGTCTCCTCCTATTTTATCTGGAAGAATGACGTTATTGGCGCCTGCAAGTTTTAATTTTTTATTGGACGTTTCTTGAGATGCGCGACTAATTATGTTCATTTTGCTATTTAATTGTCTAGAAGAAAGTACTACAAATAAATTATCAGCATCGTTGGGCAGAGCCGAAATTAAAGTTGTTGCCCGTTCAATTCCAGCTTGTAAAAGTGTCTCGTCTTCATTGGCATTTCCTATAACAAAAGGAAAATCATCATTTTGGTGTTTTTCGGCGAGCTCTTTGTTTAGTTCGATAATTACAAATTTCTTATCGTATGCCATGAGTTTTTTAGCTGCTTGTTTTCCGTTGCGTCCATGTCCACAAATAATAATGTGGTTTTTAAGACTGTCTATTTTCTTTTGCATCTTTCGCTGTTTTAAACCTTCAAAATTATTTTTGCTTAAAATATATTCTGTAATCACGCTTATGGCGTAACCAACAATAACCACACTGGTTAAAATTAAAAATACCGTGAATAATTTAGAGCTTTCGTCCAAGGGCTGCACCTCTCCAAATCCAACTGTGGTAATGGTTATAACAGTCATGTACAAGGCGTCAATCCAGCTTAATTGAGATAAAACCCTAAAACCAATTACCCCTGCACTCAATAATAAAATCAGCAACACAATAGCCGTGTATATTTTAGATTTTAATAACTTGATTAAAGGATTATGCATTTGGTGTTTTATAAATCGAAAACCGATGAACGCTTGGTATATAACAAGTCTTTAATATGCATCCAAAACGCTATAAAGAGATAAAGTGCAAACCCAAATCCAAGAGTTACAAAAGTTAAGTACAGAAATGACGTTCTAACAACTTTAGCTCTAATCCCCAATCTATCGGCAATTCTCTGGCATACGTAATACCCGTGTTTCTGGAAAAAAAGTAAGATTTTATAAAAAATGTTCATATTGCAATGTACTTATAAAAATCAATAAATGAGCTTGAAAATTATAACAATATATTATTAGTAAAATGGCTTTTAAGAACCAATCAACGTGTTGCCAATAGCGCATTGCAGACATCTGTTTTTATCGCAATATTCCGATTTAAGTTGAATTAATGCCTGAGATTGCATGGCAGAATGAGACACCTTTTTTAGGTTATTGAATGCCGAAACAATACTGTTTTTTTCTGAAGGAATTTCCTGAATTAATTTCAATAGGGTTTCGTTAATATCCTTGCCTTGATATCTGGCATAAGCAAATTTGATAGGTATTATGGTGTTTATTAATAGCAAGTCGATGAATGGCTTGGCTATTTTTTTAGATGAAGGTTTCGATTCTTTTCCAAATGTATAATGCGATTCCCAAAAAACAGAAGTACCTACATGGAAGAGTTGGTAAAACTCCTTTCTGGTATTCATTTCTATAACTTTTGAAAATAGATTCATTCTAGAGTTATAAAGTGTAGCCAATTGAGACAAACGTACGGTTGGGAAGTTTTGAGGTCTCAACCTGAAAAATTGAATAGGCACCACTTGCCCCTGATCCAATTGAAATTTTTGTTTTAAAAATTTATATTCCTTGTGTAGCTCTAAAAAATAAGCTTCTTGGACATCTTCTTCCAACAAACCAGCTTGTCCAAAAAACAAGGCTTCTAATGCCATTTGGTTGGTTTGTAATTTTCTAATTATGGTATAATCAATTGTTTTTGCCATGCTAAAAAAAGCATCACCATTTACTTTTAATCCAAAGTTCTTGGCCAACATTTTAAATAGAACGGCCTCCCAATCGTTTTTGGAATCCTTCAACAAACTGTCTATTGTTTTGAATTTTCTTTCCAGACGCTCAACATATAAACGCTCCAACCAGTTTTCTATAACAAAGTTATCGACCGCAGCAAAATCCGATTCACAATTAATCCATTTGTTTTGAGCAGACATCAGTTTGGTATACTTGTTATAAATGTCTTTATCCGCCACATGCTTTAGTTCCAAAGTAGGAATTATGGAGTTGTCTTTTCTGAAAATTTCGGTATCATGTTCCCAAACCACATGTAGGATTACATTGTCGTACGCTTGGTCTGTTTCGTGACTGTGCACAAACCAATCGCTCGAATTGATATGAATCTCCACATTTCCAGCCCAAAGCTGCTCTCCAATTTTTAGTTGTGCATTAAAAAAGTCAGGTCCGGAATTGGTATTGTGCTGTCCAACCGAAATTATTTCCAAGGCTTCAAACTGTGTTGTTACTAAATTTACAACAGCCATCTTTTTATATTGCCAGATATAATGTAAAAACGCTTCTTGCATAATCTAAAAATAAGGAATTATCTTATATCTTTTACTTCGAGGTCATTACATTTTTAAAACCTCAAAAAATTAGCTTTTTCATGCTTCTAAAGTAAGGTCTTTAAACTTATTGAGACTTATCCATCAGGTATTGTTAAAATTATCTTATTCTAACCTTAATTTTCGTAAATCCTTTTATCTTTAAAGCTTATGGAAGATTTAATAAAATTATATAAAACTACTAGAAACCATACCAAAGCTCTTTGTGCTCCTTTAAAAACAGAAGATTATACACCACAATCTGCCGAGTTTGCTAGTCCACCTAAATGGCATCTGGCACATACGTCATGGTTTTTTGAGGAAATGATTTTAAAAACATATTCTAAAAACTACCAAGTATTTGACCATTCATATAGTTTTTTATTTAATAGTTATTACAACAGTGTTGGCGAGCGCATAGAAAGAAAAAATCGGGGTTTAATAACCAGACCAGCTATTGAAAAAATTTATGAGTATCGCGCTTATGTGGATAAAAGCATGGAAGACCTTTTAATGACAAAGGGTTCAAAAGCCATTGAAGAACTGACTGTTTTAGGAATTAATCACGAGCAGCAACATCAAGAGTTATTAATAACCGATTTAAAACACACCTTTTCTTGCAATCCCATTTATCCGAAGTTTACTGAAACCAACTATGTAAGTTCTCAAAATAAAACTAGCGGTTGGCTAGAGATTCCCGAAGGAATTTATTCCATAGGCCATGAAGGTGATGGTTTTTGCTTTGACAACGAACTTGGAAAACATCGGGTTTTTCTAGAGTCCTTTAAGGTTTCAAAATCTTTTGTAACGAATGGAGACTATATGGAGTTTATAAATAACAAAGGATATCAAGATCCTAAATATTGGCTGGATGATGCGTGGCATTGGATCAAGCAAAACCATATTAAAAGTCCCTTGTATTGGAAATTAATGGATGGTGTTTGGCATCAATACACTTTATCAGGCTTACAACCTGTAAACCCAAAAGCTATTTTAACACATGTATCCTATTACGAAGCTGCTGCTTTTGCTTTTTGGGCCGGATACAGATTGCCAACAGAATTCGAATGGGAAATTGCTTCCAATCAATTGGATTGGGGAACGGTTTGGGAATGGACAAACTCGGCCTATCTTCCCTACCCTAATTTTAAAACAGCAACAGGAGCAGTTGGCGAATACAATGGGAAATTTATGGTGAATCTGATGGTTTTAAGAGGCGCTTCGGTGGCAACTTCTAAAAACCATAGTAGAACAACCTATAGAAATTTCTTTTCACCAAGTACACAATGGCAATTTTCTGGAATACGATTAGCTAAATAACTTTATGAATATACAATTTAAAACAGATATAAATGAAGGGCTTAGTAAACCTTCAAAGACGTTACCTTCCAAATATTTTTACGATAAAATTGGAGATGCTTTATTTGTGAAAATAATGAATCTCCCAGAATATTATCTAACCAAAGCAGAATTTGATATTTTCAAGAATCAAACCAAAAATATCATATCAGCTTTAGGCATTAAACCAGATGCATATTTTGAATTGATAGAATTGGGAGCTGGAGATGGTACCAAAACCAAAGAACTGCTTAAAGTATTACTTGATGAAAATTACCAGTTCGAATACCTACCCATAGATATTTCTAAAAATGCCCTTCACAAATTAGAAACAAACTTAAAGGAAGAACTTCCAAGCTTAAAAGTTTCAACAAAACAAGGTGATTACTTTAATGTTTTGGATAGTTTAAAAAGCTATAAGCATCCAAAAGTAGTTTTGTTTTTAGGATCTAATATTGGCAATATGGAAGACACTAAAGCCAAGCGGTTTATTTTTAGTCTAAGCCAAACTTTAAACACAAACGACAAAATATTGTTAGGTGTCGATTTAATAAAATCCAAAGACATTGTTTTACCAGCTTATAACGATAAAACAGGCGTTACCAAAGCCTTTAATTTTAATTTATTAAACCGAATTAATAAAGAATTGGATGCCAATTTCAATATAGAGGATTTTTCTCATCAACCTGAATATTTAGAATCCGAAGGAATTGCAAGAAGTTATATTGTAAGCAACAAAGACCAAGAAGTTAGAATTAATTCGATAAATAAAACCTTCTACTTTAAAAAGGACGAAAAAATCCACACAGAAATATCTCGTAAATATAACGATGACGTATTAAACAACATTTTAGAAAACAGTCAATTAAAAATGGTTGACAAACTGCTGGATTCCAAAGGTTATTTTGCAGATTATATTTTAATAAAAACCTAAGCACATGTCTAAAAACGGGAATACCCTTGGGATTTTAGGCTTAGGAAATAGAAGCACCTTGTTTTATATTCATGCGTTAAATACGGAATTTAACAAGATAGAAAAAGATTACAACACCTTTCCATTTATACTTTATAACACAAATTTTAACCTCATCAATCCCTATTTGCCTGATACTTTTGAAAAACTCCTACCTCAGCTTTCAGAATACATCCATTACATGGAAAAACTTCCAATTAACCGGCTTTTAATTCCAAATATTACCATACACGAAGCTTTGGACAAATTGGATATTTCCTTACCTCTACTTCATCCATTAACCTTAAGCATCAACTATCTAAAGAAAAACAACATCAACCAAGTTGTGGTATTTGGTTCAAAATACACAATGACTTCCACATATATTTCTAATTATTTTTCTTCGGAAGGAATTCGAGTAAACTCACCTTTACAAAAAGATATTGAATTTATAGATGCTTTACGACAGAAAATATATTCAAATTCTGAAACGGCCATCGATCTAGATAACTACACCAAATTATTAGAAAAATACAGCAAACAGGCATTAGTATTGATTGCATGTACCGAATTGTCTATCCTGAACATGCCTACCGAAGGTCTTGATTTGGCTAGACTTCAAATAAAAGAAGCCATTGCAACTTTTAAACGCATATGATGGCATTATATGGAGACATTCCATAATAAAGAAGTTATATCTATAAGATTACTAAATATTTATGTGAACTAATATCTTCCATAAATTGAATAAAAACATCGTTAAAAATAAAATAAAATAAAAATTTTACTTTACCTTTAACGTATTATCCGCCAATGGTTTATACGGACAAACCATCTTATTCTTTCTTATTTAGTATTAATCAAAAAACTGGAAAATGATTAAACAACTCCTTCTTTGCTGTTTCTTATTAAGTTCTCTTTTTATTTCTGCCCAAGATAACACAGATAACAATTCAGAAACCAAAAATGCTTCTTGGAACTTTTTAGTAGAACCCTATTTAATGTTTCCAAATATGAAGGGAGACACACAAATACGCAACATACCTGCTGTTGCCGTGGATGCTAATACAAGTGATATTTTTAGCCATCTTAAAATGGGTGCCATGCTTTATCTTGAAGCAAGAAATGAAGATTGGGCCATTACTTCGGACTTTGTTTACATGAAACTTGGCGAAGATGTTACTCCAAACCACTTAGTTACTAGTGGCGAACTTACCGTTAAGGAAACCCTCTGGGAGGTTGCGGGTTTAAGACGTATTTTACCAATGCTTGACGCAGGTGTCGGATTAAGATTGGTAAGTGTAGGTGCAGATGCTGATTTGGTTCTTTTTACCAGTGAAAGCCGTCAGGCAGACATTACAAAAACTTGGGTAGATCCCATTATTATTGTTCGTTCACAACATATTTTTAAAGACAAGTTTCTTTTAAATCTTAGAGGAGATTTGGGTGGTTTTGGAATTGGTTCGGAGTTTACCTGGCAAATTCAGGCAGAAGCTGGCTATCAGTTTTCCGAGTTGTTTTCCTTAAATCTTGGCTATAGATATATTGGCATAGATTACGAAACTGGAAGTGGCACCGATTATTTTGCTTATGATATAGATACCTTTGGTCCTGAAATACGATTAGGATTTAATTTCTAAGAGCCCAATTCATAAAAACAAAGCTATTTAACGACCACTCGTAACGATTTATAACTACAATAGGTATTTCGCACTAGAAAATAGTAATCTTCCGTTCATACGGAAAAAAGTTTATAATGTTATATCTTAGCAGCTTTAAACAATCGACCATTATTTAACTAAAATTTATTTATAATGGTATATAAACTTTAAATCTATGAAGACTTATTTAGGAATTTTATTTTTCGGTATAATTTTATTTTCCGGATGCGATCAATCTGATTCTAAAAAAACAAATAGTACCACCGATCAACCTATTACACAAGAAGAACCGGCAAAACAAGTAATTAATGTACCAGAAGGTAATTCTGATAATGTTTCTAATACTTCAACTCCTGCTCCAACAGCTTCAGGCATGAATCCAGCTCACGGACAACCAGGACACGATTGTGCTATTCCAGTTGGTGCACCATTAAATAATAAAACGAATTCATCACCTATGGTAAACCCTGGAAGTTCATCACCTGTAATAAATTCGGGTACTTCATCTCCTGTTCAAACTGCCCAAGGTATGAATCCAGCTCACGGACAACCAGGACACGATTGTGCTATTCCAGTTGGTGCGCCATTAAATAAATAATATTTTTGGCTTAATTATTATTCTAGCCTATTACTGAATCCTGTTAAATTAGTTGTATTCATCTAATGAAACAAGTTAAACAGACACATAAAAAAACCTGAGCATGTGGCTCAGGTTTTTTTATTATAAAGAGATTCTTCAGTCGTTTCACTTCTCCTGAATGACAGATTAATCTATATAACCCATTTTCTTCATCCACTCGTCGTTAAACATTTTACCCACATATCTACTACCATGATCGTGGAAAAGTACCACAACCACATCGTCTTTTGTAAAGTGTTCTTTTAATTGCAACAAGCCTTTAATAGCAGCTCCAGCGGAGTTCCCTAAAAACATACCCTCCTTTTTTGCAAGTAATTGTGTGTAAACTGCTGCGTCCTTATCGGTTACTTTAGTAAACCCATCGATAAGATCGAAGTCCACATTTTTAGGTAAAATGTCTTCTCCAATCCCTTCGGTTACGTAAGGATATATTTCATTTTCATCGAAAATACCTGTTTCATGATATTTTTTAAACACCGAACCGTAAGTGTCAATTCCCCAAATTTTAATATTTGGGTTTTGTTCTTTTAAGTATTTACCAACACCAGAAATAGTTCCACCTGTTCCAACACCTACTACAAAATGTGTGATTTTCCCATCCGTCTGTTTCCAGATTTCTGGACCGGTACTTTGGTAATGTGCTTTGGTATTGCTTAAATTATCATACTGATTCACGTACCAAGAATTTGGTGTTTCTTCACCCAAACGTTTGGATACAGAATAGTACGAACGCGGATCTGTTGGTTCTACATTGGTTGGACAAACAATAACTTCTGCTCCAACAGCTTTAAGAATATCCACTTTTTCTTTACTCTGCTTGTCTGCCATTACAAAAATACATTTGTAGCCTTTAACAATGGCAGCAAGAGCCAAGCCCATTCCCGTGTTTCCAGAAGTTCCTTCAATAATGGTGCCTCCGGGTTTTAAACGTCCATCTGCTTCGGCATCTTCAATCATGGTTAAAGCCATTCTGTCTTTTACAGAATTTCCAGGATTAAAGGTTTCGTATTTTGCCAATACCAGACACGGCAAATCTTCTGTGAGCTTATTTAATTTAACCAAAGGGGTATTTCCTATAGTTTCTAAGATATTCTTTGCGTATTCCATTCTAAAAATTTTCAATTGCAAATGTAAGTTTTTGCCATGAACCTACCAAACGGCGGGCAGGTTCACCAATGTTTTTTTAAAGTTTCACAGAGTTGGACTGAGGAGCATGGAGATACACAGAGAGGTTTTTAATTAATCATGAAGAATTGAAAATGAGTCATGAGGATTTACTTTCTCGCGCAAATCTACCTACCTGCCAGTCGGACAGGCTAGTCGGCAGACAGGTCGCAAACCTACCTACCGGTATGTTGGGACACAAAGTTTTATGGCATGCTTCTACTGACCTAAGTGAGAACTTGATTGATATTTATCTGGGGTAGGTTGGTATTTACTTGCTATTTCATTGGGATCTCATTGGGATCTAATAAGGATCTCATTGAAGTCTATTACGGTATAAGCACGACATAACCACGACATAACCACGGTATAAGCACGACATACATTTTTAGAAATAATTTAGTATCTTTATAGTAGCGAGGGAGTTAACTCCGAATGAAATTGAAATTGAAATTGAAGTTGAAGTTGATAATTGAGTACAAAGTATTAAGTAAAAAATTAGAGTTTGGAATTTTGATTTTGCCTACCTGTCGGCAGACAGGGAATTTGTTTAAGAGACATTGAGATAGAATTATTCATTTAAAAATAGAAGTTATGGCAAAGTATAAGAGTTTGTTTACCATTATTGGTACGATTGGCGGCGTTAATTTTTATCGGTTATTAGGCAAGCCCGTGAACCGTATTGCTGGGGGTGGTTTTACTAGAGAGGCTATTAAAACCAAAGCTAGTATGGTACGGGTTAGGGAGAATAATAGTGAGTTTGGAAATTGCTCGCATTTAAATAGGATTTTTAGAGAGGCTATTCGTCCGTTTTATCTTAAACATAAGTTTCCTTTATTTCATAGTCGGTTGATGACTTTGTTTACTGGTTTGAAAGCTTTGGATCCTGTGAGTAAACGTGGACAACGTCTAGTTTTTAGAGGGCTTGAATTGGATGAAGGGAAGCGAAGTCTTTTAAATTTTGCTTATACTCCAGAATGTAAACCTAAAACGGTATTACCTTTTAGCTTTGATATGGATTGGACTACTTACACATTAATGGTTCCGGAGTTTCATATGAAACAAGTTTCTTTTATTTCAGGAGCTACACATATTGCTTTGCTGTTTGGAGTTTTGGATTTTAATTTTAAGACTCTGGATTATAAGTTGCATTTGGCAGATACTTTAATATTACCTAAAGATTTTTCTGGGGATACTTTAAGTATGACTATTCAGAGTCTGCCAACAGGATTGGGCATGGAACTGGGGGTTTTTGGGATTCGATATTATCAGGAAGTTGATGGGGAGATGTATTTGTTGAGTGCAAAGAATGGCGTTGGGATTTCTGTTTTTTCAATTAAGAATTAAGTGCTTTATTTATCTCGCAAAGACGCTAAGGCGCAAAGCTGGTTTGCTTATATTTATAACAATAAATTGATTGTTTAAAAGCATTAGTGGATGCAGGCTTAATTGTTTTATACGGAGTTGCTTGAAGGTTCTAAAAACACCCACGATTATAGTCTAGGGTTGATATTAGCACTACTAGAGTTCCCTCGAGAGGACACGGATTGCTCTAATTAGGGACGTATTTAGACAAAAAGAGAATAGAAACTAGACTAATAGGACTAGGCTTTTATTAATCATGAAGAATTGAAAAGGAATCATGAGGTAAACTAATTATTTCAAAAAGCATTAAACATTTTGATACCAAGTTTCTTGCTACAAACCAATTATTATGAAACTAAAAAAGGACCTAAATATAAAATTTAAGTCCTTTTTAAAATGTTATTTGATATTATTTTAACGGTAACTATGATAAAATAGTATTAGTCATTTGCCTTATTATGGGCTTCCTGAATCTTTTTCTGCTCTGCAGGCGTAAATTGTGTTGGCCCAAGTTTAATAGTCAGATTATCTATCGTTCCTGTAAAATCGAAAGGCAGCATATAATCTTTTGCATTTATTTCTGTACGTGTATCTGTTCCTACATCAAATGTTTCGTCCATGACTTGGATGAAAGCAATAGAATTGGGTTGCGCGTGTGTATCCACAACTATGCCATCAACCTTTAACGTTCCGGTTCCTCCTTTTGCAACTCCAGGGCCATCGTACACATAATCATATACAAGGGTGTGTTTTCCTGCAGAAAGCAGTTCTTTCCCTGCCCAACGGTATTGCGCAAGCCCCAACATATTGTAATTGAAAACAGGAATACCCTTTAGAATATAAAATCCCCATCCACCAAAACGTCCTCCAGCTGTAGCGAGCATGCCATTACCTCCACCTGTTGGTACCGTTACCTCTGTTGTGATTGTGTACGATCTTCCTAAAATATTTGCAGCATTTGCATCGGGGATTCCAGGATTTACACCTTTATAACTAAACACGGTTTTACCTGTTGTTGCGCTCGGTCTTTGCTCCATGGAGCGTGCAAACTGACGGTTATCTAAAGGATATACATTATTCTTTGTGGCCTCTTGGTCAAAAAGAGCTTGCATTTCTTTGAGTTTCTTTGGGTTTTGTGCGGCAATATTATTGTTTTGAGAATAGTCTTCTTTCAAGTTGTACAATTCCCATTCGTATTGGTCGATTGGAGGAAACTCGGCATTTAATATCCACGGTCCATGAGGAGGCACTGTATTGGCATACCAGCCATCGCTGTAAATACCACGATTGGCAATCATTTCGAAATATTGTGTTTTGTGAGTTGATGGTGCTTTTGCATTTTCCTTTTTAAAGGTATAAACCATACTCGTACCCTGAATTGGTTTTTGCTGAATGCCATTAATCTCTTCAGGTTGCGCTACACCTGCAGCCTCCATAATAGTAGGCATGATGTCGATCATGTGGTGAAATTGCGTACGGATTCCTCCTATATCGTCAATATGACCTGGCCAAGAAATAGCCAAACCTTGACGCGTTCCACCAAAATGGGAAGCCACTTGCTTGGTATATTTAAAAGGCGTATCAAATGCCCAGGCCCAACCAACAGCCATGTGCGGATAGGTTTCCCGTGAGCCCCAAGCATCATATAACTTCAATTGCTCTACTACGGGAATTTCAAGAATGCCATTGAAAGATGCATATTGGTTGGGAGTTCCTAAAAGTGTCCCCTCTGGACTGGTTCCGTTATCCCCATGAATGTAAATGATTAAAGTGTTTTCTAACTCGCCCATATCTTCAACCTGTTGAATGACACGACCAATTTCGTCATCCGTATAAGCGGCAAACGCTGCAAATACTTCTGCTTGGCGGGCAAACATTTTTTTCTCATCCGCTGAAAGTGATTCCCATTGAGGAAGTTCCTTTGGCCAAGGGGTTAGTTGTGTATTGGCAGGAATGACCCCTAAACGTTTTTGATTTGCAAAAATTTGTTCTCTCATGACGTTCCATCCCATATCAAATTTGCCTTTGAATTTTTCAATCCATTCTTTTGGGGGTTGATGTGGGGAGTGCGTACCACCTGGCGCGTAATAAATAAAGAAGGGCTGATTTGGATCTGCAGATTGCAGCGCTTTCATTCTGCCAATGGCCTCATCGGCTAAATCTGTAGATAAGTTATAATCTGGTTTATCTATCCAAGGAAAAATTTGGGTGTGGTCTTGAAATAAATAAGGTGTGTATTGATCTGTTTCTCCACCTTGGAAGCCATAGAAATAATCAAATCCCATTCCTGATGGCCATTGATCGAATGGACCTGCCGCACCATAAGCAAACGAGGGCGTGTTATGGTTTTTACCAAACCAAGACGTGGCATAGCCATTTCCTTTTAAGATTTGTCCAATTGTTCCGTTGTCTGTCCCTATAATTGAATTGTAACCAGGATATCCTGTGGAAAGTTCCGTAATGACACCAAAGCCTACAGCGTGATGGTTACGACCAGTAAGCAAGGCCGCACGAGTTGGGGAACATAATGACGTTGAATTAAACTGTGTATAACACAGTCCGTTATCCGCAATACGATCTAAAGCTGGTGTTGGAATGACGCCTCCAAAAGTTCCGCTTACACCGTAACCTGCGTCGTCGGTCATAATTAATAATACGTTTGGAGCTTCTTTTTTGGGTACCACACGTGGTGGCCACCAGGTTTTTGATTCGGCGACAGTCTTCCCAACTTTACCTTTATCCACCGCTACTGGTGCTGGAATTTCTTTCCCACTAATAGTTGTTGTAGCATCTGCTGCTCCAGGGGTGCCCGTCGTTTCCACTTGCGCCTGTACAGTAATACCAATCAAAAAGACTGCTAAAAACAGTATTTTTATTGAAAATTTCGATAGATTTTTTTTCATAATATTTATACTGTTTTAGCTTATTGATTAACTGTGATTATTTTTTCACTATAGTTAAAGGTGGTTGTTTCCAGCTACCATCTAAGGCGGCTTCTTTAGGCCAATACAATCTCATAATAGTTACAAATGGGCCTTTAGGAGCAGGTAACCAATTGGCTACCTTCCCTTTTCCTGGAGATTCATTTTGAATATAAAGCGTAATACCACCATCCTTATCTTTTACAAAACTTGGAATCATTGGAGAATTTAATAAATAGCGATTGATAGGATTTTCAACTAATAAACTTTGCGGCATTTTATACATGGTTATAGACCAGAATGCATTTACAGGAGGTAATTGGCCTTCAGGAAAATGCAAGGTATATTTATTTGCACCATCTAATTTATTGCCATCAGCATCTACTCCATAATACGGATACATAGCTTCTTGCTTAGAATTTCCATAAATACCAAGAACTGCTGCTGCCATTCTATATAAATAATTATTTTTTAAGAAAGCTCTGGTTCCAAAGACATCTCCAGAAGTTACCTCTCCAGCATCCATTCTTTTTTTGAACCCTTCAAAATCAACAGTCCACGCATCTTTGATTCCTGCTTCGAAAGCTGTTTTAACTTCCGGAGAAAGTTTTGAGATATCAAAGTCCTTTCCTGCTCCAATTCCAATTTTAGCAAAGCGTTCCATTAATTTTACCTCCGTTGGATCCGTAGGGCAATATTGAAGAAGAAAATTTATAATTTGGAACATTTCTAAAGATGATTTTTGCAATTCAGGAGTTAGAGGCTGCATAAAATCAAGTACAGGCGCAGCAGTAGGCGTTGGTGTTTTTAAAAATGCCGATAATGTTTGTACTTTATAGCCTGCTTGAATTTTCTTCACATTATCAATATCCGCTGGATTAAAAAGTTGGGTTCGGTAAAGGATATTAATAAATTCAGTTTCCGATTTTATAACTTTATCGATGCCTTCAGGAGTTTCACCATTCCAGTTAGGTCCAGCTACCAGGTAATTACCCGCTTTATTTCCAGTAGCACGTGTTCCTACATAAGCAAAATTAAAAGTATAAGCATCAATAAACTGTACACTATAGTAACGATTTGCTTCAATTTCCGGCATAGAAAGCACTATGGGTTCTGCACGTAAATCTAACCCTAGAAATGAATATGGGGTGTCCGAGTTAGGTGTCTGAATAGCTGTGTCGGCAGGGGTATAGACATTCGCGATATTGGTTATATGATTCCAAGGGGCTTTAAATTCGGAATTTGTACTATCTACATAATAATCATGTTCAATTCGATAATTATCAACCATAGGATAGCCATAGATATAGGCTTCTTTTGCTATGGCTCGAATGGAGTCTATTGGCAACTGAATAGGTTCTGTTGTAGTTTCTTTTTTCTCTTTGTTTTGATTGCAAGAACATGCAAGTACAAGGACGAATAGTAAATAAAATGGTTTTTTCATGATTAGTGATTTATAGCTTGGTTTGGTATCTTTTCTTTAAAAATCTCTGAGGTTAAAATGAGCTTCGCGCCCTATTTTGCTTCGTGTTTTAGCTCTTTTAAAAGTTAATTTAATGATGTTTTGAAGTAAATTCCTATTGTGGTTTTTATTTGCGTTTCATTGGCAAGTCACATATCCAAAGGGTTAGCCCCATGAAATTAGTCTTTTCTACTGAATTAGAATGAGTTAACAAAGGTTTTTTTGAAAAGTTTTTTTTTGAATTATAGGAAGTCCCTGTACTACATGGACTATTTATCTTCGTTAGTTTGAAGACTTTCTACTCAAAGCGAATCGCTTTTACCGGAGAGATTTTAGTGATGATGTAGGATGGCAACAATAACATGACCAAGCACAGAACAAAGGTTCCCATGTTTAATGCCAGAATATAGCTTAAACTAATATAAACAGGAGCTTCGGTTACATAATACACATCTGGGTTTAAGGGGAAAAGTTTTAAATATTTTTGTGCGAACAACAAGCCTAAACCAATAACATTTCCCCAAATCAATCCGAGTGTGATGAGATAAGAGGCATTGTATAAAAATATTTTTCTTATGGCCCAATTATTAGAACCTAGGGCTTTTAAAATACCGATCATTTGTGTGCGTTCCAGAACTAAAACCAATAAAGCGGTTATCATATTGATTCCAGCTACCAAGATCATAATACCAATAATGGCATAAATATTTTTGACAAAAATCTTGATCCATTCGAAGATAGAGCCAAACTTTTGTTCTACAGTCACCACATTCAGTAAGGAAGGCGTATTTTGATATACCTGATTGAAGGTTTGGTTTAGCTTGCTATAATCCGTTACAAAAACCTCAAAATGTCCAGCTTCATTGCTTTCCCATTGGTTAAGTCGCTGTAAATGACGTAAATCTCCAAGCACATAAGTCTCATCAAAATCTTTAAAACCTGAACTATAAATCCCAACAATATTATAGGTAATCATGCTTGGTGGTTTGTTTGGATCGTCTTTTCTGAATAAAGCCGTGAAACTATCACCTAATTTAAAGCGCAATCTATTTGCTAAATATTGAGAAATTAAAACATCTTCGTTTCTTTCCTTGGAGTAATCCGGAAGTCTTCCTTCTACTAAAAAATCTTGAAAATATTTCCAATTAAAATCGGCTCCAACACCTTTTAAAATAATGGCTTCAAAATCTGTTTCCGTTCTAATAATTCCAAATTTGGTGGCAACCGCTTGAATACGTTCCACGCCTTTCACGGAATTAAATTCGGGATAAAAATCCTGATCCATGGATATGGGATTTCCACTTTCTTGGGAATTGTTGCTATCGAAATTAGAAATAATTATATCGCCATTAAAAGCCACGACTTTTTCGCGTATCTTTTGTTGAAGTCCAATTCCAGTAGCAATAGCAATCATCATTACAATAATTCCAATAGCAATAGCCGCAATACCAATTTTTATTATTGGTGCCGAAACACTACTTTTATACGCTTTACTATCAATAATGCGTTTGGCTATAAAATATTCGAATTTCAAATGATGCAATTAAAATTAATTCACTTCAAAAATACAGTTTTATTATTTGTTTTAATACTCATTTCCTGTGGAAACTTTTCGGGTTCTAAAAGTGAAAGTCAAGCTCTTCCTCTGGGAGAACGAGTTCCAAACTCTCAAATTCCGAAGAAAACTAATTCTATAATTGTTGGTGCCAATCAAACCGAAAACTATCTAACGTTATTAAACGGGAAACGTGTAGGAATTGTTGCCAATCAAACCAGTGTTATTTTTAAAAATTCAGCACAAACCAATTATACACATTTAGTAGATTCTTTAGTGGCCCTTAAAATAGATGTGAAAAAAGTATTTTCACCAGAGCATGGCTTTCGAGGCACTGTAGATGCTGGAGAATTAGTAGCTAGCGGAAAAGACATTAAAACGGGCTTGCCCATTATTTCACTTTACGGAAAAAATAAGAAAGCCTCTTTGGACGCTGTGAAGGACATTGATATTATGATTTTCGACATACAAGATGTTGGCGTTCGCTTTTACACGTATATCTCGACCTTGCATTATATGATGGAGACTTGTGCTGCAGCCAATATTCCCTTGCTTATTTTAGATAGGCCGAATCCAAACGGACATTATATTGATGGTCCAACCCTTGAAATAGAAAACAAGAGTTTTCTTGGGATGCACCCTATTCCCTTAGTTCATGGTTTGACTATAGGCGAATTTGCACAGATGTTAAATGGTGAGAAATGGTTAGAGAATGAAGTGCCATGCGACATAATTATTATTCCTGTAAAAAATTATACACATGATACTTTTTACAGTGTGCCTATTAGACCTTCACCCAATTTGCCTAACGATCAATCCATAAAACTATACCCAAGTTTAGGACTTTTTGAAGGAACAGACATCAATGCTGGTCGAGGAACGGAATTTCAGTTTCAACGTTATGGAGCGCCATTTTTAGATAAGCATGTATTCACTTTTAGCTATACACCCAAAGAAAACTTTGGTGCTAAAAACCCAAAACATAAAGATGTACTTTGTTATGGGGAAGATTTACAAAACGATCAACTACAGAGTGAAGTCTCGCTAAAATGGCTTATTAAAGCTTATAAAAACGCTACAGATAAGAGCAAGGTATTTAACACGGCTAACTTTACCAAACATGCAGGAACGGCCAAATTGCAACAACAAATTGAAGCCGGATTAAGCGAAAAAGAAATTAAAGCTACTTGGCAAAAAGATTTGGAAAGCTATAAAAAATTACGTGTCAACTATCTGATTTACCCTTAATCGTAAGGCAGACCGTTTGGTCTTAAGTTGTTTCTTCTGTAATCTGCTCGCGACTGAATGTTTTGGTTTCCAGAACGAATGTCTGTAATGTTGTAAGCCTTGGAATATGCTGGTTTATTACGTTCTAGAATGTTGTCTATTTTTTTGGTTCTTAAATGCTTCGCATCTAAATTCTCCTTTTCCTGTAAGGCAACTAAAGATTCCATACTTGTATAATCTAAATGTACTGGTTTGTTATCTTCCATACTAGCCAAATCCATAGCTGCTGGAAAATCCGTAATAATTTTGTTTTCGGCAAGATCCAGAATTGGAATAGTTCCTCCTGCCAAATAAATAGACGCGTTTAAAGGAGTTATCCCTCTAGAAATATCCATATCTATTGGTAACAATCTAGAAATTTTAAAAACTATGGTTTTTGTATAAATATAGGTGTCGTCGCGACCTTCTGTTTGAACCACTGCAAAGGTATAGTCGCCCATTGGCAAGCTATTTAAAGGAACTCTAATATCTTTTGTTATGTTGTTAATGGCAAAAGTTTTAAGGCCATCTGTACCAATAATTTCAATTCTATTAAGATCGAATTTACTTTCTAGATAAAGGGTATCTCCCGAAGTATTTAAGTGATGTTTTAGGTTTTCGGCTGTTTTATTTACATTTTTAAAAATTGCAGAATAAACAACATCCTGACTATAAGATGTATTTACAAAAACCACCATTAAAAACATAAACATTTTGAAATTAGGGGTCTTCTTCATAATGCTGTTATTTTGTTGAACAAATTCCTTTTTGCTATAATCAATCCTTTGTTGAACAAATCAAAAATACAACAATATGAAAAGCGAAGACAAAATCGATTTAGATATTCGATGAGGGAATTACTAAAATGGATAAAGCGCTTTACAAGGCACTAAACAACTAAATTTTAAGCCTTTAAACGGATGACCCTAATTGTTTAAACTGAAGAAATCATTAGGAAATGAATTGCCTAATCGTCTATTGCAACCATAGAAACATGCCCAAAAACATGGATAACAAAGAGGATTTTTTTTGGAGTTTGATCGACAACAATCACATGTTTTCCTTGAGATAATTTAGAAAGAGGGATTTTTACATCGGTTTCACTTATATAAACATCAATTTCCTTTTCATTCTCTGAGTTTAAAGAATATACATGCGAAATTTCGGAATTACTTCTTAACAATAACGTATCCTTGGATTTATTAAGCTCGTGAAACAAACTGCTAGCCAAAATATTTCTATTTTTTTCAAGTGTAGCAAAACTTGCTTGAGAAAAAGCAGTGTTAGTAAGGATTACGAGACTAAACGTTAATAAAATTGATTTCAAAAGGTCTTCTTTAAATTTATATGGCGGGCAAAATACAAAATAATAAACGCCCAGAAACCTGAGATATTATATTTCTTCTAGTATTTCCGAGTTTGGAAGCATGGTTGGTTTCTGATAATTTTGAAAAGGCTGTATTAATAGTTCCTTAATTTGACTGTTTTTAACTTCGTCTGGAAAAACATCTACCCCATAAACCAGTTTTTCTCTATCAAATTCCATGTACGTCCCAAAAAGTCTGTCCCAAATAGAAAATATATTTCCATAATTTGAATCTGTATAAGGCAATACGTAATGATGATGAATTTTGTGCATGTCTGGCGACACAAAGAAATAACTCATTATTTTATCCAATTTTTTAGGCATTTTAATATTGGCATGCGTTAATTGGGTGAAAATTACAGATAGCGATTGATACATAAATACAACGGCAATGGGTGTTCCAACAATAAAAACTCCCGCTAGCGTAAAAGTGAAACGAATAACACTTTCCAAAGGATGATGTCTATTTCCGGTGGTGGTATCTACATGATGGTCTGTATGATGAACGATATGAATCATCCATAACGGTTTTACTTTATGCTCTACATAATGCGCCAAATATGCTCCAAAAAAGTCTAGCAATAAAACGCCCAAAATAGCATATAACCAAAGTGGCATGTTTGGCAACCAATTAATGATCCCGAAATTATTGGCTTTTACCCAATCGGCTGAAAACAATAATACAAATGCCAATCCAAAATTTACAAGGATGGTCGTGGTGGTAAAAAAGAAGTTTGGCCACGCATGCTTCCACTTTTTATATGAAAACTTAAATAATGGGAAAGCCCCTTCCATGAGCCAAAATAAGGTAATTCCTCCAGCAAGTAATAAGCTTCTGTGAAGTGTTGGAATGGTTTCGAAATAATTAAAAATAGTTTCCAAGAGCAAAAATTTTGATTAAATATACTAAAAAGAATGGATTTTGAAATTTGGACTTGATGAGATTTTCAAATTCTTCAAGCCTATTAAATTCCATTGGACAAATAGCGTAGGTTTTCAATAGCATTTCAGGGATTTTTCGCAACAAAAAAGAATAAAGATTCCGTTAACGGGACATGATTGATTTCCAGTTTCTTTTTAGAATTTTTTAGGAAGTTTTATTTCTTCTAATGTTTATCTTTGATGCGTTTTGAAAGGTTTTCAATTTTGGATTTGAAATCCAAGGTTAGAGATTCAAAATAGCCCTAAAACCATAAAAACCATCTTAACACTAAAAGCCTTTGAATTTAAAAGACCTATTCGGAAAAGCTCTATTAGATTATCAAAACGATAATTATACAGAAGACCTCATTACGTCCACCAACATTTCGGACGAAGACGAACTCCCTCTTCCCTATCTTTTCAGGGACTTTAAAAACATGCCCAAACTGGAACAAAAAGCCTTGCAACTTTCTAAAGGAAAAGTCTTGGACGTGGGTTGCGGCGCAGGAAGTCATAGTTTGTATTTACAAGAAAACGGACTGGATACAAAAGCCATCGATATTTCTAAGGGCGCTATTGAAGTCGCAAAAAAACGTGGCGTTTTAAAAGCTGAATTGAAAGATATTTTAGATGAAACCGAAACTTTCGACACCATTTTATTGCTTATGAATGGCACAGGAATTTTTCAGGAACTTTCTCAAGTGGCTACCTATTTGAAACATTTAAAATCGCTTTTAAATCCAAAAGGGCAGATTTTGATTGATTCTTCAGACATTAAATATATGTACGAAGATGAAGATGGTGGCCTTTGGATAGATACCAATGCCAACTATTATGGGGAATTAGATTACTTTTTAAGCTATAAGAATGAAGATGAAGAACCTATGAAATGGTTGTATTTGGATTTTGAAAGCTTGGAGTTTGCTTGCCAAAGTGTAGGTTTAAACTGCGAAAAAGTAATGGATGGGGAGCATTTTGATTATTTGGCTAAACTCTTTTAAGCACTATTTCTCTGTGAACCTCTGCGAGAAAACTCTGCGTGTCTCTGCGTAATAACTATTTCACAGAGCTACACAGAAAGCCACAGAGAAATTATTATTGTACTTTTTCACACGAAGGTGTCAGGCAGGTGCACGAATAATTAATTAGTGATAATTCGTGAAACCCGCCTGCTCGCTCGTTCCTGTTCGGACGGGAATGATGGAGTCGGGCAGGTTCGTGTCAAAAAAAAATGTTATAATCTGAAAAATCCACAACTAAACAACAAAAATATTAACAACAAATACTTATTGTTTTACTCCTCCAATAAACGTCTGCTCCACTTTTGTGTTTGGAATGTTCTTTACATCGGTGGTCATTAGATCCTGATCGAGGATAATGAAATCGGCGAATTTTCCAACTTCAATACTTCCTTTTTCATCTTCTTCAAAATTGGCATAGGCTGCCCAAATAGTCATCCCCTTTAAAGTTTCTTCTCGTGTTAAACCATCCTGCATATTAAATCCGTTTTCTGGATAGCCTGCAACATCTTGTCTAGAAACTGCCGCATAAAAAGTTAAAAATGGACTGACTTGTTCTACTGGGAAATCGGTTCCAAGTGCCACTTTTCCACTGGCATTTAAAAGCGTTTTATAGGCATAAGCCCCTTTTATTCGTTCGGCGCCTAGTCTGTCTTCTGCCCAATACATATCGCTGGTAGCATGAGTTGGCTGCACAGAAGGAATGATGTTCTTATTTTTAAAAAACTCAAAATCGTTATCTGTAATAATTTGGGCATGTTCTACTCGCCAACGTCTATTGGTTTTTCCGTGTAAAGCCTTATCGTAAGTTTTTAAAACAAAACTATTTGCAGAATCTCCAATAGCATGTGTATTCATTTGAAAATTGGCTGCTTCAATTCGTTTAGCCAAAACTTCAAAATCCTCCAGGCCAATTACCATAGCGCCAAAATGATTTTCCTTATCGGAATACGGTGCTTTTAAAGCAGCTCCACGAGAACCTAAAGCGCCATCTGCATAAACTTTTACAGATTGCACATTTAGTCTGTCCGTTTTAATTTTACCTTTCGGTAAATAGTAATCCAAATTATCTTTAGAGTTTTCTATCATGGCATATACTCTCATTTGTAAATCTCCCGTTTGCTGTAAACTGTCTATGAGTTCGATAATATGTCTATCCAATCCAGCATCTGAAACGGTTGTTAAACCAAGAGCCGTACAAATATCTTGAGCATCCAATAAGGCATTTATTTGAAGTTTTCTATCTGGTTTCGGGAAAATATCATACACCAAGCCCATCGGATTATCGATTAAAACACCTGTTAACTCTCCATTTTCAAGAACTACTTCTCCGCCTTCTACTTTGGTGTTTTTTGTAATTTTAGCTAAATCCAAAGCTGCTTGATTGCACAACAAGGCATGACCATCAATTCGGGTTAATGCCACTGGTGTATCTGGAAATAAAGCATCTAACAATCTTTTATTTGGAAAATTCTTGTCTTCCCAATTGTTTTGATCCCAACCACGACCAATAATGAAATTGGTTTGTCGTTCATTTTGATAATCCAACACCCGTTTCATCACCTCATCAAAACTGGTTATTCCTCTTAGATCTACTTTTTGCAAATTCGTACCCAAACCGTAAAAATGACAATGTGCATCTATAAATCCAGGAAACACTGGCTTTCCTTGGGCATCAATAATCGTATCCGCTTCAAATTTGTTTTGTATCTCTTTTGAACTTCCTATTTGGAAAAACTTACCATCTTTTATAGCAAAAGCTTCAGCTTTATCGAAGTTTGTATTTACCGTATATACCTGGGCATTGATAACAATAGTATCGACTTGTTGCTTTTCTTTCTGACAAGAACATATAAGAATTAAAACGAAAATGGAAAGTAGTTTTTTCATAAGTATTGGTTGTGATTGACGGTTGGTAAATAGGAATTTGTCAATTTTATGAATGATGTATTTGGATTTTATTTTTACAAATATAAATTAATTGTGGCAAAACAACTCTATGGTCTTCTCGAGGACTTGAGAAAACACCCTTAATTATAAATTAGTATTGATTTGAATGATCTTTAGAGCTTTCTTTAGTGGACTTAAAACACCCCTGAAGATTGTTCTTTAATAAAATTAAACTCTCTTTAGAGCTACGCTCGGTAATTTCTAAACAAAATATATTTTAGGGGTGTTTACACGTCCCCTAGAAGATTTTAGAGGTGTTCTAAAATAACAAAAGCGCTCTGAATTAGAGCGCTTTTATTTATGATAAGATTTATTAAAAAGATTAGCTACACTGACCTTTATGGTTTGCCACGTCGTTACATCCCTGTCTGCCGACAGGCAGGCTCGCAATGAACTGTGCTTAAAAGTCAAACTTATAAGTAGCTCCTCCTAATATCTGAATGCTTTGTACCGGATAATTCAACCAACGTTGGTAGTTTTGATTCGCAATATTATTGGCTTTCACAAATACCGAAAGTCTATCGTTAATATGGTAGCCCACATGCGCATTGGCATCGAAATACCCATCTAATGTAGTTGAAGTAAAAGATATTGGTGGCAGGGTGCTTTCATAAACTTGGTCTTTACGTTCGCCAACATAAAACAAGCTTGCTCCTGCAAACCAGTTTCTGTCAATTTGGTAATCCATAAATAAGGAACCTGTGATGCTTGGTAAGTTCCATGCTTCACCTTCGTTGCCCGCACTGTAAGCAAAGAAATCTGCTTTAACACCTAATTTGAAATTTCGGTTCACATCCACACTTAGCTCTCCTCCTATGTTAAACGTTGAAATATCGTCATAAACTACAGAAAACGAATTCCCGAATTGGTAATTTTTTTCTGGATTAATAAATACTATTTCGTTGTGTTTAAAAAGTGCTTTGTTTTTTTCAGAGAAATAAGCTCCTTTAATATCGTAACTCACGCTGTTAGATACTTTTCCTCTTAACCCCACATAACCATGGTATTGTTGATCTGTTGGTGTGATCAATAAAGTTGGAGATACAAATTTATTTTCTTCAACAAAATTCTCGTAGCTATTTTGAATCAGACCTCCTTTGATACCTCCATAAGCTATTAAAACCTCGTCCACTAAACGATAGGACGCTGTAATATTTGGATAGATATAAAACTTACTTTCACTCGCTTGTGTATCGTTTAAATAAAATAACGAAACACCTAAATCCAAGGTTAAATCGTCTTGAGTATATCTATACGTTGGTGCCAACCCAATATTAAAGTTTCCATATTTATTTTCGGCATCTAAACCATAATATCTATCGAAAGAACCTCCAAGGAAATCGATCATCACTTTAGTTGAAATCTTTATATCCGCAACTGGAATGTCGGCTGAGACATCGGCTGAAAATCTATTTTCTCCCGAGCCATAATCGTCTCCAAAGTGTCTAAACATAACATTTGCCTTTTTAACATACGAGTCTTGAAATACGATGTCTCCTCCTAGGTTTCCTCCATAAAAAGCATGACTAACCCCTAAATGTGCTTCAGGTGAGGTTTCGTTGTAATATGGTTGTGGTAAACCATACCAATTAAAAACCTGATGCTTAAATCCGCCCTCTACATTCCAACTTAAATCTCTTTCTATTCTTGAGAAATTGACATTTAATTTGGTGTCGTAAAAATAATCGTCCAATAACACATCGTCAATGCCTCCTTGCGAAGAATGATGAGACAAATAGCCTCCAACGTTATCTGTCTTGCTCAGCTCGTGGTTTAAATAAACTTCTCCTAAAATGGTGGTGTAACTTCCAAAACCAAGCGATGCATAATTATCGTAAAACTTTGTTGGTTTCTCTTTATCTAAAACAGCTGCTTTTCCTTTGGCTGGCGTAAAGGTTGAGGCTACTGGGAAGGAGAATATATTATATTCAATTTCCTTTTTAGCTGTGGTTTCATCATCGGCTAAATTTGGGATTTCCTTTACTTTAAATGCATCTGAAATGGTTGGAGTATATGGTTTTATTACCTGAATAACATCGGTTTTTAAAGTGTCGCTTCCTCTTTCTTGAGCCCAAATGGAACCAACTTGTAAACTAATAAGTAAAAGGATGATTTTATGAATGTGCTTTCGCATAGATTATGTGTTTATTTACGATTGACGATTTCTGATTTTTGACGCGCCCGAACGTGACTTTTCGGTACGGGCAGGTTTGTGATTATTTAAAACTGAGAACTAAATCAATCCTCATCATCCTCTGGTAAAATGGAGGCGTTGGTCTTGGCTTGTTCAATTCTAATTTTACTTAAATCTTCTTGTGCTTGAGTCACCACTTCACTAAATTCTTTAAAGTTTTCTATCACGCTTTCTAGAATATAAGTGGCTTGAAAGGCATCTTCCAATTGGTAATAGTTTTTGGCCATAAGCACCAAACCTTTAGCACTAAAATATTTATAACTGGAATAATCTTTAGCTAAACGTTGAACCGTTTCATTGGATGCTTCATAATTACCGGCTCTATTTTTATAATAGGCATTGTAATACAAGGCTTCTGCAGCAGCTTCTCCTGTGGCCGTTTTTTCAACTTCGGCATAAGCGATTTTTGCGCGTTCTTCGTTTTTGGTTTTTATGGCGGAACGTGCAATAATAAGATTGGCATCACTCTTTATTCTTGCATCAATTACTCCTTGATTTAGTACCTTTTCGGCATAAGCAACAGCTTCAGCATATTTATTTAACTGATAGTTGGCTTTCATTAAATTGGATTGTGCAAAAATAACATTCTGTGGAAAGCTAGCTTCTTGCTCCAAACGTTTTAACACAGGAATGGCCTGAATCCAATCTTTCTTTTCCAAATAAATTTGAGAAACTTTAGACAAGGATTCCTCAGTAAATTCGCTTGGAGGTGCATCTGCAACATATTGATAATGTGGCGCAGCATTTTCTTTCAATCCTTTTTTATCATACAATTGTGCCACATAAAAATGGGCCTTTAAATTATTTAAGCCTTTTGGAAACTGGGTTAAGTAACTATTAAATTGCTTGATAGCATCGTCGGTTTTGTTTTCTATATATTTCTTTTCGGCAGATTCGTAGGTAGTATTGTCCAAATCGGCATCGGTAACTTCTACATAATCCAAGGTTCTTACCCAAGTGGCATAATCGTTTACACGTCCTAAATCGATATAAATCAATCGTGCGGTGGCAACTGCCTGATTGGCCTCTGGAGTTCCCGGATACTCCTTGGCAACTGCTTTAAAAGTATTTAAAGCTTGTTCGTTATCACTTTTGTTATAATGAATCAAGCCTTGACGTAACAGAGATCTTGGAACAAATGTGCTCATTCTGTAATCCGCCTGAAGTCTGGAATACATCTTTAAAGCCTTGACATCTTCATTGGCTTTTACATATGAATTTCCTAGCTCAAACATGGCGTCGTCACGCAAGGTAGAATTTGGGTATTTCTGAATAAAAGCTTCTAATTCCGTAATTTTTTTCGAAGCTTTTCCTTCATAGCCATAACTTATTGCTTGTTGAAAGAACGCATAATCCGAATCTATTTTATTGATTTTTATAGCTTCGTCATAAGCCTGGATGGCCTCGGCATATTGACTTGATACAAAATGTGCATCACCAAGACGTAAATAAGCATCGTTTAAACGAATGGCATCATTTGGTTGCTTAGCAATAAACTGTTTGTAATTTTGAATGGCTTGTGGATAATTTTTCTGTTTAAAATAGGTGTACGCCAAGTTGTAAGTAATGTTTTTATTTTCAGGAGTTGTTGAAGCATTTGCTTCCTGCTGAAACTGCTTAAAACCAATTAATGCTTCACCATAATTTGATAAGGTATAATTTGTTTCAGCCTTCCAAAAAGTAGCTCTTGTAGTAAACTTAGCGTCCCTTGGTTCTTTTAACGAGTTGGAAAACATGTTCAAAGCTTCTTGATAATTCGCTTCGTCATACAATTCCAATCCTCGATAAAAAGTCACTTTTTGATAAGCTACCTTGTTCTCAAAACTGTTTTTTCCTTTTAATAAGTTTAAAGCTTCCTGATAATTTTTAGACGTAATGTAAGAATCTATCAACAGTGTTTCTATTTCCTCTTTATAAGCTGTGTTTGGATATTTGGTTAAATAACTAGTCAACACTTGTGGAGCCGACTGATAAGGATTTCCAATCTCGTAACTAATTTTCGCGTAATTCAACCAAGCATCCTCTTGGATCTTCAGATCGAAATCCATTTGTGAGGCATTTCTAAAAGCATTGAGTGCTTCCAGTTTTTTTCCAGATTCCACATAACTCTCCCCTAAATGATAATATGCGTTTTGAGCTACCGGATTATTTCCGCCAATTATTTTATTAAATTCTGAAATAGCACTTTCATAATTCCCTTCCTTATAGTGTGCATAACCCAATTGGTAGTAATCTGTGTTATTCCATTTACCTTGTCTGCCTTTATATTCGGTTAAATACGGAATGGCTTCAGCATATTTTTCAAGGTTGAAATAACTTTCACCTATAATTTTATTGAGTTCAGAAACCTCATTTCTATCACTATTTGGAATTTGTTCTTTTGCCAATTTGATGGCTTCTTGAAATTTCCCCAATTTAAAATTTAAATCTGCTTGATAATAAGACAGTTTTTCACGGTATTTTTCGTTGTCGCTAACCTGATCAAAATATTGATTGGCTTGTTTATAATCATCACTTTCATAAGCCATAAAACCAATATAGTATTTGGCTTGCGATCCATACTTCTGAGAATTTTCGACACGCGTTAGATACTTTCTGGCATCTTTAAAGTTTTTGGTTGAAAAAGCCACATACCCATTATTGAAATTGAATTTTTCACGTTCATTTTGGGCCAAGGAACTTTCATCTACCTTATCGTACCATTTTTTGGCATAAGCAAATTTTCCATTATTAAAATAATATTCAGCAACATCTACATAAGCCGTATTTCTTTTTGTGCTTGTAGGATAATCGTTTACAAAATTCTCCATTAATTGGTCGGCATTTCGCTGATTTAAGCGCACCGCACAATTGGCAATGTAGAAAGCACAATCTGATTGCAAAACTTCCGTTTCGGCTGTTTTTTGAATTTGTGTGAATAAGGATTGCGCAGCAGCATATTGCTGATTGTCGTACAAAGTCAAGGCTTTTTGATAGTCGGCCAAATGATTGGTATAAATGGCAGATTCCTGACTGAAAACATTTAAGTTCATGCTAAAAGCAATAAATAAAATTAGTATTTTATGGATACTCATAGAGGCGTTTTTTCAATTAAAATCAAAGATAATTCAATCTTAATTTTATAACGTTAGAATTATGTTATAATTATAAACAGTCTTGTAAATATTGTACTTTGTAAAGAGTTTGTGCGTTTTCTTATGGAATTACATGTGAATTTTTGTTAAAAAATTTTAATTTCAAATTCTTCATTTTATTTTTCCAATCCCCCTTTAATTGTTTACTTTGTGGAGGTAATTATAATGACGCTAATAAACAACTATGC
>Ga0209075_1000034_pt1 | contig 100897 bp, 86 predicted proteins | sample Stecom2011_FD_187523 | JGI IMG/M metagenome (GOLD analysis project Ga0209075, IMG submission 187523) | Agricultural soil microbial communities from Utah to study Nitrogen management - Steer compost 2011 (SPAdes) (version 2) | ecosystem: Environmental > Terrestrial > Soil > Agricultural land... | reverse complement strand
CTCCTGCACTGTTTCAGGATCGCCGGCGTCCTGCTGCCCGACTGGTCCCTCGGCTACCGGCGCCGGCAGCGGCTCATCGACAGGATCAACAGCCGGCTCCTCCTCGGGTTCCGGAGCGGGAACCGGCGCTGAAGCAATCCGCGTATCGCCCTGGCTCGTCTGGCCTTGTCCGGCCGGTGACTCAGGCACCGGCGTGGACGACTCATCACGATTGAAATAGATCACGATCAGGCCGACGACAATCACCAGCGCAACCAGATTAAGAATAATCTTTGCAATCCGGCGCTTACGACGCTTTTTTCGCTCAATATCGACCAGCGGATGGGACTGAAGGGCCTGCTCGCGCTCCTGGCGACGGGGCTCAAGCTCCACATCCAGCTGTCGGATCAGGGCATCGGCATCGAGCCCCACCTGGCGCGCATAGGCCCGGACATAGCCTTTGAGAAATAACTCGGTATCAACCTTACCGTAATCACCGCTCTCGATGGCCTGGATAATCGACGGCCGCAGGTGCTGTTGTTCGGCAACCACAGCCACGCTCAAGCCGGCCTTCTCCCGGGCCTGTCGCAACTGTTGTCCGGCAGACACGCCGGCCATGCTGTTTTCGTGCTCGTCACCGGTCATGGGCAGTCAGCACCTTATATTGTTGATATTCAGAAGAATCAGGGTACTGGTTCCGTAGCAACAGGGCCATACTGGCTTCCTGATCCTTATCACCAAAGTGGCGGGCAATCCGGATACCGGTGTAAAGGCTCTCGGCTGAGTGGGCCAGCCGGGTATTGCCCTGAATCAGGGTCTGAAGCCGGCTGTAGTACCGGGACGCCGCCGAATAGTCGCCCTGTTCCACCAGTACCCGCGATAACGACAGCAATGTGCGGGCTTCACCCCGTGTCAGCTCGACCGCCCGACGATAGGCAGACTCTGCGGCCTCCAGATTACCCTGGCGCTCTTCGGTCATACCCAGATTGTAGAAAACACCACCCCGCTCTTTGTAGCCGGTATCCCGGGAGGCAATCGAAAACTGGTTGCTCGCCTCGCGGTAGTCACCCTGACTATAAAGGAACGCAGCGTAGTAAACCCGGCCCCGGGTATAATCGCCGTCGGCGGCTACCGCCTTGCGAAAACTTTTCCCGGCAAGCTCGTCTTCACCTTCGTAGCTGTACACCAGGCCCATCGTTGCCAGCGCCTGGGCATTCCCGCTGTCAATTTCGAGCGCCCGGTCCAGGTGATGCCGGGCGCGTTCCAGGTTGCCCTGGCCGATATAGGCGGTAGCAAGCTGAACATAACTGCTCAGGGCTTTCTCGCGGTCTGCTTCGCGGCTGAACCGGCTGTCGGTTGTGGTTACGCACCCGGCGACCAGAATTCCGGCCAGCAGGAGGGGAATAACAGGCAGCTTTCGCTTGAAGTTCCTAACCATCAACAAACACCTTAAGTTGTTATAGGCTCCCCTGTCTTCAGGGATTGACCTGCCGCACCTCAATGTAACGCTGACTCCGGCGCGTCCGGTCCTCTACCCGTCCCACCAACTGGCCGCAGGCGGCGTCGATATCATCGCCGCGGGGGGTACGTATAGTTGTTACAAAGCCCGCCTCAGTCAGAATGTTCTGAAAGCGTCGCGTGGCGTTCATGCTCGGTCGGCGGAAATCACTCTCCGGAAACGGGTTAAACGGTATCAGGTTAATCTTGCAGGGCAATCCCTTCAAGATGACCCCCAGCTCCCGTGCGTGTTCCGGACGGTCATTCACGCCTTCAATAACGGTGTACTCGATGGTTGCCTTGCGTTTGTCCGGCAAACGCGACAGGTATCGACGCGTGGCTGCCAGCAAGTCTGCGATCGGGTACTTTTTATTCAAGGGTACCAACTGGTTACGGAGCTCATCATTGGGCGCATGCAGAGAGATAGCCAATGAAACATCGGTAACTTCGCCCAGGCGATCCAGAGCCGGCACCACACCCGCCGTACTCAGGGTCACCCGCCGCTTGGAGATACCATAGGCCAGGTCTTCCATCATCAGGTCCATGGCATCCACCACATTATCAAAATTGAGCAGGGGCTCTCCCATACCCATCATGACAACGTTGGTGATTGGCCTGTCGGCAGGATCGAACGGCATGAAGGCCCGCCGCGCCACCCACACCTGGCCGATGATCTCGGCCGCGGTCAGGTTGCGGTTAAACCCCCGCTTGCCCGTGGAACAGAATGTACAGTCCAGCGTGCAGCCAATCTGTGACGACACACACAGGGTGCCACGCTCGCCATCCGGAATCAGCACCGTTTCGACGCTGTTACCGTTGTCCATGCGCATCACCCACTTGCGGGTGCCGTCCCGGGACGTTTCGTCGTAGACCACTTCCGGGCCGCGTACCTCGGCCATTTCCTTGAGCTGTTCGCGCAGTACCCGGCTCATATTGGTCATTTGATCGAAGTCATCAATGCCCCGCTGGTGGATCCACTGGAGCAGCTGCTGAGCCCGGAAGCGCTTCTCCCCCAAGGATTCAAAGAACGCCTCAAGCTTTGCTTTCGGCATTCCCAGAAGGTTGATTTTTTCGGTGGGGGCAGACATGGGATAACCTCGATCAGATAACCAATCCGGGGCCGGCTCAGGCCGCCCCGGACCAACAGGATCAACCGCGCGGGCAGATCTCGTTGTCGTTGAAGAAATACGCGATTTCGCGCTCGGCAGACGCCGCCGAGTCAGAACCGTGGACGGCATTGGCGTCGATGGAAGAAGCGAAGTCGGCGCGGATGGTACCGGCATCGGCTTCTTTCGGGTTGGTGGCACCCATCAGCTCGCGATTTTTCAGGATAGCACCCTCACCTTCGAGGACCTGAACAACCACCGGGCCAGACGTCATGAACCCAACCAGGTCATTAAAGAACGGACGCTCTTTATGCTCTGCATAGAAACCTTCAGCCTGCTCCCGGGACAGGTGCATCATTTTGGCCGCAACGATTTTCAGATCCGCTTTTTCGAAACGGCTGTAAATTTCGCCGATAACGTTCTTGGCCACTGCATCGGGTTTGATAATCGAAAGCGTGCGCTCATTTGCCATGTTGGTTCTCCAGTGTGGTGGTTAAAAATTCAGGGCTGCGATTATACGCAGTCCGGGACCAGCTGCCTACCGCACCGTACGAAGTCGGGACACAACCTGAACAATCTGATCGGCGGCAAAATCAATCTCCTCGCCGGTGGTAAACCGGCCGAAGGAAAATCTCAGGGCACGGTGGGCCAGCTCATCGCTCACCCCGATACCGCGCAGTACATAAGAAGGCTCCATGGTAGCAGAAGCACAGGCAGAGCCCGATGACACCGCCACCTGCCGCAACCCCAGCATCAGCGACTCGGCCTCAACGCCCTCAAACGACAGATTGACAATGCCCGGAACGCGATGTTCCCGACTGCCATTAAAACCGGTTCCCTCCAGGGCGGACAACCCGCCGAGGAAACGCTCCCGCAAGGCTTCAAGCCGCTGCGTCTCCTCTGCCAGCCCGGCGCCGGCCAGCTCAAAGGCTTTACCCATACCGGCGATCTGATGGGCAGGAAGCGTACCGGAGCGCATACCCCGCTCATGGCCGCCGCCGTGCATCTGTGCCTCAATCCGCACCTCAGGTGCGCGCCTGACGTAGAGCGCTCCGACTCCTTTGGGGCCGTACACCTTGTGCCCGGACAGCGACATCAGATCCACATTGAGCGCCGCCACATCCACCGGCATTTTACCCGCTGCCTGGGCCGCGTCGACGTGAAACAGCACACCCCGGCTACGAAGCAGCTGGCCGATCCCGGCCACATCGGTGATACAGCCCAGTTCGTTGTTCACCAGCATGAGACTGACCAGCAGGGTATTATCCTGAAGGGCGGCCGATACCGCTTCTACCGAAATCCGCCCATCATGCTCCGGCTCCAGCCAGGTAACCTGAACGCCCTGCTCCTCCAGCCATTCACAGGTGTCCACCACCGCCTTGTGTTCGATCCTGGAGGTAATGATATGGGCATTACGCCGGCCCGACACAGCCCCCTTGATTGCCAGGTTATCGGATTCGGTAGCGCCGGAGGTCCAGACGATCTCGCGCGGGTCGGCATGAATCAGGTCGGCTACCTGCCGGCGGGCGGTCTCCACCGCAGCTTCGGCCTGCCAGCCATACCCATGGGACCGGGACGCCGGGTTACCAAATACGCCATCCAGAGTAAGAAACTTCACCATCTCTTCAGCAACGGCCGGATCAACGGGCGTCGTTGCCGCATAATCAAGGTATACGGGTGTTTTCATAGGATTCAGGAAGTGTTGGTTATCAGGCCGGAGCCTGGTCAATCAAACCCCGGGTATTAATGGTGTCAGCGCCGTCATCGTTCTGCTTACGATTCTGACGCTCTGCCACTTGCCGGATTTCGTGCTTGCGCATCAGGTCGCCCAGGCTGATCTGGCTGAGAAACTGATGAATCTGGCTGCTGAGATCAGACCAGAGATGGTGCGTGAGGCACTTCTCGCCGTTCTGACAGTCCCCCTTGTTGCCACAGCGGGTGGTATCAAGGGATTCGCTGACGGCATCTACCACTTCGGCAACATAAACGTCGTCGGCAGAACGGCTCAGGCGATAGCCGCCACCCGGGCCCCGAACGCTGGTAACCAGCTTGTTCCGGCGCAAACGGGAAAACAGCTGCTCAAGATATGAGAGAGAGATTTCCTGACGGGCTGAAATATCAGCAAGACTCACCGGCCCCTGCCCTGCATGCAAAGCAAGATCCAGCATTGCCGTCACCGCGTAACGACCCTTGGTAGTCAGCTTCATAAAGTCAGCCCCGATGATGGGATTGAACTGCAATTAACCCGCAGAAGTATGAATTGACCAACCAAAACAGTCAAGTATTCACCTCTTGCCGTCCTCATCCTGATCATCCCGGACACAGTCAAAATCTTCTTCCTGGAGTGCCGGAATGTCGCCACGCTGGTATTCGCTGTTCACTTTACGCAAGGCTTTACACATATTCTCGATGCGGTCATCAACCGCATGCATATGATCCAGCAGGGAACGCATGGCGCGGGCCACCGGGTCCGGCATTTCTTCGGTCACCCCGTAGGCATCAAAGCCCATACGCTCCTCCATCTGCTTACGACGCTCCGGATTCTCCTCCTGACGCTTGACGATGACCCGGCCAGGGATGCCCACGACCGTAGCCCCCGCCGGCACAGCCTTGGTAACCACGGAATTGGAACCCACCTTGGCGCCTTCACCCACTTCAAAGGGGCCGAGAATCTTGGCCCCCGCCCCGACCACCACACCGTTACCGATGGTTGGGTGGCGCTTGCCCTTGTTCCAGCTGGTGCCCCCCAGCGTGACACCCTGATACAGGGTGACATCATCACCGATGATGGTGGTTTCACCAATCACCACCCCCATACCATGGTCAATAAAGAAACGTCGGCCAATGGTGGCGCCGGGGTGGATTTCGATCCCGGTAAACCAGCGTGCAAGGGTGGACAGGGTACGAGCCAGCCACTTCAGCCCGAGGTTCCAGAGGCAATGGGCCACCCTGTGGAACAACAGGGCATGCAGGCCCGGGTAATTGGTCAGCACCTCGAACGTGTTCCGGGCGGCCGGATCACGATGAAATACGCTGTTGATGTCTTCCCGTAAACGCTCGAACATAAATTTATTCCCGCCCTTCTTTTGCGGATGATGGCACGGCCGCTGTCTCTGCCCGGCCTCTGGACGACTCAATTCCGGCAGCCTTCTGTACAGCCGATAATACGCCTCTCATGATATTCACCTCCAGTTCGTCCATCCGGGCGCGCTGGAACAGACGCCTGAGCCGGCCAACAAGATGCCTCGGCTTTTCTGCCCGGTGGAAGTCGATCTCAACCAGCACCTGCTCCAGATGCCCGAAGAAACCTTCAACATCACGCACCGTGGCCGGCGGTGCGTCCCAGCCTTCGTCCCCTGGCTGAACCATAGGCTCAAGGTAGGGGCTCGACTGATCCGCTTCAAGCCCGCGCAGGTACTGCATGCGCAGCTCATAGCAGACCACCTGCACTGCCATCGCCAGATTGAGAGAGCTATAGTCCGGATTCGAGGGAATATGGATATGGTAGTGGCAACGCTGCAACTCATCATTGCTCAGGCCATGGTTTTCACGGCCAAAGACCAGGGCCACCTGGCCCTGACGGGTTTGCTGAAGCGCGATATCCGCCGCCTGGGGCGGAGCCATCACCGGCCAGGGCACTTTGCGGCCACGGGCGCTGGTACCCATCACCAGCGTGCAGTCTCCCAGAGCCTCATCCAGCGAGCCGACCACAGTGGCCCGGTCCAGCACATCCGAGGCACCGGCGGAACGGGCATAGGAAGCCTCATCCGGAAAGGATGCCGGATTAACCAGCCAGAGGTTGCCGAGCCCCATGTTTTTCATCGCTCTGGCCACTGCCCCGATATTCCCGGAGTGAGACGTTTCAACCAAGACAATGCGGACCTGATCGCTGTATGTGTCGCTTCCTTCCTGAGGCATGGCGTGCTTGTGCATGGTCTTGGAGCCTGTGACTGGACGTTCAAATTTTAAAAGACGCGCATAATACCAGATGCGCAACGGATTCGTTCTCCGAAATTGCCGAAACCCTCGCCAGAGCCATGGTGTCCGTGCTTTTCCTAAGCCAAAAAACGTACAACCGAAGGGAGTTTTTGCTATCATGGCCGGCCTTCACACATTCGGATAACGAACACTCAGATGCAACCAGCAATCAAAATGGCCCTGCGCATTGCCCGCCAGGGAGCCGACTACCTGAAAGCCCACTTCGAGCGTCAGGAAACCCAGGCTAAAGACGAATCAGACCGCCTTCGCCAGCTTGATCGCGTTGAGCAGTCCATTTACGACAATTTCTCGGAACAGCTCGAGAAAGCCTATAAAGATCACACCATCGCACCGATGGGCGAGGCCGATGCCGGTGGCAGCGATAAAAGCTGGCACGTTTTTCCGGTACTCGGGCGCGAAAACTTCGTGCGGGGCATTCCTGAGTTCGTTCTGGCCCTGTCTCAGAAGAAGAACAACCGTACTGAAAACCTGCTCCTGATCAATCCCATTACCGGTGAAGAGTATTCAGCCAGTCGCGGCCACGGTGCCGCCCTGAACAGCCGCCGGGTACGGACCTCCGAGATCCGGCTGGCCGGCAAGGCCGCACTGTCGACCAACCTGCTGGATCAGGCGCGCCAGGCTGACGACCCGATGATCTGGGGCGAAATGGCCGCCACTCTGGCCCGTGAGACCGCCATGTTCCGCACCTCCGATTGCGTGGTTCTGGACATCGCGCGGGTATCAGCGGGCCTGCTGGACATCGCGGTGATCTTTCGCCCGTCCAGCGCAGAGCTGGACCTTGGTGTAACGCTGGCCATGGAGTCCGGTGCCCTGACCGGCGATTTTTCCGGCAACCCGTCCATTGAGAACGCCCGCCAGCTGGTGGTTGCCAACCCCAAACTGTTCCGTGAAGCCCTGAAAGTTCTTCACCCGTTCCGGGGCCGCCTGCCACGCTGAGTTCACCAGGCACAAAAAAACCGCCAACCTCTGGGTATGGCGGTTTTTTTGTGCCGGGCACCTGCCCGGCGCAACGCGCACTTACATTCGGTTGAGCCATTCGGGGGGTTGCTCTTCTTCCCCGTCTTCACCCGCACCTTCCTTCGGCGGCACCATCAGGTCTTCCCTGCTCACCCCCATCGCCATCAATATGTTTGCCGATACGTAAATGGATGAGTAGGTCCCCACGATCACACCGATCATCAGCGCCATGGCAAAGCCATTGATCGCCTCGCCACCAACAAAGTAGAGGGCAATCAGTACCACCAGTGTGGTGGTCGAGGTGTTGATGGTCCGGCTGATCGTTTCATGGATGGACTGGTTAATGATGTCCCAGGCCTCACCAACCCGTATTTTGCGAAAGTTCTCGCGAATACGGTCGGCAATAACAATGGTGTCGTTCAGTGAGTAACCGATGATGGCCAGGACTGCAGCCAGCACCGTCAGGTCGAAGGTCCACTGGAACAGGGCAAAGATACCCAAAACGATAATCACATCGTGGGCCAGCGGGAGCACGGCGGCGACACCGAATTTCAGCTGGAACCGCATGCCCACATAGATCAGCACCACCATAAGCGCAATCAGCAGTGCCAGCCCGCTGTCTTCTTTCAGTTCATCGCCAACCTGGGAGCCAACAAACTCCGAACTTACCAACTCCAGATCAGCGCCAGTCGCTGAGAGCACCCGGGTCACTTCCCGGGCAAACTCATCATTGCCGGCTTCTGCCATCCGGATCAGCACCGTCGTGTCCGCCCCGAAATTCTGCACCACGAATTGCTCGTAGCCGGCTTCGCTCAGGGTGTTTCGAATAGACTCAAGATCGGGGGCTTCCGCGTATTCAAATTCGACCGAGGTGCCGCCGGTAAAATCCATGCCAAAGTTGAGGCCTCGCACGCCCAGCAGCACAATCGAGGCAATAACCAGGACAATCGAGACTACCGAGGCGATCTTCCGGTAGCCCATAAAGTCGAACTTCTGTTTACTCGTATCAACCATTGGACTGTCTCCCTCCGATCGAGAGTTTCTCAATCTTGCGACCGCCGTAGGCCAGGTTCACCATACTCCGGCCAACCATCAGGCCACAGAACATCGAGGTTGCAATCCCGATACAGAGCGTGACCGCAAAACCTTTTACCGGCCCCGAGCCCATAGCGAACAGGATTACCGCCACGAGCAGGGTGGTTATGTTGGCATCAAAGATCGACACAAACGCACGGCTATAACCTGCGTTGATCGCGCTTTGCGGCGGCACCCCGGCCCGGAGCTCCTCCTTGATCCGCTCAAAGATCAGCACGTTGGCATCCACCGCCATGCCCACCGTCAGAACAATCCCGGCAATACCCGGCAACGTGAGCGTGGCCGACAGAATCGACATGCAGGCGACAAGCAGCATCAGGTTCAGGCTAAGCGCAATGTTCGCCAGCAAGCCGAAGAACCGGTAGACGACCAGCATATAGATCAGCACCAGGCTGAAGCCGAGAATCACCGACATCAGGCCGGCATCGATGTTCTTCTGCCCCAGGCTCGGGCCGATGGTGCGCTCCTGTACGAAGTACATGGGTGCCGCCAAGGCACCGGCGCGCAGCAACAGGGCAAGCTCCGAGGCTTCCGGCACCGAGTCCAGGCCGGTAATACGGAAACTGCTGCCCAGAGCAGACTGCACCGTGGCCAGGCTGATCAGCCCTTTTTCGACAATCCGTTTTTCGTTCTCGACCAGCTCACCGTTGACTTCGCGGGTTTCAGTCTCGGTACGATATTCAATGAACAGAACCGCCATCCGCCGGCCCACATTATTGCGGGTTGCCCGGTTCATCAGGTCGCCACCCACGGAGTCCATGGTGATATTCACCTGGGGCTGGCCGTTTTCGTCGAAAGCCTGCTGGGCATTGGCCACGTTATTACCCGTGGCAATCACATCCCGCTCAAGGCGGGCGGAGCGCATCGGGTTGTCGCGGAAGCTGAACTGCTCAGTTTCTGCCGACGGTGTGTCCTGCCTGGCCTCCATACGGAATTCCAGGTTGGCGGTAGCGCCCAGTACCCGCTTGGCCTGCGCGGTATCCTGAACGCCCGGCAGCTCTACGATGATGCGGTTGGCACCCTGGCGCTGCACCAGAGGCTCGGCCACGCCCAGTTCGTTGACACGGTTACGGATCGTGGTCAGGTTCTGACCGAGTGCGTATTCCTGTATCCCGCGGATTTCGGCCTCAGACAGGGTCAGCGTCAGCAGGAACTCACTGTTGGCAGCGCTCTCGCTCAACAGGAATTCATTGTACTTGTCACGTATCAGGCTGAATGCTTCGGCCCGTGTTTCTGAGTCACGGAAGCTCAGCACAATGTGCCGGCTGTCGACAACGTCACCCCCACGGTACCGGATACGCTCGTCTCGCATGTCACGTTTGATCTGGCCGGACAAAGCCTCGAGCCGCTGCTGGACAGCCGTGTCCATATCGACTTCAAGCAGGAAGTGAACGCCCCCGCGCAGGTCCAGGCCCAGCTTCATGGGCCCCGCCCCCAGGCTCTGCAACCAGCCGGGCGTGGAGGGCGCCATATTCAGCGCGACGAGATAGTCACGGCCCAACGCCGTCTGTACCGCCGGCCGCGCACGGAGCTGATCGTCAGAGCTGTTAAGGCGGATCAGCGCATCGCGGGTGTCCAGCTCGGTGGACTTGATATCGATACCACGGCTTTCAAGTTCGGTAATGGCCCGGTCGAGAATTCGCTGATCCACCTCAGTGCTGCCACGGGCACCGGTAATCTGGATCGCATAATCGTCCGGAAAGAAATTTGGTAAGGCATAAACAAACCCGATAATCAGCGCAAAAACGATGATCAGGTTTTTCCAGAGTGGATATTTGTTCAGCATGAGAGTCCTTCGAGCCGGCTGACATGCCGGTCCTGGTGTTTCAGCCCGTCAGAGAATAAACAGGCGCATCAGTGATGCGCCTGTGGACCGGCTCAGATATCCTTGAGGGTGCCCTTCGGCAGCGCTGCGGCAACCGCCACTTTCTGGACCTTGACCTCTACGTTGTCAGCCACTTCCAGAACAATGAAGTCGTCTGCAACCTTGGTGATCCGGCCAGCGATGCCACCGGAAGTCACCACTTCGTCACCCTTGTTCAGGCCGGACATCAGCGCCTTATGCTCTTTTGCACGCTTGGACTGCGGGCGCCAGATCAGGAAGTAGAAAATCAGGATGAAACCGGCGAAGAAGATGATTTGACCCATCACGCTCATACCCTGGGCACCCGCATCCTGAGCCATGGCCAGTGCAGGCATCAGAGACAGCAGGCCGGCGATGAGCAGTTTGATTGATTTCATTCAGGTTCTCCGTTTGTAACAGTCTATGTGAAATAGTTTGATCAGAAATCGCCCGACGGTGGCACGCTTTCACCACGTAAGGCATAGAATTCGCTTACAAAGTCCGACAATGTACCTGCTTCAATAGCGCTGCGCAATCCGCGCATCAGGTTCTGATAAAAGCGCAGATTATGGATCGTATTGAGCTGTGCTCCAAGCATTTCGCCGCACTTGTCGAGGTGATGCAAGTAGCTTTTTGAGAAATTCTCGCAGGTATAGCAGTCACACCGCTCATCCAGGGGCCCGGTGTCGTGCCGGTTCTTCGCGTTGCGAATCTTGACGATACCGGTCGAGGTAAACAGGTAGCCGTTACGGGCATTTCGGGTGGGCATCACGCAGTCAAACATATCGACACCCCGGCGAACCGCCTCAACGATATCCTCCGGGCGGCCAACACCCATCAGGTACCGTGGCTTGTCGTCCGGCATTTTCGGAGGCAGGTGATCCAGAATCCGGATCATGTCTTCCTTGGGCTCACCCACGGACAGGCCCCCAATGGCATAGCCATCAAAACCAATGGCCTGAAGCCCCGCCAGCGACTGCTCCCTCAGCCCCTCGTACATTCCGCCCTGGACGATGCCGAACAAGGCGGCCGGATTACCCTGGTGAGCCTGTTTGCTGCGTGCGGCCCAGCGGAGCGAGAGCTCCATGGAGTCCCTGGCCTGCTTTTCGGTGGCCGGATAAGGCGTACATTCGTCGAAAATCATGACGATGTCCGAGCCAAGATCGCGCTGGACCTGAATTGCAATTTCCGGCGACAACTCAACCCTGGAACCATCCACCGGCGAACGGAAGATCACGCTCTGTTCGGTAATCTTGCGCATCTCGCCCAGACTGAACACCTGGAAACCGCCGGAATCGGTCAGGATCGGCCCCTGCCACTGGGTAAAATCGTGCAGATCACCGTGTGCCCTGACCACCTCGGTACCCGGGCGCAGCATCAGGTGAAAGGTGTTACCCAGGATGATCTCTGCACCAATCCCGTGGATATCCCGGGGCAGCATTCCTTTTACCGTGCCGTAAGTCCCCACCGGCATGAATGCCGGCGTCTCAACCGTGCCCCTGGGAAAGGTCAGGCGCCCGCGGCGGGCTCTGCCGTCCTCACCGAGTTTTTCAAAGGTCATGAAACAGGAATCACTCACAAAGCTACTCCGGGAAATATAGGGTTTCAGGGTTGGCCGGCACCGGGCGCTTGCCGGCCCAGGCTCGGCACCTGGCCGGTGAGGAACATCGCATCACCGTAACTGAAAAAACGGTAGCCTTCCTCAACCGCCTGCCGGTAGGCCGACATAATATGCTCATAGCCGGCGAACGCACTGACCAGCATGATCAGTGTGGACTCCGGTAAATGAAAATTGGTGACCATAGCGTCTACGGTCTGGAACCGGTAGCCGGGGTAGATAAAGATATCCGTCTCGCCCCGGAACACCTTGAGCACCCCCGCCTCGCTGGCCGACTCCAGGGAACGCACCGAGGTGGTACCCACAGCAACGACCCGCCCGCCCCTGGCTCTGGCACGGGCTACCGCGTCCACCGTCTCGGGAGGCACATGGGCCACCTCACTGTGCATGATGTGATCCCGGACATCGTCTACCCGGACCGGCTGAAATGTACCCGCGCCCACGTGCAGGGTAACGTAGGCAAACTCGACCCCTTTCCCGGCCAGAATCTCAAGGATCTCATCGTCAAAATGGAGCCCCGCGGTGGGTGCGGCCACGGCACCGGCTTCTTTGGCGTACACCGTCTGATAACGCTCGCGGTCAGACCATTCGTCCTGACGCTCCATATAAGGAGGCAGAGGCATATGGCCGATCCGCTCCAGCACGTCCAGAACCGGCTCGTCTGTCTCACAGACAAACCGGAAAAGCGCTCCTTCGCGGCCGACCATCCGCAACGCGGTTCCGTCCTCCAGAATCACCTTCTGGCCAGCCTTGGGCGATTTGGACGCACGGGTATGGGCCAGAATTTCCCGCTCACTCAGCAAGCGCTCAACCAGCACTTCAACCTGCCCCCCGGTTTCTTTCCGGCCAAACAGGCGCGCCGGAATAACGCGGGTGTTGTTGAAGACCAACAAGTCACCCGATTCCAGCAAATCCGGGAGATCGGCAAATCGGAGATGGCGGGTCTGGCCGGAACAACCGTCCAGGTTCAGTAAGCGGGAAGCACTACGTTGCTTGAGCGGATAACGGGCAATAAGCTCTTCCGGCAAGTCAAAATGAAAATCGGAGACGTTCATGGGCCGGGCTGTTTACGACGCCGCAGAATGCGGCCGATAAATGGTAGCGGTGGGCGGACTCGAACCGCCACGGGTTTTACCCCAACGGATTTTGAATCCGTCGTGTCTACCAATTTCACCACACCGCCATTGGAAAGTGGGAGGATTATACTGGCTCTGAAGCTGAACGCAACCGGTCATTTACGCCATGGGGCAAGCTCACCCGGCCGACGCCAGACTGCAACGTAATCACGGGTTTCCGGCCGCGGCACCGGCGGTTTGTGCTGAACCACCGTCCCGGTATAAAGAAAGCCCACCACCCTCTCGTCTGCCGAGAGACCAAGCCCCTGACGGACCTCTTCCAGGTAGGCCACCGGCCCGGTCCGCCACATCGCGCCGTAACCGGCAGCCTGAAGTGCAAGCACAAGATAGGCCATGCCACTTGCCGCCGACATCACCTGCTCCACCTCCGGTACTTTCGGGTGGTGGCGGGGAGATGCTATGCCGACAATCACCATGGGAGCACGGAGCGGGGCTTTACGGGCCTTTTCGATTTCCGGCCCGGTGGCGTCGGGCATACAGGCGGCAAACAGGTCGCCGAGGGCTTCCAGCGCCGGCCCTTCGATCACCAGATAACGCCAGGGGCGCAGCAAGGCATGATCCGGAGCCCGGGCCGCGCACCGGAACGCTTCATCCAGGACCTCTGTGGGGGGCGCGGGCGCCTCGAGCCGGGGTTCGGATGCACGTTCAAGCAGAAAGCGGGTAACAGAGGACATAGACACCTGTAAAAATTGTGACTTATAGGCAATACTGCTAACCTTACGGCAGCTCACACCAATAATGACAAAAACCGGTACCACACAATGAGCGACCAGCAGACTTTTAGCAACTCCGTGCCTGAGGCCCGGCTCTGAAATGATGAACGCACCGGCCGAATTACGCAACGCAACAGGGACCGCCAGCAAGGTGATGCAGGGCGAGTTCTCCAGCCATGCCCCTGTGGCCATCCCACCCATGCCGGATTACAGTGGCCGGATTCTGGGCTATTCGGTGACCACCGTCATTATTATCACCGGTGTGTTACAAGGCGTTTTCCCCAACTGGATACTCTGGCTGGTATCGGTCACCCTCGCCTGGCCCCACGCCATCCATTATCTGTCCCGGCACACATTCCTGAGTCGCCTGCCCCGGCGGCGCCACAAAATCCTGCTGTGGGACTGCATCGTGGGCGGCTGTTTTATCGGTATCACGGGACTGGTTGCCATGCCCACGGTAGCCACGGTGCTGATGCTGATGTTCAGCTGCCTGATTGTCGGCGGTCTGCGCCAGTGGGTACTGGGCACCACCTTGCTGACCGGCGCAGCAACCCTCTGTGTCGCCGCGTTTGGCATGGCCGAGAGTTTCCAGGCCCCCCTGCTGACCAGCGTGGTTGCCGTCGTCGCGACCGGTGTCTACATCTGCGTGACGGCCTATTATTCTCATCAGCAGGCCCGGGCCCTGCTACTGGCAAAAACCCAGATCCAGAACCAGCGGGAGCAGTCGATAGCCCTTTCCCACAAGCTTTCCAAATACCTGTCACCCCAGGTCTGGCAATCGATTTTCACCGGGGAGCGGGATGTCCGGCTCGAAACCCAGCGCAAAAAACTGGCAATTTTCTTTTCCGACATCAAGGGATTTACCGAGCTGTCTGAAGAAATGGAACCCGAGGCCCTCACCGAGCTGCTCAACCACTACTTTAACGGCATGTCCGAGGTGGCCCTAAAGTACGGTGGAACGATCGACAAGTTTGTGGGTGATTCAATCATGGTATTTTTTGGCGACCCCACCAGCCGCGGGCAGCGAGAAGACGCCTTTGCCTGTGTATCGATGGCCATCGAAATGCGCAAGCACATGAAGATCATGCGCCAGAAATGGCGCAGCCAGGGCATCAAAAGCCCGCTTGAGATTCGCATGGGCATCAGCACCGGCTACGCCACCGTTGGCAACTTTGGCGCGGAAAACCGGATGGATTACACCATCATTGGTAAAGAAGTGAATCTGGCCAGCCGCCTGGAGTCGCTGGCAGATTCGGGTGAAATCCTGATTTCTTATGAAACCTTCTCGCTGGTCAAAGATCGCATCATGTGTCGGGACAAAGGTGAGATCACGGTAAAAGGCTTTGCCAAGCCGGTGCCCATTTACGAAGTCGTCGATTTCCGGCGTGACATGGGCCCCCACCGCAGCTTTATGGAGCATGAGCACAGTGGCTTTGCCATGTACCTGGACTCCGAGAAGGTCACCGAGCGGGAGCGCAAAGCCATTCTGGCCGCCCTCGAAGACGCCGCCGACCGGCTGCGCATCGAGGATGAAAGCGAGTAACCGGGGTTACTGGCGTACCAGCCTGGGGCCCGGGGAATCGTCCGGACGGGTGCTCCGCCAGGGGTTGATATCCAGCCCGCCCCGGCGGGTATAGCGCGCGCACACCATCAGCTCCGAGGGCCGGCAGCGGGCCATCAGGTCGGTAAAGACAGTCTCCACACAGTGTTCATGAAAGTCCTGTTTCTGGCGAAAACTCACCACGTAACGCAACAGCCCTGCCCGGCTGATCTTCGGCCCGGTATAGCGGACCATCAAGGTCGCCCAGTCCGGCTGACCGGTGACCGGACAGTTACTTTTGAGCAGATGGGAACACAGGCTCTCGGTGACCATCCCGCCACTGGCCTGCAGCGTCTCCGCTGAGTACTCGTACGTCACCTCCGACACAGGCTCGTCATCAATCAGCTCAAACCCGGCCGGCCGGCCGATGGCCGGTGCAGACTCGTCCACACTGCGTAACTGCACCTGTACCGTTGCTCCGCAGGCGCTGGATAGATCTGCAGCGATGGTTTCCGATACCCGCTGCGGCGAACCGAAAGCGGTCTGGTTCAGGGAATTCAGATACAGCTTCAGGGATTTACTCTCGATCAGCGACGGTGCCGCCGCCGGAAACCGGATCTCGGCCCAGGCCACGGCGGGTACGCCGCCAGGCCTGAGCCAGGATACTTCCCACGCCTGCCACAGGTCTTCGCCGAACCAGGGCCAGCGTCCGTCCGACAGGCCGATCCGCCGCCGGTTCTCATCCCGGGCCACGGGGAACAACAGCGAGGGATCGTACTGATCCGGGTATTCACTGGCCTTGCCCAGTGGTGCATTATCCAAAGCCATACGATTGCGGTTTCCTGGTCAGTGACGAATGCCCTTGCCGCGCGCAAGCAGACGCAATGCAACAGCAGCAAGCACAACAATAAAGGCAATGATCATCCCCAGCGCGATGAACGGGTTGACATCAGAGACACCCAGAATACCGTACCGGAACCCGTTTACCATATACAGAATCGGGTTGATCATGGAGGCCCCCTGCCAGAACGCGGGCAGCAGGTCGATGCTGTAGAACACACCGCCCAGATAGGTCAGGGGCGTCAGCACGAACGTGGGCACGATAGAAATGTCGTCAAACTTGGTGGCCAGCATCGCGTTGATAAATCCGCCCAGAGAGAAGAGGGCCGAAGTTAGGAACACCGTCACCACAACCATGGTCAGGTTATGGATGGCGAGGCTGGTGAAGGCCAGCGACAACAGGGTAACGATCAGGCCAATGCTCAGCCCCCGGGCCATTCCGCCGGCAACGTAACCCCAAAGAATAACCCAGTTGGGCACCGGCGACACCAGTAACTCTTCAATACTGCGCTGGAATTTCATCGAGAAGAACGAAGACACCACATTGGAATAGGAGCTGGTGATCACCGCCATCATGATCAGCCCCGGCACGATGAACTGCATGTAGTCGTAACCGCCCATGTCGCCAATCCGGGAGCCGATGAGGTTACCGAAGATGATGAAATAGAGGGTCATGGTAACGGCGGGCGGCAACAGGGTCTGCGGCCAGATACGGGTAAACCGGCGAATCTCCCGCACCAGGATGGTCTGAAACGCGACCCAGAGAGCACGAGCGGTCATGTCTTCACCTCGCCGGCCACGGTACGGGCATTTTCTTCTACCATGCGAACAAACAGCTCCTCAAGGCGGTTGGCTTTGGTGCGCATACTCAGCACCCGGATGCCCTTTTGGTCCAGGGCAAGAAACAGCGCATTCAGCCCCTGCCCTTTGTCGACTTCCACCTCCAGCCCTCCGTCTTCGGTGACTGTGGTCCGGAAGCCGTCCAGTGACCAGCCCGGAGCCAGGGGGTGCTCAGTATCCAGCACAAAGGTTTCGACACCCAGTTGCTGCAACAACTCCCGCTTACCGGTATTACGGATGATCTCGCCATGGTCAATAATGGCAATGTTCCGGCACAGCGCCTCGGCCTCTTCCAGATAGTGCGTGGTCAGGATGATCGTGGTGCCCTGGCGATTGATCTCTTCCAGAAACTGCCACATGGAACGCCGCAGCTCGATATCCACGCCAGCCGTAGGTTCGTCCAGAATCAGCAGTTTTGGCTCATGCACCAGAGCACGGGCGATCATCAGCCGGCGCTTCATGCCGCCTGACAACATTCTGGCCGGGGTATCCTTTTTATCCCACAGGCCCAGCTTGCGCAGGTACTTCTCAGCAGAAGCCCGTGCGGCGCTCAGAGAAATGCCGTAGTAACCTGCCTGGGTGGTAACAATATCAAAGGCTTTCTCGAACTGGTTGAAATTGAACTCCTGCGGCACGACACCGAGATTGAGCTTGGCGCCGGTCAGATCGGTGTCGATATCATGACCAAACACCCGCACCTTGCCCCCGGTTTTATTGACCAGCGATGAAACAATCCCCAGGGTGGTGGATTTGCCGGCTCCATTTGGGCCCAGCAAAGCGAAAAAATCACCCTCCCGCACCTTCAGATCGATTCCTTTCAGGGCCTTGAAGCCATCACCGTAGCTTTTCTCCAGACCTTCTATTTCGAGCGCAAAAGACATATATCGTACCGTAAAGTCGAATTTGGTCTGACCAGACCGACAAAAAGTAGAAAGCTATTCAATTGTGGCTTCCTGACAGAATTCAAGCCTGCTGCGGGCCGGGCACGCCGGCTAAACCGCCAAACTGCGACCGGTTTCCCGATATACGCGGTGTACGCCCCCTATAATGCCGTTACAACAACTTACAAGAGGCCTGCCCGGGCCACCGGGTGCTCAGGTCCACGCGAAGGGATCCTACGACACGCCATGAAACTCGTCCATTTGACCCGCTGGTTTGTGCCCCTTACCGCCCTGCTGACCTTGACCGGCTGTCTCAGCAGCGATAGTTCCGGTTCCGATGACACCCACACCGGGCGGCTAAACTACCACGGCCTCAGTGGCATTACCTACACCACCAACAGTCAGACCGGCGAAACCAACGCCGCCGGCGAGTTCCGTTACTATCCGGGCGAAACACTGTCCCTGAAAGTCGGCAATCTGCCCATTATCGAGAACGTCCCCGCCGACCGCTTTGTCAGTTTTCTGGACTTTCAGCCTGAATTACGGGAGGCCCTCAGGATTCCGGCAGTCAACAGTCTGGGCCTGAAAGACCACCGCCAGGTTGAGCGCGACCTGATTACCAGCAACACCGAACTTTCGAACCGCACCCGCTTTCTTCTGGCTCTGACCTGGGCCGGCAACACCAACGATGGCAAGGGCATCGACATCCGCCCCCGGGTGATCGAGCAACTCAATGCCGCACTGGCCTCGCCCAACCTTCCGGACATGCTCGATTTTACCGTAAGTCCCGAGGTTTTTGCCGCCAGTGACTCGCCGGCCAACCAGATTCTCCGCCGCATCTGCTTCCATCCCGCCGATGACCGGCTGTGCGGCGAGCCTCCCACTCAACAGGAGATCGATAACGCAGAGCCCCGGCCCGAGGACGATGACGACCTTGAGCCCGGGAAACGCTATAAAGAAGATCTCGAATCACTGCGGGATCAGATCGCTGCCGCAGTCCGCACCCTTGCTGATGTGGATCGCGAGCAGGCTTCGGCCTACCTGAGGCGCGAGCTGAACAGCATTTCCAACGATTATGGCAGGAAATACGCTCTGGACCCCTACCTTGCCAGCCATCCGGCCAGTGATACCGCCATCAAGACGGTGAAGGTAACGAAGATTAATGGCCAGCCGGAACTGGCCGAGATCGAAGCCATCAGCACCCGCCCCGCCGACGTTCAGGCCCACTCCTGGAGCTGGCAGGACGCCGGGGTTGAGTACTTTGTAGCGGGAGAAGCCGGCGGTGAGGCAGAACTGCTGATTAATTTCCGCCCGAGTGACACCTATCGCTGGATCACCAAGCCGATCCGGGTACTCATCGACTGAACAGCTTGCTCAGGGGCCAGCGGCGCCCGGCTCCGGGCACATCGTGGAGCGAGGGCGACAAGCCTTCGGTGCCATACGGAAGGCATTCCTTTACCGACAGCATGGAGGATTCGGGGCGCGACTCGTTATAACTGGCAAGGTCAATAATCCGCGCCGTTTTTCGGGGGCGCTGACTGGCATCCTGTACCACCATTACGCTCGGCCACAACCGGCGTTCGGGCTCATGGGAAATGACAATGCCCCGCTGCCCGTCGGACAACTCCACAAGACTGCCCGTGGGGTATACCCCGATGGCCTGGATAAAGTGCTCAACCAGATCTTCCTGAAATTCGATATTCCGCATTTCATACAGCAGGGAAACCGCTTTGGCCGGGGTGAGCGAGTTACCCTCAACCCTCGGCGTAATCAGCGACTCGAAAAACTCAGCAATTCCGGCAACCTTTGCCAGCAGAGGAATCTTTTCGCCCCGAACACCCCGGGGGAACCCGGAACCGTTATGACGCTCCCGGTGATACTGAACAACGGAAAGCACCGCGCCGGACAAATCGGAAGCCCCAAGAGCTTCTATACCGCGGTCGACGTAGGTCCGGTAAACAGCAAATTCGTCTGAGGAGAGCTGCTGCTCACGCTCCACCAGGTCTTTTGGCAAAGCAGTCTTGCCGACCTGGGTCAGCAGGCACCCGATAGCAAGGTGGTTAAGCAGGCCTTCGTTGAGGCCCAGCTGACGACCACAGACCAGCGCCCATACGGCGGTATTCAATGCGTGCTGGTACAGGAAGTCGTCGTACTGGCGGGTGCGGCTGAGCAGCAACAGAGCGCTGGGCTGGCGCACCACGCTGGCCACCATCTTTCGGGTGAGTTCGGTAACGGGGCGTATATCCGGCGCCCCGCCGGATCTCATTTGCTGATAAACAGCCTCGAGGGCCTTTTCGCCATCCCGGAGCAGCTGTCGCGAAACCCTGATTTCCTTTTTCAGCGGCGTAACAACCTGATGCTGCACCGGCTCCCGGATACTTAGCGGGGGCAACTGCAGCTTCTCCCGTCCGCTGCCCCGACCTGACGCCCGGCGACCGAACACCCGGATATTACCGCCGTCGGTTTCAAGGCTGCCGCGGGTTTCGGCAACGTCGATCTTTACCCATTTGCAATGGGAAAGCAGCGCCCGGACATCGCTCTGGGAACGAATATAGAAGCCCTGGACAGGAAACGGTGTCTGGTGCCACGGACGATCAAGATCCGACACAAACATGCCGATCTCAAGGTCCTGAACCATTATTTTCTTTTGGGTTACACCCGCCATACACCTCGGCCCACGCATTTACACCGCTTTATATTCTTTCAATTTGGCAAAAAGCCACCACTCTAGCTTGGTCGCTAACGGCCACGATACCTCTACTGCCAGTAACGCTGTTTATCTTTATGAAACAAACTGTATCGGCGTGATTCCGGTCTCATGACATCTGTTTTCTCAACCCTCCTTACACACCGAAAGATCAAACGCCGGCAGCCTCGCACTCAACGATCCCCGGGCAACCCGGCGCGCAAACACGGTATACGCCACCGCTGAGGGACGCAGGTAATCCATGTTGACGGTCTCACCCGCCCGGTCCAGTGTTCGCCGGGCGGGCGCACAGGAAACCAGAAGCGAAAACTGTCCGTCCAGCTCACTGATGCGTTGCGCACCCTCAGGGGATGAAACCGACAGACAGGCGAAGTCCGCCGGTGCCCGCTCTCCGGTGCCGGGCAATGTGTCACGTGCCGGGTCAGAACAGGCACGGATGCCCTCACCACAGTCCGCCGCCCGGTCATGGCTGTCATCTGCCAGCCGCCATACCCGTTCACTGCACTGGGTTTCAACTTTCATGGTGGTGGATTTATCGGAGAACAGCCACCAGCCCGGATACTCCGCAGTATCCCAGAACACTCGCACCTGCCGGCTTTCGCCGGCTGAGTTCTCTGCCGGGAAGATCGCGTAATGCGTGTAATAACTGGCACAGCCAGACAAAGCCAGCACCAGGAGCAGGAAAACAAGCCGGGTACCCCCGGCGGCAATGACGGAGAATTTCATGACTAACAACCTTCCTTGTGTCGCTCCGACCATTATCGTCCGCCGGCATTTTTTATCTACGCACTGTTCGACACTCTGCCGTTTTGAGATACCTCTAAGGGGCGGTTGACCTGAACCTCATTAGCAATGAGAATGGTTGCAGTTTGTATCTCATTAAGAACTACACCACCTGTACCACACATAAGAGATAAGGGACGACTCATGCGAATGAAACTGACCGCCATCGCTGCCATGGCGCTTGCTGCAACTCCCCTGGCCGCGTCTGCCGATGGCGAGGTAAACATTTATTCCTACCGCCAGGCCTATCTTCTGGAGCCTCTGCTCAACGCCTTTACCGACGAAACCGGCATCAAAACCAACGTGGTGTTTTCCCGCCAGGGCCTGGCCGAGCGTCTTGAGCGTGAGGGCCGGAACAGCCCCGCCGATGTGGTAATGACGGTTGATATTTCCCGGATCAACGAACTAGTCGAGAAAGATCTGGTTGCCGGTGTCGAATCCGAAACACTGAACCGGAACATTCCGGAAAACCTGCGCCACCCCGATGGCAAATGGTTCGCCCTGACCACCCGCGGGCGGCTGATTTTCACCTCCAAAGAGCGGGTTGAGCCTGGCGAGATCAGCACCTACGAAGATCTGGCAGACGATAAATGGCAGGGCCGGATCTGTACCCGCAGTGGCAAGCACCCGTATAACATCGCCCTGATTTCTTCCATGATTGCCCACCACGGTGAAAGCGCAACACAGGAGTGGCTTGAAGGCCTGAAGGCAAACCTGGCGCGTAAACCACAGGGCGGTGACCGGGACCAGATCAAGGCCATTGCTGAAGGTGTATGCGACGTTTCTATCGGCAACAGCTACTACTACGGCAACATGCTGAAGGACGAGAATCAGCGCGCCACCGCCGAGAAGGTCAGTCTTGTGTTCCCGAACGCTGAAGGCCGTGGTACCCACGTAAACATCAGCGGCATCTCCCTGACCAAAAGTGCGCCCAACAAGGACAACGCCATCAGACTGATGGAGTTCCTGTCTTCGCCATCGGCCCAGCGCATCTATGCCGAGGCCAATACCGAGTTCCCGGCCAACCCGGATATCCAGCCCAGCGGTCTGGTAGCCTCCTGGGGTGAAATCAACCCGGATGACCTGTCATTGCAGGAAATTGCCAACCACCGGAACGCCGCGGTCAAACTCGTGGATATCGTGGACTACGACGGCTGATTAGCGCCTTCCTGCCACGCGGGCGTACCGGGCCTTTCCGGTACGCCCTTCCCGCCTCCTCCTGCAGCCTCTATAATCGCCCTCTTTTCCCACCCATCACATCGGACACAGAATTCCCATGACAGAGGTCGTTACCAGCACTAACCCGGGGTTCTCACCACCTTTGCTGGCCAAACGAACCTCCAGGCGCTGGCTGATCAGCGCTCTGATCACCACCGCCATTGTCGCTCTGCCGGTATTCTCAGTGCTGGTACTGGCCTTTTTTCCGGAAGAAAACATCTGGCCTCACCTTGTCAGCACCACCCTGCCCCGTTACCTGACGACCACCATCAAGCTGATGCTCGGTGTCGCGGCACTTACGTTAGTCATCGGGCTGGCCACCGCCTGGGCGGTCACCATGTGCGAGTTTCCGGGCCGGAAATTCTTTGAATGGGCCCTGATGCTTCCCTTTGCAGTCCCGGCCTACGTGATTGCCTATGTGTACACCAGCCTGCTGGACTACGCCGGACCGGTGCAGATTGCCCTCCGGGAACTGTTTGGCTGGAACAGTGCAGCGGATTACTGGTTTCCGGAGATCCGGAGCCTGGGCGGAGCCACCCTGATGATCGGCCTGGTGCTCTATCCCTATGTGTATCTGTTGGCCCGGGCGGCGTTTCTTGAGCAGTCGCCCTCGCTGTTTGCAGTCAGCCGCAGCCTGGGACACTCGGCCCTTAAAACCTTCTTCAAGGTTGTGCTGCCGATCGCCCGCCCGGCGATTGCCGTGGGTCTGTCACTGGCCCTGATGGAAACCCTGAACGATTTTGGTACCGTGGATTTCTTTGCCGTGCAGACCCTTACCGCGGGGTTGTTCGACACCTGGATGAACCTCGGCAATCTCGGAGGTGCCGCCCAGATTGCCACCACCATGCTGATGTTTGTGGTGTTGCTGGTCACCCTCGAACGATACTCCCGCCGCCGGCAACAGCAATACGCGGCCCGGGACAATCGCGAGCCTCTGCACCGGTTCAGTCTGTCCGTTCCCCGGCAGATGGTCTGTCTGGTGGTGTGCGCGCTGCCACTGATTCTGGGCTTTGTCATCCCCGGTGTCACTCTGAGCTATTACGCCTGGGAATATTTTGATGTCAGCTGGAACCCCAGTTTCTTGCGTAACACCTTTAACAGCCTGTTTCTGTCGGGTACGGCCGCCCTGGCCACCCTGGTGATCGGGGTAACCCTCGCCTACAGCCGCCGGCTCCATAACACTCGCGGCATGCAGGTCCTTATGCGCTTGTCATCCCTGGGTTACGCCATGCCCGGTGCGGTTCTGGCAGTCGGTGTGATCGTGCCTCTGGCAGGGTTTGATAACTGGCTGGATAGCTGGATGCGAGAGTACCTGGGGATCAGTACCGGCCTGTTGCTGAGCGGCTCGGTGTTTGCGCTGATTTTCGCCTATACCGTGCGCTTTCTGGCCGTATCCGCCGGGAGCGTTGAAAGCGCCCTGCAAAAGGTTACGCCCAGCATGGACATGGCGTCGCGCTCCCTGGGCCAAAGCCCCGGCCGCACCCTGGTAAAAGTCCACTTGCCCATGCTCCGGGGTACGCTCTTTACCGCCGCTCTGGTGGTGTTCGTGGATTGCATGAAAGAGTTGCCGGCCACGCTGATCCTTCGCCCGTTCAACTATGAGACCCTGGCCACCTATGTGTACCAGTTTGCCTCCGATGAACAGCTCTACCACAGCGCTCTGCCGGCCCTGATCATTGTGCTGGCAGGCATCATCCCGATCATCCTGATGAGCCGCTCGATTTCCAACTCCCGGGCCATTGCCTGAGTTGCTGTGCACACAAAAAACCCGGCTCCAGGGCCGGGTTTTTGATCCCTGAAACAGTAACAGGCTACTGCCAGATCACCGGTTGTTTCCGCGCGTACCAGCTGTCAACCTTGGACTGATAGGCTTCCTCCACCATATTGCGTTTGAGCTTCAGCGTCGGCGTCAGGAAGCTGTTCTCAATCGACCACTCATCGTTAATGACGGTAATGAATGCCAGTTGCTCGTGGGGATCTACCGTTTTATTCACGTCGGTAATCAGCTGGGCGAAGCTCGCTTCGATCTCTTTACGAAACGCTTCATCTGCCATTTTCGGACGAATTTCCTCGCCCAGCATCACCAGCGCATGGGGCTGGGTCTGATTGGCACCGGAAACGCAGACCATCTCGATCGCACCGTGGGCCATCAGCCGGTTTTCGATCGGTGCCGGAGCAATGTACTTGCCCTTGCTGGTCTTGAAGATTTCCTTGATCCGACCGGTCAGTTTCAGACGGCCCATCTCATCGATTTCACCCTTGTCACCGGTTCGCAGAAAACCGTCTTCCGTAAAGGCTTCCCGGGTTTTCTCTTCGTCCTTGTAGTAGCCCATCATGGTCGCCGGGCTTTTCACCAGCACTTCTCCAATCTCGCTGATTTTCACCTCCACGCCCGGCGCAGGCTCTCCGACGTAACCGGTACGGGTACGGCCTGGCTTGTTCATGTGTGAATAGGCAAAGTTTTCAGACATGCCGTAGCCTTCGAGCAGCTCAAGGCCGAGGTTGCGATACCAGTCGAGCACATCGTGGGACAGGGGAGCAGAACCGGAGCCCGCAAGCTTGACCTTGTCCAGCCCCAGGCCCTTGAGCACCTTCTTCTTGACCAGCCTGTTGAGTACCGGGACCCTGAGCAAACGGTCGAGTTTTTGCTTGGGTACTTTCTGAAGCACACCGTGCTGGAATTTCACCCACAGCCGCGGCACGGAAAGGAAAAGAGTCGGCCGGGCCCGCTGCAGGTCCTGAACAAAGGTGTCCAGCGATTCGGCAAAGTACAATTCGAAGCCGGCATACAGCGAGCCGAGTTCAACGAAGGTACGCTCGAACACATGCGCCAGTGGCAGGTAGGAAATCATCCGCTCACTGGGCCCCACCTTCAGGGTTTCGATGCCCCCGGCAGCGGCAAAGGCCATGTTGTTGAAGCTCAGCATGACGCCTTTCGGCAACCCGGTGCTGCCGGAGGTATAAACGATGGTAGCGAGCTCTTCGGGGTCGCGGTCGGTCCTGCCCTCAAGGGGTGGATACTTCGCGACAATCTCGTCCCAGGTCTCAAAATCATTCGGCGGGCTCAGAGGGTAGGAAATGCAGCGAACCGTCCCGGGCACGCCGGGCTTCATCAACTCCCAGTCGTCCAGTTTGCCAACAAACAGAACCTCGCACCCGGCATGATCCAGAACGTAACTAACGGTCGTGGCGTTCAGGGTGGGATATAGCGGAACGGAAATATGACCGGCCATCCAGATGGCCCAGTCGGTCATAATCCAGTGCGCACAGTTCTTGGAGATCAGACCAATCCGGCTCCTGGCCGGGAGGTTCAGGGACTTCAGGTAAGACGCTACCCGCCGCGCCTCATCGACAGCTCTGCCCCAGGTGTACTGAACTACTTTGCCGTCGCCAATGGGTTGAGTCATATATAGGGAGTCGGCCATTGTCGACTCCCTGTGATACACCATATCAAGGGGAAGCTTCGTTGTTGTGTTCATGTACGTTCCTGTGTTTGTCTTTATAATTTTAGTTGTGGTTATTATTCTGGTCTGTTCAGACCGTACGATGCCAGTGATCCATTTCACCATACCTGTCTGAGCCAAAACGTGATCAAGGCAAAATTATCCACATTTCAGAGGATTGAAAAACAAACCCGGACAAAGATGCGCAGAATCCCTACCCCGAACCCCATAAGCCTGTGGTAAACTTCCGGGCTTTGGTATTTTTCCCCCGCTCCATGGGGGATCCTGCAACAGACCCGGAGATCGGCATATGGCCAAGAAAAGTCTGCGTACCCTCATCGGCGCGTCTCTGCTCGCCGCTGCAAGCCTGGTTCAGGCAGAACAAACTCGTGTAGTTGCCATTACCCAGATTGTTGAACACCCGGCCCTTGATTCCGCTTATCAGGGTGTTGTCGATGAACTCGCAGAACGCGGTTACCGGGTAGGTGAAAACCTGCGTGTGATGCATGAAAGTGCCCAGGGTAACTCCGCCATTGCAGCCCAGATTGCCCGCAAGTTTGTCGGTGAAAAACCCGACGTGATCGTCGCGATCGCAACGCCTTCGGCACAGACTGTTGCAGCGGCAGCCAAAGAAATTCCGGTGATTTTCTCTGCAGTCACCGATCCGGTTGCCGCCAAGCTGGTTAAAAGCTGGGAAGCCCCGGGAGCCAACATCACCGGCGTCAGCGACATGGTGCCGATTGAACGGCATCTGGACCTGATCCAGCGCCTGTTACCGGATGCCACGCGCATCGGTACCGTCTTTAACCCCGGCGAAGCGAATGCCGCTGCGCTGGTCGAGCTGCTCGAAGAGCGGCTGGCCGCCCGTGGCCTGCAGCTGGTGAAAGGCGCTGCCACCAAGACATCTGAAGTGCTCGGTGCTGCCCGCTCGCTGGTCGGCAAGGCCGATGTCATCTACCTGACCACAGATAACACTGTCATCAGCGCTGCCGAAGCCGTGATTTCTGTGGGCGAACGCTCGAAGCTTCCGGTCCTGGCCGCGGATACCGCAACGGTAGAGCGCGGTGCGGTGGCAGCTCTGGGCTTTAACTACTATAACCACGGCCGCCAGACCGGCGCCATGGTTGCGCGGGTGCTGGAGGGTGCAACAACCGCCGACATGCCGGTAGAAACCATGGATGAGCTGGACCTCTACGTAAACCCGGAAGCGGGTGAGCGGATGGGCATTACCCTGCCCGAAGATCTCATCCAGGAAGCCGTCAAAGTCGTTAACAGCGACAAGTAACGCCTGACCAACGCGGGCGGACCCCACAAGGGCCCGCCCGTTTTCTTTCACAGTGAATCTATACCCATGCTCAGCGAAATAGCTTTTTACGGCGCTCTTGAAACCGGCCTGATTTACGGCCTGGTTGCCTTTGGTATCTATATCTCATTCCGGGTCCTGGATTTTCCCGACCTGACGGTGGATGGCAGTTTTCCTCTCGGCGCCGCCGTGGCCGCGGTGTTACTGCTCGAAGGCTGGAATCCCTGGCTGGCCACCGGCTGCGCAGTCCTTGCCGGGATGGGCGCCGGCGCAGTCACTGCCATTCTCAACGTAAAACTGAATATCCTGAACCTGCTGGCGTCAATCCTGACCATGACGGCGCTCTACTCAGTCAACCTGCGCATCATGGGCCGGCCCAATATCGCCCTGCTCACCGAAGAAACCGTGCTGACGCCCTGGTATGACCTTGGCCTGTCTTTCCACCAGGTTCCGGTACTGCTTTTTGCTATCGTGGTGGCTGTGTCACTGATCCTGCTCTGGCGCTTCATGAAATCGGAAACCGGCCTGGCGATGCGCGCTACCGGTGCGAACCCCCGCATGGCCCGGGCCCAGGGTATCGCTACCGGCGGCATGATTATTCTTGGGGTGGCTCTCTCTAATGGTCTGGTGGGCCTGGCCGGGGCCCTGTTTGCGCAAAGCCAGGGGGCTGCGGATGTCACCATGGGCGTTGGCGTCATCGTGATTGGCCTGGCCTCACTGATCGGTGGCGAGGCCGTGATCACTCCGTCTACCGTGGTCCGGGCACTGCTGGCCTGTGTGGTTGGAGCCATCATCTATCGTCTTGCCATCGCCTTTGCTCTGAATGCTGACATTCTTGGCCTGAAGGCACAGGACCTTAACCTGATTACCGCGGTACTGGTAACACTGGCAATCGTCTTGCCGGGTGTACGCACCCGGCTCACCAGCCGCTTCACCAGCAAAAAAGCCTGAGGAGAGACACTATGATCAGTGCAACCGATCTGCGGCTCACCTTCGGCAAGGGCACTCCACTGGAGAATCCTGCCCTGCGAGGCATGAGCCTGACGGTAAACCAGGGTGAGTTTGTCACCGTTATCGGCAGTAACGGCGCCGGTAAATCAACCTTCCTCAACGCCCTTGCGGGTGAAGTGATGGTCGATAGCGGCCAGATCATCGTCGACAACCAGGATGTCAGCCGGCTACCCACCCATAAACGGGCCGCCCGGGTAGCCCGGGTATTCCAGGACCCCCTGGCCGGGACCTGTGAAAATCTCTCCATTGAGGAAAACCTGTCGCTGGCGATCAAGCGAGGGCAGCGCCGCGGCCTGAGCTCGGCGGTTAAAAAGCAGTACCTGGGCCGTTTCCGGGAAAGCCTGTCGTCGCTGAGTCTGGGCCTGGAGAACCGTCTTGGCGACAAGATGGGCCTGCTCTCCGGTGGCCAGCGCCAGGCAGTGAGCCTGCTGATGGCCAGCCTGACTCCCTCCAGCATTCTGTTGCTTGATGAACACACGGCGGCCCTGGACCCGAAAACGGCAGCCTTTGTTCTGAAACTGACCGAACAGATTATCGATGAACAGAAACTCACGGCGCTGATGGTAACCCATAGCATGAAGCAAGCGCTGGAGGTTGGCACCCGCACCGTGATGCTGCACCAGGGCCAGGTGGTCTTCGATATCGCTGGCCAGGACCGGGAAGGTCTGGAGGTCAAGGATCTGTTGGGCCTGTTCGAGCAGCAGCGGGGCCTGGAAGTCGACGACGACAGTCTGCTTCTGGGCTAGCAGCATCGGCACACCTGACTGGTAAAGCGGGGCCCTGCCCCGCTTTTTTTTTGTGCTCAGAATTGTGCCACAGGTCACTTTCCAGGCACTACATGTAGTAGGTGTCGCAAACGCAAGGCTCACGCGGGCTGGCAGATTTTCAAGCCCTTTTTCATTGTTTTTTTTACCGGGCAGCGACGCCCCAATAGTCGATGCCTTCTTCAAAGAACACAATATACTGTTATACTTCATCCAAAATAGGCCCATATGTAGGGCTAAAGCCAAGACAGACAGCATACCGAGGGTGGCAATGAACGCTAAGGCACAGGCAGTAATCACGACGATTCCGATGCAGGAAGCTTCGCTGGACATCTGGAGCAGCAAATACCAGCTCAGAACCAAGACCGGAGAACCGGTAGACAGGGACATCAACGCAACCTATGAACGCGTGGCCCGTGCCCTTGCCGAAGTCGAAAAAAAGAACGTCCGCGACAAGTACATGAAAGAGTTTCTGTGGGCACTTCAGAACGGAGCCATTCCGGCCGGGCGTATTACCTCCAACGCCGGTGCCGAAGCGCACAAGCCGGCCACCTCGACGATTAACTGTACCGTCTCTGGCAGCATTCGCGACTCCATGAACGATATTCTCGAAAAGAACCACGAGGCCGGCCTCACCCTCAAAGCCGGCTGTGGTATCGGGTATGAGTTCTCCACCCTGCGCCCCCGGGGTGCCTATGTGGCCGGGGCCGGTGCCACCACCTCCGGCCCGTTGTCATTTATGGATATCTTTGACCGCATGTGCTTTACCGTGTCTTCTGCCGGCGGTCGGCGTGGCGCCCAGATGGCTACCTTTGATGTTCACCACCCGGATGTCATCGAGTTTATCCAGGCCAAACGGGAAGATGGCCGTCTGCGTCAGTTCAACCTGTCTCTGCTGATCACGGAAGACTTCATCGAAGCTGTCCGTAACGGCGATGACTGGCACCTGTCTTTCCCCGTGACGACCAAAGAAGTGGAAGAAGAAGGGCTGGACCTGAACGACCGCAGCCGGTTCCTGTACCGTGACTTCCCGGTTCAGGACAGCTACGTGGTCAACGATGAGGGCCAGGTTGCCTGCCGTATTTACAAGACGGTCAAAGCCCAGTTTATCTGGGATACCATCATGACCAGTACCTACGACTACGCAGAGCCCGGCTTTATCCTGATCGACAAGGTCAACCAGATGAACAACAACTGGTTCTGCGAAGACATCCGTGCCACCAACCCCTGCGGTGAGCAGCCCCTGCCTCCCTACGGCAGCTGCCTGTTGGGCTCGGTTAATCTGACCAAGTTTGTCGACTACCCGTTCACCGACAAGGCCAGTTTCAACTATGAAAAGTACCGCAAAGTGGTGGCTACTTTCACCCGTATGCTGGATAACGTGGTCGAGATCAACGGCCTGCCTCTGGCCGAACAGCGTCACGAAATCACCTACAAGCGTCGGCACGGGATGGGCATCCTCGGCCTGGGCTCAACCCTGGCGATGCTGCGCATGTCGTACGGGTCTGCCGAGTCGGTAAGTTTCACCGAAGACGTGGTGCGTGAGATGGCCGTCGAAGGCTGGCGCCAGTCCCTGGCCCTTGCCGAAGAGAAAGGCCCGGCGCCGATCATGGAAGACGAGTTCGTGATTACTCCGAAGATGATGAGCAAGTGTCCGGATCTGGCCAAAGACGGCCACAAGGTCGGCGACAAGCTCAAAGGCAAGGTGCTGCACGCCAGATACAGCCGCTACATGCAGCAGATTGCCAACGTAGAGCCGGGCCTGGTCGAGGCGCTGGCAGAAAAAGGGGGCCGGTTTACCCACCATACCTCCATTGCTCCGACCGGCACCATCAGCCTGTCGCTGGCCAATAACGCCAGTAACGGTATCGAGCCGAGCTTCTCGCACCACTACGCCCGGAACATCATCCGCGAGGGTCGCAAGACCAAGGAAAAAGTGGACGTTTTCAGCTTTGAGCTGCTGGCTTACCGCCATCTGGTCAATCCCGGGGCCATGCCGTTTTCCGATGCGGAAGAGCAAAAGCTGCCTCCTTACTTCTCAACGTCTGACGACGTAACGCCCAAGCAGCACGTGGACATCCAGGCCGCCGCGCAGAAGTGGGTAGACTCTTCGATTTCGAAAACGGCCAACGTGCCCCAGGACTTCGCCTACCAGGACTTCAAAGGCATCTATCTGTACGCCTACGATATGGGCCTGAAGGGATGCACCACCTTCCGCTTCAACCCTGAAGCCTTCCAGGGCGTACTGGTAAAAGAGAAAGATCTCGAGAATACTCTGTACGAGTTCACCCTGGATGACGGCAGCAAAGTGACACTGCGCGGAAACGAAGAGGTCGAGTACGATGGCGAGGTTCACACCGCCGCCAACCTTTTCGAAGCCCTCAAAGAAGGCACCTACGGTAAATATTAATCCGGGAATCGACAGACAGGATCAAGAAGATGACAGTGAAAATCAGCAACAAGATTGTCGGCTACCGGGTCAGGAAAGCCGATGCCGACACCCAGAATGAGCAGCTAGCGGCAAAGGCTGAAGTCAAGCCGATCCAGATGAACGAAAACATCGAACGGCCGGACTTTCTGTTGGGTACCACCTACAAGATCAAGCCGCCAATCGCTGAGCATGCGATGTATATCACCATTAATGACATCCTGCTCAACGAGGGGACCGACCACGAAAGCCGGCAACCCTATGAAGTGTTCATCAACTCCAAGTCGATGGAACATTTCCAGTGGGTTATTGCCCTCACCCGTGTTATTTCTGCGGTTTTCCGTAAAGGTGGCGACGTTACCTTCCTGGTGGAAGAGTTGCGCAGCGTTTACGACCCCAACGGCGGCTACTTCAAGAAAGGTGGCGTCTTCATGCCGTCTCTGGTGGCCGAGATCGGTGCCGTGATCGAGAAACACCTGAAAGCCATCGGCCTGCTCGAAAACGATGAGCTGAGCGAAACCACCAAGCGCATCCTGGCTGAAAAGCGCGCCGAATTCGAGGCCAGCCAAAACAAAGCCACTAATGACGACACCGCCAGCGACTACCCGGCAAACGCCAGCATGTGCGCCAAGTGCACCACCAAGGCGGTCATCGTGATGGACGGTTGCGCTACCTGCCTGTCCTGCGGCGACAGCAAGTGCGGCTAACGCAGACTGCCAGCGAGCAATAAAAAAGGCCCGGCAATCCTCTGGATTGCCGGGCCTTTTTTATCTTGCCACCCTGATCAGGAACAGGAACCGCAGCACGGGCCTTCGCTGTGCCCGCCTTTGACCGGTTCCTGCTGCTGGACTTCCCCGCCCCTGGACTGCTCTGCCTTCTCTGCCGGAGTGGCCTCAGACTCTGCACCCTCTTTACCGAACAGTTTTTTGAATGACCATGCCATGCTCAGATCCTCTCTACGATTAATAACATGTATATTTTTTAAATGTTATATCGGCAGCACAATCCGGTCAAGAAACTTGTGCCAGAATAATTCACAGGCCGGGCAGAACTGGATTTTCCTGCGGTTCCCGGTATGCTGCGGATATAGCATGAAACGGCGCGAGCCCGCTTACCTACCTAGGTGCATATTGAGCTGATATGAAAAAGACACTCACCTCGATCACGATTCGAAAATACCAGATTCAGGACCTCAGCCCGGTCGTACGGCTGTTTACCGAGTCAGTGCACGAGCTGACGGCGGGTGCCTATGATGAGACCCAACGCTATGCCTGGGCCTCTCGTACACCTCATCTGGATGTCTGGCGCAACCGCCTCGACTTGCTGGAAACCCTGGTGGCCGAAGAAGATGAGCAATTGGCCGGATTTATCTCGTACGACAAGGACGGTACCATTGATCTGGTGTTTACCGCTCCCAACTATGCACGCCGCGGCATCGCGTCCACCCTGTATCACGAGGCAGAAAAACAACTGATCGCCCTGGGCATCCGGGAGTTAACCACCGAATCAAGCGTGGTGGCGCGGCCTTTCTTTGAGCGTCACGGCTTTGAGGTGACCGACGAGCAGAAAGTCACGGTTCGCGGGGCGCAATTTCTGCGCTATAACATGCGCAAGATACTGGAAGGCTGATCCGCCATGTACCGTTACGGCATCGCCCCCTGCTTGCTCGGCCTGGTGGGTGTTGCCTGGTCTGAGGATAGTGTTTACGCCATCGAGCTCGGCGACAGCCATGACGCCGTGCTCAATGCCCTGATGGGGCGCTTTCCCGGCAACCTCCTTAAACCGGCGCCGTGCGATGCACTTGCCACGCTGGACACTGTCCGAACCTTTATCGACGCTCCCATCGGCCCGTTAGAACTGCCTCTGGCGATGCAAGGCACAGCGTTTCAGCTAGAGGTCTGGCGTGCGCTCCGGCAGATACCCGTCGGAACCACCCTGACTTATCGTGAGCTGGCCCAAAAGCTGGGAAAAGCCGACGCAGTGCGGGCTGTCGCCAATGCCTGTGGCGCCAACCACCTCGCGGTCGCGGTTCCCTGCCACCGCATTGTGCGTTCGGATGGAGGCCTTGGCGGCTACCGTTGGGGGCTGGAGCGCAAAAAGGCCCTGCTTAACCTCGAAGCGACTCTGGCAGCCAGCGCTTCTTAGCCTTTTCAACCAGATGCCGGGCATCCTGGTTCCAGGGGTGGAAACGGGGACTGTAGTACTTCAGGTAAGACGGAATCAGCTTTCGAAATACGCCCGGTTTGCCCCACATGTAATTGAGCGCCCCGGCCCATGATTTCAGGTTACCCAGCTGGCCGTCTTCCTTCATCAGCTGAACCAGGTGCAGGGTGCTGAAAAACGGAAAGATCACACTCACAAACATCATCTCGGTGATCCGGGTAAACTCACTGCCGCCGACGCTCTTGTAGACATCAAACGCCACCGCCTTGTGTTCGGACTCTTCAATGGCGTGCCAGGCCCACACTGGTGCCATCCGGGGGTCCATCTTCTCCAGCGCGTCGTACTTGAGCAGAAACTCCTCCGCCATCAGCGCGGTAAAATGTTCAACCGCGACGGTGTGGGCCAGCTGACGCTCAGGAGTAAAGTGTTTGCGCATCCGGTCCATAAACCACTGCACTTCCCGCTCCAGGCGCTTAAGGCCGAGGCCACGCTGGTCCAGAAAGCCGTTCATCTGCTGATGTTCTTTTGAGTGGTGGGCTTCCTGCCCGATAAATGCCCGAACCGCTTTTTTCAGTTCGGGGTCGGTGATCTGGTCCTGATAGTAGCGGACCGAGTCGATGAAGAATCTTTCTCCGGGCGGAAAGCTTGCGGAAAGTGCGCCCAGCAACAGCGTCTTGACCGGGTCGTTGTCCCACCAGTACCGCGGCAGGTCATCCGGGAGTTCAAAGTCCGGAGCACGCACCACGGGCATGACATCCGGCGGCGTGGCACTGCGGTAACCGGGCCGGGCACCCTTGCGGAGCCCTCTCACTGGTGCATTCATCGGGCATTCCCCTCAGCCTGTGTAAGTTGCGACTTATGACAGGCTACGCACTCTTGCGGACAGGCGTCAGGTGATTCGGGGCCAATTTGGTATTCAGGAAGGCCAGCATGGGGGCAAGGTCGCGGATTTTACGAGCCTGGGGCCACAGTGCTTCGGCTTCGGCAAAGCCGGTCCGCAGGTAGTTCAGCCACTGCTTGATGCGACCGGTGATGTATTTGTCTTCCAGCCGCGTCTGTAACGCAGCCGCGTACGCCTGCACAAGCACAACGGCTTCGGGCCAGGTCATCGGGGCCACAGACTCTCCCCGTTGCGAAGCCTTGATCTGAAGGGCCAGGTCCGGCCGGGCGATTAGCCCCCGGCCGATCATCACATCATCGCACCCGGAGACTTCCCGGCACCGCCAGTAATCCTCCACGGTCCAGATTTCACCATTGGCGATAATATGGCAACTGGTAACGGCTTCCCGCACCCGGGCAATCTCTTCCCAGTAGGCAGGTGGTTTGTAACCGTCCACCTTGCTGCGGGCATGAATCACTATTTCCCCGGCACCCGCCGCGGCCAGCGCCTGGCCACAGGCCACCGCCATGCTACGGTCGTCGTAGCCGAGGCGCATTTTGGCGGTGACCAACACACCTTGCGGGACCGCGTTACGCACCGCGGCCGTGATGGCGTACATCTGTTCCGGCTGCCGCATCAGCACACACCCGCCCTGGTGGCGATTCACCGTTTTGGCGGGACAGCCAAAATTGATATCCACCTGCCCGGCACCAAGCTCGGCGGCCCGGGCGCCATGACGGCCCATCATGTCCGGATCGGAGCCCAGCAACTGCACAGCCACCGGCGTCCCGGCCCGGGTACGGGCATTATTGAAAAGTTCGGGAGCGTACTTATAGAAAATCCTGGGCGGCAGCATGCCCTGGGTCACCCGGATAAACTCGGTGACACTGCTGTCGATACCACCAACCTCAGTCAGGGTTTCGCGGATAGGTGCGTCTACCAGCCCTTCCATCGGGGCGAGGATGATTCGCATGTAAGCTCCAGCCAGGGGACAGGTCAGCTCAAAGAGCTGATCGATAATAACGCGGAGCGGATTTTAAGGAATTCACAGACAAGTTGATAGCCGGGCATTCCGAAACTCGGAATGCCCGGCTGAGGTTACCGGACGACGGAGCGCTTACGCCTGTACGTCAAACCGGTCAGCGTTCATCACCTTGGTCCAGGCGGCGATGAAGTCTTTGACGAACTTCTCCTGGTTGTCGTCCTGGGCATACAGCTCCGCGTAGGAACGCAGGATGGAGTTGGCGCCAAACACCAGATCAATGCGGCTCGCCGTCCAGCGTACGGTACCGGTCTTGCGGTCGCGGATCTCGTAGACACCATCGCCCGCAGGTACCCAGCGGTATGCCATATCGGTCAGGTTGACAAAGAAGTCATTGGTGAGCTGGCCTTCCCGGTCGGTGAATACTCCGTGTCGGGTACCACCGTAGTTGGCCCCCAGCACCCGCATACCACCGATCAGCACGGTCATCTCAACGGCGGTCAGCCCCATCAGCTGTGCGCGGTCCAGCAACAGCTCTTCTGGCTTGACCAGGTAGTCCTTCTTCTGCCAGTTACGGAAGCCGTCAGCCAGTGGCTCCAGCGGGGCGAAGGATTCCGCATCGGTCATCTCATCGGTCGCGTCGCCCCGACCTTTTACAAACGGTACCCGCACATCGTGGCCGGCAGCACGTGCGGCCTGCTCAATTGCCACGCTACCGCCAAGGACAATCACATCTGCGATACTGGCGCCGGTCTCTGCTGAGATCTGCTCGTACACCTTCAGCACCTTGCTCAGGCGCTCCGGCTCGTTGCCTTCCCAGTCTTTCTGGGGTGCAAGGCGGATACGGGCGCCGTTTGCGCCACCGCGCATGTCGGAGCCGCGGTAGGTACGGGCGCTGTCCCAGGCGGTACTCACCATCTCGCTGATGCTCAGGCCGGCGGCCTCGATTCTGGCTTTCACAACTTCTTCGCAGTACCCGGCATTACCGGCCGGAACCGGATCTTGCCAGACCAGGTCTTCTGCCGGTACTTCGGGGCCGATATAACGGCTCTTGGGCCCGAGATCCCGGTGAGTCAGCTTGAACCACGCCCGGGCGAAGCAATCCCGGAAATAGTCCGGATCAGCCATGAATTTCTCGCAGATCGCACGGTACGCCGGGTCCATTTTCAGTGCCATATCCGCGTCTGTCATCATCGGGTTATGACGACGGGTAGGATCAGAGGCATCCAGGGGTTTGTCTTCCTCCCTGATGTCTACCGGCTCCCACTGCCAGGCACCCGCCGGGCTCTTGGTAAGCTCCCAGTCGTGGCCGAACAGCATCTCGAAGAAGCCCATGTCGAACCGGGTCGGGTGGGTTGTCCAGGCACCTTCAAGGCCTGAGGTTACCACCCGGGAAGCCTGGCCATTCATGTTCGGGTTGGACCAGCCCAGGCCCTGCTCTTCAACGGCTGCGGCCTCAGGCTCGGCGCCCAGTACAGACGCATCACCATTACCATGGGTTTTACCAACAGTATGGCCACCAGCAGTCAGGGCAGCGGTTTCTTCGTCATTCATTGCCATCCGGGCAAAGGTTTCCCGCATGTGCCCGGCGGTCTTCAGGGGGTCAGGGTTACCGTTCACCCCTTCCGGGTTCACGTAGATCAGGCCCATCTGTACCGAGGCCAGCGGGTTTTCCATGGTGTCGGGTTTTTCCAGGTCGCCGTAACGGCTGTCCGACGGTGCCAGCCATTCTTTTTCATCGCCCCAGTAGATGTCTTTCTCGGGATGCCAGACGTCTTCACGTCCGAAAGAGAAGCCGTAGGACGGCAGCCCCATGGATTCATAAGCCACGGTACCGGCCAGGATCATCAGGTCTGCCCAGCTCAGTTTGTTGCCGTACTTTTTCTTGATCGGCCACAGCAGACGGCGCGCCTTATCCAGGCTGACGTTGTCCGGCCATGAGTTCAGCGGCGCAAAGCGCTGGCTGCCGGAAGCCCCGCCACCCCGGCCGTCGGCCAGGCGGTAGGTACCTGCAGAGTGCCAGGCCATCCGGATCATCAATCCGCCGTAGTGGCCCCAGTCGGCCGGCCACCAGTCCTGACTGTCCGTCATCAGGTCGTGGAGATCTTTCTTCAGAGCGGCTACGTCCAGCTTTCTGACTTCTTCCCGATAGCTGAAGTCTGCACCCATGGGGTTGGTCTTGCTGTCGTGCTGGTGCAGAATGTCGAGGTTGAGGGCCTCGGGCCACCAGTCGGTATTATCCTGTGAATGTGCTGTGCTACCGCCGTGCATGACCGGGCACTTACCACCAGAAATATTCTCGGACATCATTTTCTCCTGTTTCATGGGCAGACTTGTGTCTGTACTACAAGCACTATTGGGCGATTGCGAAGTCACGGCTGTAATCCACCAGAATTCTGAGCAGTTCGCTCCACTGTCTTTGGCTCACGTTCGCTATCACTGACATCGCACAACTCTCTCGTTTTGGCTGACAAGAGAACGATAACCCAATCCCATCAACTAGAGATAATTGATTAAGAAAAACAATTTAAAAGCTTTTATTAATCGAAAACTAGAAATCAATAAAAAAGGCAGATGGTTACCCATCTGCCTTTTCAGTCTGCGGCGGCCGTTCTCTGCCGCGGAGGGTTACCCGGCGGTCAGTCCGCCAGCTCCAGTAACAGGCGATTGAGCCGGCTGACGTAAGCCCCCGGGTCCTTCAATTGCTCGCCACTGGCCAGGGTGGCCTGATCGAACAGCACGTTGGCCAGTTCGCCAAAGCGGTCCTCGCCCTGCTCACGTTCCAGACGCTGCACCAGCGGATGGTCCACGTTGATTTCAAAGATCGGCTTGCTGTCCGGAACCTGCTGACCGGCAGCCTCCATGATCTTCTTCATCTGTGCGCCCATATCAAACTGCCCTACCACCAGGCATGCCGGGGAGTCGGTCAGCCGGTTGGTGATACGGACTTCCTGCACCTGATCAGCCAGCACCGTCCTGATCCGTTCCAGCAGGTCCTTGTGTTCTATGGCAGCTTCTTCCTGATGCTTTTTATCTTCTTCGGTTTCTACCTCGCCGAGGTCAAGATCACCGCGAGCAACATCCTGGAACTGCTTGCCGGCGTACTCGGTCAGGTAACCCATCATCCACTCGTCAATGCGGTCCGACAGGATGAGTACTTCAATGCCTTTCTTGCGGAAGACCTCCAGGTGCGGACTGCTCTTGGCGGCGGCAAAACTGTCGCCCGTGATGTAGTAGATCTTGCTCTGGCCCTCTTTCATCCGGCCGATGTAGTCATCCAGAGACACGTTCTGGGTTGACTCGCCGGAGTGGGTAGAGGCAAAGCGCAGCAGGCTGGCGATTTTCTCGCGATTGCTAAAGTCCTCCGCCGGGCCTTCTTTCAGTACCGCACCAAACTCATCCCAGAAACCCTGGTACTCGTCACCTTCTTTCTTCGCCAGCCTGGACAGCATGTCCAGTACCCGCTTGGTCATGGCGGTCCGGATACTGTCCACCGTGCTGTCGTTCTGCAGAATCTCGCGGGACACGTTCAGAGACAGGTCGTTGGAGTCGATCACGCCCTTGGTAAAGCGCAGATACAGCGGCAGGAACTGCTCGGCGTCGTCCATGATAAAGACCCGCTGGACATAGAGCTTCAGGCCACGGGGCGCTTCCCGGTTGTACAGATCAAACGGCGCACGGCTGGGGATGTACAACAGGCTGGTGTAGTCCAGCTTGCCTTCCACCTTGTTATGAGACCAGGTGAGCGGGTCCTCAAAGTCGTGGGCAATATGTTTGTAGAACTCCTTGTATTCCTCGTCTTTTACCTCGGCCCGGGGCAGCGTCCACAGAGCCGTGGCATCGTTGACGGTTTCCAGCGTGTCCTGCTTGTCGTCCTCGCCGGATTCCGCTTTCATCACCACGGGGAAGGAAATATGGTCGGAATACTTCTTGACCAGGCTGCGCAGCTTCCAGCCATCGGCAAATTCTTTATCCCCGGCTTTCAGGTGCAGGACGATCTCGGTACCGCGCTGGGGGCGGTTAACCGACTGAATGGTAAACTCGCCGTCGCCGGCGGACTCCCAGTGCACGCCGTTTTCTTCAGCGTCACCCGCTTTACGGGTGAACACATCTACCCGGTCTGCGACAATAAAAGCCGAGTAGAAACCCACCCCGAACTGGCCGATCAGCTTGCTGTCCTTCTTCTCATCACCGGACAGCTGCTGGATAAACTCGGCCGTACCGGAACGGGCGATGGTGCCCAGATTGGCCACCACATCCTCACGATTCATACCAATGCCATTATCCGCAATGGTGATGGTGCCTGCTTCCTTGTCGTAATCGATCCGGATTTTCAGTTCGGGATCGCCTTCGTACAGTTTGTCATCTTTCAGGGCCGCGAAGCGCAGTTTGTCTTCAGCGTCTGACGCGTTGGAAATAAGCTCACGAAGGAAGATCTCTTTGTTCGAGTACAGTGAGTGGATCATCAGATGAAGCAATTGCTTTACTTCGGTCTGGAATCCAAGGGTCTGTTTACTGGTTTCTACCGTCATGGCGGGATTTTTCTCCTGAATTATCACTACAGATCGGGATGAGTTCAGAAATGGGGTTCGGCCGGGGCATTTCAACCCCGGCCCGGAGGCAAAATCAGTCTTCGAGCAGGAAATGGGCCCGTGCGGTGGCGATGGGCTGGGCGCGGGACTTTTGCCAGGCAGTGACCATGACGTTCGCCACGCGGTTGCCCTGGCGGGTAAGGTGGCATTCGGCGTAGGTTTCTCGGTTCAGGCCGGCCCGGAGGTAATCCAGCGAGAAGTCGACAATCCGGGGTATCCGGAAGGTGTCCTGGGACATCATCAGATAGATGGCTGCCGACAGCTCCATAAAGCCGCCGATCACGCCGCCATGGATCGCAGGCAAGATCGGATTGCCAAGATTTTCGTCCTTTCTGGGCAGGCGGAAGATCAGGTCGTCGCCAAAACGCTCGCATTGCAGCCCGACCCACTTTGCGTAAGGTACGGCTTCAAGCATCCTGGTGAAATCACCGGTCTCCCGGGTGTGGCTGAGAATGTCCGGGCTGGTCATTGATCATCTCCGGTGATCAGGTCGCGGTAGCTCTTGGGGGTCGCCTCCTTGCCAATACGCATAAAGGTACCCACGCAGTTGGCGATGGTCTCACCGCCTTCCTGATAGGCTTCGCAGCGGGTAAAAATGATGTTCCTGGTAACCCGGTAGGCTTCGGCTCTGGCAAATACAGGTTTTTCCGGCTCTGCGGGGCGCATGTAGTCAACCCGCAGGTCCAGCGTCGGGCAAAGCTCGAACTCATCCAGTGCACAGATCATCACTGAACCACTCGCGGTATCCATCAGCGTGGTAATGGCGCCACCGTGGATCACACCGGTATCGGGGTTGCCAATGATCCTGTCGCTGTAGGGCAATTCCATCACCAGATACCCCTGACCCGCTTCCGTTGCGGTCAAGCCAAGCTCGCGGGCCTGGTTTAACGTGTTAACAAACCGGTTAACCCGGTCGACTCGGGTTTCGTTATTCATTCAAGGCAATCCTGAAGGTCAGCTTTTGGTGTGGGTCTCGTCCGGGGTACCCGAAGGAAGCACTTCATCAAACACTTTGCCGGCCCGGAGGGCCTCAAGTGCCGTCGAGTTGAACTCCCGCTGGTACAGCACGTAAACCACCAGAGTGGATGAGGCCATAAGAGCCACGGGATGAATAAACCAGGCCACGATGGCCAGAGCATAATAATAGGAGCGCAGCCCCAGGTTAAAGGTGTCGCCGGCCTGGTTGCAGATTGCGCCAGCACTTCGGGCAAAGGCGGCTCGGGCGGCAGGGCTGGTTTTCGGGTCGTCAGGCATGGGCGCGCTGCCAATCATCACCGCCACAAAGTTGTACATGCGCATCGCCCAGCTGAACTTGAAAAATGCGTACACGAACACCGCCATCAGCACCACCAGCCTCAGCTCCCACACCTCCCGGCTGAGCTTGCCGCCAAAGGGCATGGTGGCAAAGACTTCCAGCGCCTCGCTGGTATAACCCAGGGCGGTTATGATACCGGCGAGGATCAGCAGGCAACTGGAGGCAAAGAACGCGCCGTTGCGTTCCAGATTGCCCACGACGGAAGCATCAGAGATCCGGTTTTCACGTTTGAGCATCACCCGCATCCAGTCTTCACGATACAGGTCCAGGGTATTCGACAGACAAGGACGGCTATCTGCACGATTGCGGGAATACCAGGTGTAGCCTCCCCAGCAGATCATAAACCAGAGCAGAGCCAGATAATCCAGGTAATGAATCATGGGTTGAGGGTGAATCCGGTCCAGGTAGGGTGGATGGGCAATGAACTGTTATGATACGTCAAGGCCATGCGCCGGGCCACTTCCGGCGTGTATAAGGATCACAGGCATACCGTTTTTTCATCAACACAGAATCCGATTGCTGACTATGCTGTGAAGATCGTTAATCTGGAACTTTCAAGGAGCACGAATGTGATTTCCGGATACCTGCCTCGCCTGAGCGCGCTGTTTTTGTTGCTACTGACACTCGCCGGCTGCGCCGTTAACCCGGTCACCGGCAAGAAACAACTCTCGCTGATACCCGAAAGCCAGGAACTGGCGTTGGGGGCTGAACAATACACCCCTACCCAGCAAACCCAGGGTGGTCAGTTTTACATTGACCCGGAGCTGACGGTTTACGTGCGGGAGGTGGGCATGAAGCTGGCGCGTGTCAGCGACCGGCCAGACCTCCCCTACGATTTTGTGGTTCTGAACAACAGCGTGCCCAACGCCTGGGCTCTGCCCGGGGGCAAAATTGCCATCAACCGGGGTCTGCTGGTAAGGCTGGATGACGAAGCTCAACTGGCTTCGGTACTCGGCCACGAAATCGTTCATGCTGCCGCCCGGCACAGTGTCCAGCGCATGCAGCAAGGCATGCTGCTCAGCGCTGGAATGGCAGGCATCGGTTTTGCGGTTTCGGACAACGAATGGGGTAGCCTGATCATGGGCGGCGCTGCGGTCGGCGCTCAGGTAGCTCTGGCCCAGTACAGTCAGGGTGACGAACTGGAGTCTGATGCCTATGGCATCCGCTATATGAAAGAGGCCGGTTACAACCCCCAGGCCGCAGTGGAGCTGCAGGAGCTGTTTCTGGAGCTTTCCCAGGGCCAGGAGAGCGGCTGGCTGAATGGTCTGCTGGCTACCCACCCGCCGTCGTCCAAACGGGTGCGGGAAAACCAGCGGCTGGTACAGGAAATCGGGGGCGGCGGTTACCGGGGGCGAGACGTCTATCAACGCAGAATCGCGAAGATCAAGGCGCTACAGCCTGCCTATGATGCCCACGACAAGGCCCTGAAGCAGGCATCTGAGGAAGACTATGCCGCCGCCCTGTCGTCCATTAACCAGGCGATCCGGGCAGAACCCCGCGAAGCCATGTTCTACGCCCTGCGCGGCCGTATCTACCAGGCACAGGAACAGCCGGAAAAAGCACAGGCAGACTTCGACAAGGCTGTCTCTCTCTACCCCGAAATGTTCGAGTACCAGCTCTATACGGGGCTCAACGAGCTGTCTCTGAATAACCTGAGCAAAGCCCGGGACCACCTGGAGCGGGCCAATCAGGTGGTACCCACCTCCATTGCCTACCTGCGGCTTGGGGACATTGCCCGCCAGCAAGGCCAGACCAATGAGGCCATTCAGTATTACTCAACCGCCGCCGAGGCCGGTGGCAACGTGGGAGAGGAAGCCAGACGCAAACTTGCTGACCTGGCTAACTGACCGGCCAGCAATTACCGTAATCCGCTATAAACCGGAGAATTTTCTCCGGTTTTTTTATAGCTGACGTTTGCCAGTCTGACGCCGGATCGCTGTCAATGAATACATTGACTTCTAGAGCAATAACTCTAAAAATCGGGTAAACCAACAATGAGCGGAAAACCATCATGCCCGTCAAGCGAATCCAACCGATGAAGCTTCAGGCCCGGCGGCATTACGTGGAGCTGATGTTCCAGGTGATGGGCCGTGCGCTTCAGGCCCTCAGTGAGGTAGACGAAACCACCCGGGAAGAGATGCGCGCCCTGCCCGAGGGTTTCCTGTTTGAGTTGCAGGTAATGCCTAACGGGCCAACCCTGGTGATCGAACACACCGGAGCCGGAAAAATGCGTTTCCATGGTAACCGCCCGCCCCGCAAGGTAGACCTGTCCATCCAGTTCAAGCACATGGCCCACGCTTTCCTGGTGCTTTCGTTTCAGGAAAAAACGTCGGTCGCCTTTGCCAACGACCGGTTGCTGGTGGACGGCGATATCAGTTATGCCATCCGCATCACCCGGGTACTCAACCGTCTGGAAGCCTTCATTCTGCCCAAGGTGGTGGCGCGGCGAGCGGTCAAGGAATATCCGGCCGATCTGCGCCTGCCGGAAAAGCTGATGAGTGCCATGCGCATCTATCTTCGGGTTGCCACCCACTCTGTCGAGACAGCGAGAGCATAATGACCAACAAATACTACGAGTTCTTCTGCCCGGTAAAAGTCATTGCCGGTAAAGCGGCCCTTGAGCACATTCCGTTTGAGCTTACCGGCCTGGCCGCCAAACGGCCGATGATTATCACCGACAAAGGGGTGCGGGCCGCAGGGCTGCTGGAGACCGTGATCGCAGCCTGCGAGGACAGCGGGCTGGAGATCGTCACCATCTATGATGATGTACCGCCGGACTCATCCACCACAGTGGTCAGTACCATTGCGGAGGTCTACAACAAGGAAAAATGCGACTCCATCATCGCCATTGGCGGCGGTTCTGCCATCGACACCGGCAAGGCGGTGAATATTCTGGTCTCTGAGGGTGGTACCGACCTCAGCCGGTTCAGTGGCGCGGGCATTCTCAAGCGGCCCCTCAAACCCTTCTTCGTGATTCCGACCACCGCCGGGACCGGGTCTGAAGTGACGTCTGTGGCCGTCATCAGCGATGAAAAGAAGGGCGTAAAACTTCCGTTCACCTCGTCGTTCCTGCTGCCCAATGCCGCCATCATCGACCCACGGATGACGCTGACCCTGCCGCCGCATATCACCGCGGCCACGGCGATGGACGCCATGACTCACGCCATCGAAGCCTTTACCTGCCTGGCCAAGAATCCGCTGAGTGACGCCTACGCGACCTCCGCCATCAAGAAGATCAGCCAGAATCTGCTCACGGTCATGAACAACCCGAAAGACGAACATGGCCGCCTTGAGCTCGCCCAGGCCTCGGCCATGGCCGGGATCGCCTTCTCCAATTCCATGGTCGGCCTTGTGCACGCGCTCGGGCACGCGACGGGGGCGATCTGCCACCTGCCCCACGGCCTGTGCATGAGCCTGTACCTGCCCTACGTGCTGGAGTTCAACCTGGAGAGTATCCGGGAGCCGCTGAGCGAGCTGTTGCTGTATCTGGAAGGGCCTGAGGTCTATTCCGCTACCCCGGCCTCACGCCGTGCCGAAGCCAGCATTTCTGCCATCCGCAAACTGCGGGATGCGCTGCACAAGCATTGCGAACTGCCCCGCACCCTTAAGGAAACCGGCAAGGTTCTGGAGACCCAGCTTGAGGCAATCGCCCGCCAGGCGCTGGATGACGGCTGCATGATGTTCAACCCGAGAGAGGTCACTTTTGACCATGCCATCGGCGTGCTGCGCCGGGCCTGGTCCTGAAAGAGCGCGCAAAGTCATTGAAATGACCAAATAAAACGGTAATATTCTGCAAGCGCGCTGGCAGGGAGTTGGCCGGTTAAGTGCATGTTCCAAGCATCGGCCACTTCCACCCGGGTTTTTTGTAATGATCAAGCTAATCAGACAGATCAAGGGCACCAGTCTCGGTGTGTTCCTGAGCCTGATTGCCATGGGCTGTTTTTCAACGGCCGCCCATGGCAATGATTCCTCTCAGGACGTTTTCTATTTTAACGTTTCACCCAACGGCTACCCGCCGTACCTTATCGTCGACAGCGATGAGCCTTCGGGCATCATGTGGGATGTGGTCAAACTGATCGTCCCGCGTCTTGGCTATCGCGTTGAACCCCGGAAAGTTCCCCGCAAGCGGGTCGACCAGATGCTCATCGACGGCTATATCGACGGCACCTCACGAGCCATCGAATGGACAGAAGAAGCCGGGAAATTCCTGTTTAGCGATCCGGTCGTGAATGTCGAGGAAGTGTTTTTCTTCCCGGTCAACTCGTCCCTCGACTTCAACGAGCCCAGCGATCTGTTTGGAAAAACCGTGGTTACCCACCTGGGCTACCTGTACCCCTCGCTGGCGCCCTACTTCGAAAACCAGCAGATCAAGCGCTTTGACGTCTCACGGGACCGGGACATGTTTCGTTTTCTGCGCCACGGCGAGCGTTTTGACGCCGCCCTGGCCGATCGGCTGGTAGGCCAGTGGATTCTGCGCAACGAAGGTGTGGCCCACGAATTTCGCAGTTCCCGCCGCTCCATCAGCCAGTACGGGTTCCGCCTGATGCTCCGTCCCGACTGGCAGGAGTTTGCGCAGGCCTTCAACCAGGAACTGGGCCGTATCCGGGACAATGGCGAACTCGATACCATTCTCTCCAACTACCGCTAAATCCCACCCGCCGCCTCACTCCAGGCGGCGCAGCAACAACATGGGAGAGACACTCAGCACCGGGCGCAACTGCCAGCGCCCGAACAACGCGAGCAGACCCGCGCTGAGTAACGGCACCGGCAACATGGTCTGCCAGTGCCAGCGGAATGTCCCTTCAAACATCTTCACCTGCAGCGCATAAACGGCTGCCTCGGCGGCCAGCACGCCCAGCACACCGGCAAAAAAACCCAGCAACGCAAACTCCAGCATCGTACTGCACACCAGTAACGCCTGTTGCCCACCCAGTGTCCGCAGCAAAGCGCCTTCACGCTGGCGATCCCGCAACGTGGCGCTGACCACCGCGGCCATCACCACCAGAGCCGCCGCCAGGATCAGGGCCAGAATCGCCTCGATCGCCTGCGTCACCTGTCTTACGATGTCCTGAATGCGCTCGATGATATGATCTATTTCCAGCACCGAAACAGTGGGGAAGCGTCGCGAAAACTCGTTCAGTGCCAATTTCCCGGCGGCCTCCAGATGAAAACTGGTAATCCAGGTAGCCGGCATATTGGTGAGCCCGCCATCCGGAGGAAAGGCAATGTAGAAATTGGGCCTCATGCTGTCCCACTGTACCGTACGAATGCTCACCACAGGCTCCGTGACGGTGTCAGCTCCGATGGTAAAAGTGAGCCGGTCGCCCAGCCTGAGCCCCAGACGCTCCGCCAGCTCTGCCTCTACCGAGACGCCTTCACGGGCACCGGGGGCAAACCACTGGCCCTCGACAATGCGGTTGTCCTCCGGCAACTCACTCATCCACGTGAGGTTAAGTTCCCGGTTCAGCGCGCTGACCCGCTGATCCTTGCTGACTGCCTCCCGCACCGGCAATCCGTTCAGGCCCGTCAGCCGGCCGCGCACCATCGGGTAGAGTGCTTCAACCGGCGCCCCCTGATCGGCCCAATAGGCCTCGATCCCGGCCACGGCGTCCGGCGCGATGTTGATCAGGAAATGGTTCGGGGCATCATCCGGCAACTGGGCCTGCCAGTCGTCGAGCAGCGAGGAGCGCACCAATACCAGCGTCGCGGCCAGCATCAGGGTCATGGCAAAGACCGCCATCTGCGCCAGGCTCGCCTGCCGATGCCGGTACAGCCCCGCCAGGGCGAGACGCCAGGCATTACCGCCACCTCGCACCCGGTGCAGCAGGGAAACCATTCCCCAGCCAACCAGTGCCAGCACCACCAGCAGAAGCACCAGGCCGCCCAGCAGCGAGGCCACCAGCGCCAGCTCTCCGGCATAGAGCCAGACCAGTCCGAAAATAGCCAGCACGGCAATGATCAGATCCGGTAACGCCTCCCGCCCGGTTTCACCCGGCTGGGAACGCAGCACCCTCATGGCGGGCACTGAGCGCAAGCGCCTCACCGGCGGGTAAGCAAAGGCAAACAGCGACACCAGGGCGGTCAGCAGGGCCGGCACCAGCGCGGCGGGATCAAGATAGAGATCAACGGGGCGTTCCAGCACCCGACCAAGCATCGAGGCCAGCAGCCCGAACAGCGGTAACGCCAGCATGAGACCGCCAACCACCCCCACACATCCCCAGAGCGCGAGCCGACGCAGATAGAGGCGGCTTATGCTCTGCCCCGGAAGCCCCAGCGTCTTCAACAGGGCCACGGTATCCCGTTGCGACAACGCATACTGGCGGGCGGCCACGGCGACGGCCACCGCCGCCAGCAGAACAGCCAGACTGCCACCCAGCAGCAAAAACCGCTCGGCCCGCGCAAGCGACCGGGAGAAGGTCTCCCCGTCCTTCACGCCCTCCCATTCATGGCTGGGCTCCAGTTGCGGCTCCAGCCACCGGTAATAGTTTTCCAGGGCCGCTTCGGGGCCCGCAAACAGATAGACGTACTCGACCCGGCTCCCTTCCTGAACAACCCCGGTAGCGGGTACATCCTGCGCATGCATCATTACCCGCGGTGCCAGCGACGAGAGCCGGAAGCCGCCGTCCGGCTCTCGCAACAACAGGCGTGTTACCTTCAGCTCAAGGTTACCCACCTCCAGCGTATCGCCAAGCTTCAGCTCCAGTAAACGCAGCAGGCGGGGATTGATCCAGACTTCTCCTTTAGCGGGGCCATGGCGTACCGTTGCCCGGGCTTCACCGCTGCCGGCCTGGATTTCCACTTCACCACGCAGGGGATATTCATCGCTGACCGCTTTTACAGACACCAGCTGGAACCCCTTTTCGCCGAAGACCATGGTGGAGAACTCCACCATCTGACCCGTCTTCAGCCCCCGGGCCTGCGCCTGCTCCAGCCAGGCCGCCGGCACGGGGCGGCCATTTTCCGCCTCCAGCTGTCGGTCGGCGGCCAGGAACGAACTGGCAGACGACACCAGGGTGCGCTGCAACTGGCTGGCAAACAGGGCAATGGTTGCCACCGTGGCAACGGCAATCACCAGCGCCACCAGGACCACCCGCACATCCCGCTCGCGCCAGTCCCGGCGCACGGACAACAGTTTTTTCGTTGCTACCATCAGCCAGCCACCTCCGCGCCGGCTGCCGGCTCGGTAAGGACGCCTGCCTCAATCCGAAGCTGACGCCCGCAACGTGCGGCCAGCCGGTCATCATGGGTAACCATCACCAGGGTGGTGCCTTTTTCCCGGTTGAGCTCCATCAGCAGGTCCGACACCGCCTGACCAGTACGGTTGTCCAGGTTGCCGGTGGGCTCATCAGCAAACAGCACCACAGGATCTGAGGCGAAAGCACGGGCGATGGCCACCCGCTGTTGCTCACCGCCGGACAGTTGCCGGGGGGTGTGGCGTAAACGCTCTCCCAGCCCTACCCGGACCAGCAACCCGGCCGCCCTTTCTTCTGCCTTATCAATCCCCGCCAGCTCCAGTGGCAGCATCACATTCTCAAGCGCGCTCAGGGCCGGCAGCAACTGGAACGACTGGAACACAAAACCGACCCGGCGGGCCCGGAGCTTTGCCCTGTCGTCTTCGCTGAGCCGGCTGATCTCGGAGCCGTCCAGCTCCACCAGACCAGAGCTGGGGGTATCCAGGCCCGCGAGCAGACCGAGTAAGGTGGTCTTACCCGAGCCCGAACGGCCAACAATCGCAACCGACTCTCCGCGATTGATTTCCAGATTGACCCCCTGCAAGATCATCAAGGTATCGTCTTCCAGGCTGACGGTGTGGGTCAGATCGGTCACGCGTAACATTGGCCTGGTCTCGGTCTTGTTGAGATCCGTCATCTGGTTCACGGTAGCTCCGGTATCTGCTTCAGAAAGTGTCATGATTATTCAAGGGTATACGAATTCGCTATGCATACGATAACCGCATTCATCCGTTCGCTGATCCTGATCGCCCTCGCGCTCATCACCCTGCCGGTTTCCGCCAGTTCCGGCACCCTGCTGGTGCTGGGCGACAGCCTCAGTGCTGCCTACGGCATCCCGTCGGAGGACGCCTGGGTAGAACTGCTGCGCAAGCGCCTGTCCGATCAGGGGCTGGACTGGCAGGTGGTCAACGCCAGCATCAGCGGCGAGACGACCGACGGCGGCCTGCGGCGTCTGCCGGGGCTGCTGGAGTCGAGCCAACCGGCCATCGTGGTGATTGAGCTCGGCGGTAACGACGGGCTGAGAGGCTTCCCGCCCAACGTTATCGAGTCCAACCTGGCGCAGATGATCGAACTCAGCCAGCAGGCCGGTGCCCGGCCCCTGCTGGTGGGAATGCAGATACCACCCAATTATGGCTCTCGCTATACCCGGATGTTCGCCTCTGTATTCCCGGCGTTGTCTGACCGCTATGACATCCCGTTGGTTCCGTTCTTTCTCGACGGCATTTACAATCAGGAGGGCCTGATGCAGGACGATGACATCCATCCCACCGCCGATGCCCAGCCGCACCTGCTGGACAATCTCTGGCCCCTGCTCGAACCGCTTGTTCAGTGACCCCGCGCCGGCCCGGACCTGGGAATAACATTAAAAACAATAAATAACCAATTATTTTTACAATGTTTTTCCTGAAAACATGACTGCTCGTCGTTCTGACCAGTAATAGCCATCTCTGGCGTGCTCCACAAAGCCCACATGGCCGCCCCACCGGGGCATTTCCAGAGTGACATAAGAGCCCAGCTGCGCTTTGGTTTCCGGAAAGCAGGCGGCCGAAAGAAAGGGATCATCGGCCGCATTCACCATCAGCGACGGCACCCGTATGTCCTTGAGCCGGTGCAGCGCAGAACAGTTGGCCCAATAGTCTCCGGCATCTCTGAAACCATGCAGGGGCGCGGTATAACGGTTGTCAAACTGCTCGAAGTTGCGTATCTCCCGATAACCGGTAACATCGATAAGCTCCGGAAAACGCCGGGCCTTGTCCTCCATCTTGCCCTGCAACCCCTTCAGGAAACGCTGCATATAGATACGCCGGCTGGGCAGCGCCAGCACCTCAGCACTGCCGGCCAGGTCTACCGGAACCGAGTACACGATCGCCCCACTGATGCGACTGTTTACCTGCTCGCCCTGCTGCCCCAGGTAGAGAAGGCTCAGATTTCCGCCCATGCTGAAACCGGTCAGAAAAACATTCTGATAGTCTTGCACCAGGGCGTGGGTAACAACAGCGTGCAGGTCTTCCGTCGCGCCACTGTGATAAAACCGGGGCTGGCGGTTCATCACGCCACCGCAGGAACGGAAGTTCCAGGCCAGCACATCCCAGCCCTGGGCTACCAGAGCCCGAGCCATGCCGAGCACGTAGGGCCGGCGACTGTGGCCTTCCAGGCCGTGTGAAATAATGGCCACCCGCTTACTGTTCTGACGGTACCAGTCGAGGTGCAGCTCATCGTGGTCCGGCGTGCTGATCACTTCGGTTTCCGGCTCGGGCATGGTGACCGTGCGGAACAGCGTCGGCCACACCGACTGGACGTGGCCGTTACGCAGCCACACCGGCGGGTGGTACCGGCCCTTGCTGCTTCTGTGCAAATTTTGACCTTTCATTTCAGAGGCTTGACGAACCTGATCAAAGCGCTTAATATGCGCGCCACGTTGATGTTGTTCCCCGATAGCTCAGTTGGTAGAGCAACGGACTGTTAATCCGTTTGTCGCTGGTTCGAGCCCAGCTCGGGGAGCCAGTTTTTCTGAAAAGCCGCTGATTGATCCAATCAGCGGCTTTTTACTTTCTGCCTCAGACCACCTCTGCCCGCTGCATGAACTCTTTCAGTACCCGATACAGGGTGTAGCCGTCCCGGGTACCGGTCAGCTCGCGGATGGAGTGCATGGCAAACTGCGGCACACCAATATCCAGAGTGGTCACCCCCAGATTACCGGCGGTCAGCGGTCCGATGGTGCTGCCACAGCCCATATCACTGCGCACCACAAAGCTCTGGTGCGGGAGGCCCAGCTCGTCGCTGATCAGGCGATACAGGGCGGCCGACCGGCTGTTGGTGGCGTAGCGCTGGTTGTGGTTGATCTTGATGACCGGGCCTTCATTCAGGATCGGGCCGTGATTTTCATCATGCCGGTCGATGAAGTTGGGGTGGACACCATGCGCATTATCGGCGGAGATCATCATTGAGCGGGCAATCGCCCTGCCCTTGCCGGCACCGCACCAGCGCTCCAGCACTGAATTAAGGAAGGGCCCCAGGGCACCTTCGGCCGACATGCTGCCCACTTCTTCGTGATCGTTACACACCAGAAGCGCCGGCTGTTCGCCGGATGTCTCTAGCAGTGCCTGTAATCCGATGTAGCAGCTCAGCAGGTTATCCAGCCGTGCCGACGCCAGAAACTCCTCCCGAAGACCGACATAAGAGGCACCCTGAGCATCGTAGAAACTCAGCTCATAACCAAGCACCTTGTCAACCTCCAGGCCCGACTCCCGGGTAACCTGCTCACAGAGCAGGTCGCTGAAGCTGGTATCCTCGCCCTCAGAGACCTGCATCATCACCGGTGGCAGGTCGGTCTGGGCATTCACCGAACGGTTGCTGTTCGCGTCCCGGTCCAGGTGAATGGCCAGGCTCGGGATAATCGCCACGGGCTTGCGGAAGTTCACCAGGGTATCCCTGACGGCCCCGGCCTTATCAAGCACGGTGACCCGGCCGGCCAGCGACAGGTCCCGGTCAAACCAGGGATTGAGCAGAACGCCGCCGTACACTTCGACCCCAAGCTGGAAAAACCCTTTGCGGCGGATTTCAGGGTTGGGTTTAACCTTCAGGCAGGGGCTGTCAGTATGGGCACCGACCATCCGCACCCCAGACGTCACAACATCACCTGAGCCGGTACGAAACGCTATGACGGATGAGCCATTGCGGATAACGTAATACCCGGCATTCTGCTCCAGGCTCCATTGCTCCCGCTCATCAAGCGGCCGGAAACCCGCAGCATCGAGCCGGGACTTCATGCTGGCAACGGCATGCCAGGGCGTTGGTGATGCGTTCAGAAACTCTATCAAGTCATTATTGAATTCAACGTGTTCCATGATCTTCCTGATTGCATGATAATGGCGCTAACAGTATGGCACGAAGCCGCTGGCACTCCTACAGGCCTGGCGACCAGTGTTTACGCGCACCCGCCCTTAGTGAACGGAGTAAACTGTGTCGATACCCCGCTTTCTGGACATTGAATACTGTCAGACCGACGACGCCCTGTTTCCGACCGCCATTGCCTGGTCTCTTGCCGACGGGCAGATGAAGACCGTCGTTATCGCGCCCGAGCAAGCCTGGCTGCCCGACGACGGTGATCTGGGCGATACTGACCTGCTGTATCTCGAAGAGCAGGGAGTACCCCTGCTGGAGCTGGTACAGGAGCTGCACCAGGACCTGCCGGATCAGACCGTTTTTGTGGATGGTATGGACCCGGATGAGATCCTGATTGACCTGATTTTCAGCGCTGTCGATCAGGAGGCCCCGTTCGAGATCGCGCCGGTGTCAGAACTGATCAGCAATCTGGACAGCGTCACTCTCGAAGACCGCCGCCGGCAGCTGATGTTCGAGGAAGGGCTGGAACCCCAACTGCCGGAAAACGGCGTGTATGCGCTGTTGTTGCTGGCCCGGGAAGAGGGCCTTATGGACGACCTGTAAGGCCGCTGCAGGCGGGGAAGTGTGACCGGTGTCTGCGTAACAAAGCGTTACACAAGGCAGAATCGGGCGACTGCACTCTTACAGACAGGATGCCGGATAACAATGAACAAGGTCGTCTCACGTTTCCTCTGCACCAGCCTGATCCCGCTGTGCCTGACACCCGTTTGCGGTCTGGCTCAGGAAACGCCCCGCGCCGACAAACACTATGTCGGACTGCTGGCCACCGCCATCGAACATCGTTCCATCGGCGAGATTTCCAATGAGTCCGCCTGGAGCCAGGCGGGGGCCCTGGTCATTGGCGGCCATCTGAACAGCCTTATCCACGCCGAAATCCGCCTTGGGGGCGGTTTTAAGGATGCCGAGGTGGCCAACGACCTGACCCTGGCAGTGGACTATTACGCCAGTTGGTACATGGGCCTGCACTACCCGCTCGGCAGTTTCGGAAACGTATACGCCCAGGCGGGTTTTACCCACCTGAGCGGCGACGCCACCCTGGCCAATGCCGAAGAAACCCACAACCGCCAGTTCCGTGAGATCGACGGCAACTACCCGGGCAGCAGCTTCAGTTTCAGCTGGGTGGCAGGCCTGGATTTTGAACTGTTCAGCAACACCTACCTGGTGCTCGAAGGCGGCAAGCTGTTCAAAGACACGGAAACCGGTGCCAACACCTTCCAGTTTTCATCCGGCCTGCGCTACGAGTTCTGACCTGCCCCGGTGATCAGTGCCGGTGCTGGATATGCCAGCACCGGTGGATCTTCTGGTTGCGCTGAAAATCCTTGTCCAGGGTACTGGCGGTAACGTCCGTCACCTCGAACTCTTCCGCCAGGTCGTCATCGAGCCGGAACTTCCGGAAGTTGTTGGAGAAGATCAGCAGGCCATCGCTGGCAAGGCGCTCCATACACTGGCGCACCATCTCCCCGTGATCGCGCTGGATATCCAGCACACCCGACATCCGCGCCGAGTTGGAAAAGGTCGGGGGGTCCATGAAGATCAGATCAAACATCTCACCGGCGGTTGCAGGGGCCGACAGCCAGGCCAGGCAATCCACCTGCTCTACCCGGTGTTTGCGCGGATCGGCGCCATTGAGTGCAAGATTGTCCTGAGCCCAGGCCACATACGTTTTCGACATATCCAGACTCAGCGAGCGGCTGGCGCCACCCACGGCAGCATGAACCGTCGCCGCACCGGTATAGCAGAACAGGTTCAGAAACCGCTTGCCACGGGCATTTTGCTGAATCCAGTACCGCACCGGGCGATGGTCCAGAAACAGGCCGGTATCCAGGTAGTCTTTCAGGTTCACCTTCAGTACACAGCCGTGCTCATGCACATTGACGTATTCGCCGGTGGCAGCCTGTTTCTCGTATTGCCGGGTGCCGGTCTGGCGCTGGCGCTGCTTGCACACCAGGTCTTCCGGGTCCACTTCCAGCACGTCCGGGATCACGGCCAGAGCTTCGGCCAGACGCTCCCGGGCTGCCTTTTCGTCCACCGACTTCGGAGCCAGGTACTCCTGGACGTGCACCCGGCCCTCATAGATATCAATCGCCAGTGCGTACTCCGGCATATCAGCGTCGTACAGACGATAGCAGCCAATGTTCTGTTTGCGCGCCCATTGGCCCACGGTTTTCAGGTTTTTCTTCAGCCGGTTGCGCAACATGGCCGCCCGCTCCGCATTCACAATGCGCGGCATAAGCTGCCCGGGGGCGGCCGGGTCCAGCGGTGTGCGGGCGTTTTCCGGCAGGAGTTCAAACAGCAGCAACTGGGCCGGCAGCCTGGCGTTAAACAACTTGTACTGCTTGAAGCTGCGAACCCCCAGCGACTTGCCAAACTCCGGCGCTCCGGTAAACACAGCCAGCCGCCAGCCCGGAAATTCCCGCAATGCCGTTTCGCCCAGCGTGCGGTACAACCCTGCCAGCGCCTTTCGCTCGCTCAGACGCTCGCCGTACGGAGGGTTGGTCAACACCAGGCCGGTTCCCGCCCAGTGCGGCTCACGCTCAAAGTCTTCCAGGGCCCGGGCGTGTACCTCAACAACATTCTCAAGCCCGGCACGGCGGAGGTTGTTACGGGCAACATCGATCACCCGGGCATCCTGATCAAATCCGGCCAGCACCGGCACCCTGTTTTGCCGGCCTTCATGAGCCCGGCGCTCGGCTTCCTGGCGGAGGCCAAGCCAGAGCTCGGGCTGGTGACCCGGCCATTTCTCGAAACCAAAGGTGGCAACACGGCGTCCGGGAGCGATATCGAGCGCCATCAGGGCAGCTTCAATCAGCAGCGTGCCGGAACCACACATGGGGTCAACAAAATCACCGCCCGCCGCCGCGATTTCCGGCCAGCCGGACCGGATCAGCAAGGCCGCAGCCAGGTTCTCCTTAAGCGGTGCCAGCCCCTGCTCGGTCCGGTACCCGCGCATATGCAGGCTATGACCGCTCAGGTCCAGCCCCAGCGACAGACGGCCACGGTTAAGACGGGCAGAAATGGTTACATCCGGATCTTTCTGGTCCACCGAGGGCCGGGGCACTCCGACGCCGCGAAGACTGTCCACAATGCCGTCTTTCACTTTCTGGGCGCCAAACTGGGTATTGCGGATTTCATCGTTCTGCCCCAGAAAACTCACCTTGAAGCTGCCCGCCAGCGGAATGTGGGCCTGCCAATCCAGTGCGACGACGCCCTCGTAAAGCTCATCGGCGCTGCGCGCGTCCACTTCGGCAATATGGAGGATGACCCGGTTAGCCAGGCGCGACCACAGGCAGGCCCGATAACCGGCCTCCAGGGGGCCCTCAGCCCAGATACCTGCGGGTGAATTACGCACCTGCGTCAGGCCCAGACTGTCGAGTTCATCGGCCAGGAGATATTCAACGCCCTTCGGACAAGAGATAAAAAATGCATGTTTAGCCAAAACAAACTCCTGGGATGAGAGGAAACTCCGGTAAGCCATGGTAATACATCTGAAACACCAAAGCCGGTTGTCATTGCTATGCAATAAACCTATAACAAAAGCGAAACATAGAGGAAATTAGTAGTGTACTTCCCCTCAATGTTCGTCTTACCTTGTAGTTGACGCGTCGTTCCGGAAGCCGGATAGAAAGCTTCCGTTAACAGGATCCTGACTGCTCTGGCCTGAGCTGGCAATAACGGGTTACCGCTTGAGGTGCCCGCGCCAAGGCCACTGTGGGTGTGTACACGCTTGATCTGTTAATCCATCAGTGAGGAACGGCATGAAAAGACAGAAAAGAGACATGTACGCTCGTGCATTCAAGCGGGGCTACCTCGCCGGCGTCTCCGGCAAATCCAAAGACAGCTGCCCGATTGAACAACCGGAAGTTCGCCAGGAATGGCTAAGCGGGTGGCGAGAAGGCCGCACAGACAATTGGGAGGGTATGACCGGCGTCTCCGGCATCCACAGATTGGCCACCGTAACCACAACCTGACAGTGCACGTGGCCAGCCCCGTTTTAACCTGGTCTGTTTTTTCCATTCAACCTGGTACAACACGACAATCTGAGCAGTAATTCCGAGCAACCAGAACGGGGCCTCCCGCCCCGTACCATGCGAAGAAGCGCTACGGGGTGAGTTCCCCGCAAGGGCCCGCTAAGCGGGCCCACCTTCTTTCCGGCCTCAGGCCGTTTCTTTCCGGATGGCATCCACGGCTTCCTGAATCAATGCCGGCCCCCGATAAATAAACCCGGTATACACCTGCACCAGCCTGGCCCCTGCACGAATTTTTTCCACCGCGCTGTCCGCATCACTGATACCGCCAACCCCGATAATCGGCAGTGTGTTCCCAAGTTCGGCATATAAGCCCTCAATGACCCGGACCGATGCCTCACGCACCGGTGCGCCACTCAGACCACCGGCCTCATGTTCATGGACATGGCCTTTCACCGCCTCGCGACTGATGGTGGTGTTGGTGGCAATCACCCCGTCGAGTCCGGCCTCTTTCAAGGCTCCTGCCACAAAGCGGATGCCGGTGTCGTCCATGTCGGGCGCTATCTTGACCGCTACCGGTACGTAGCGGCCATGTTCCTGTTCGCAGGCCAGCTGTTGCTGCTTGATCTCATCCAGCAGCTGTTTAAGCGAGTCACCAAACTGCAGATCCCTCAAACCCGGAGTATTGGGGGATGATACGTTTACCGTGATGTAGTCCGCCCAGGGGTAAACCGCCGAGATCCCCTTTCGGTAATCCTGCCCGGAGTGTTCGTTGGGGGTGTCTTTATTCTTGCCCACATTGATGCCCAGCACCCCGCGATAGCGCCGCTCACGAACATTGGCGATCAGGTACTCGAGCCCTTCATTATTGAAACCCATCCGGTTGATGATGGCCTGATGCTCCGGCAGGCGGAACAGCCTCGGTTTGGGGTTACCCGGTTGTGGCAGCGGGGTTACCGTGCCTACCTCGATAAACCCGAAGCCCAGCGCCCCCAACCCGTCAAGATGGTCCGCGTTCTTGTCGAGCCCGGCCGCCAGCCCCACCGGGTTGGGAAATTCCAGGCCCATCACGTTCACCGGGCACGGCGCCGGCTGCCTGGTCACCGCGTTCAGGATGCCGGTTTTGCCCGCGAAATCGAGGCTTCTCAGCGCAAGATCATGGGCCTGCTCCGGAGGCAACCGGAAGAGCAGGTTTCTCAGAAGGCCATACATATTCAAACTCCTTTTTCGGGGTGGCGCGAGTATACCGAAAGTTTTCCACACCGGCTCGTCAAATCCCCGGGTGTGTCGGAAACCGCGCCCCATGTGAGCTTGCAGACCTTTTCCACGGAATCTGTGGATAACTCTGTTGAAAATCGCGGGGCAAGCGTACAGACCCCTTGATAAATGCGCCCATCTACAAATTGATCATTTTTTGATCAGCTTATTTTTTATTATTTTTCATATAGTTATGAAAGCAGAATTAACGTTTGACGGGTTCAGTTCTAAAATGCTAGTTGGTAACGGTTCTGTCATGGTGTGCATAAATCCACCGCCCATACCGCAGCCATTTTCCCTTCCGGCACCGGAAGCCGCTATACTTCCCATGCCTGAGTCGTACGGAGTCTATCAATGCAACAGCCTGGTGATCCGGGTGTCTCTGCCCATGCCCCTCTGGAAGCCGAAAGACGGGCGGCCTCGAAGGTCACACTGATCGGCATGGTTCTGGATGCGTTCCTCGGCATCCTGAAAGTCATCGGCGGCACCCTCTTTCATTCCCAGGCGTTGGTGGTGGATGGCGTCCATTCCTTTACCGACGTCGTGTCAGACGCAGTGGTCCTCTTTATCATGCGGGTTTCCCGCAAGGCCCCCGACGACAATCACCCCTATGGCCACCAGCGCATCGAGACCCTGGGCACCATGCTCCTGGGCAGCCTTCTGATCGCTGTGGGCGCGGCGTTGGCATGGGAGAACATCCTGCGCCTGACCTCGGGCGAAGAGCAACTGGTGCCGGGCTGGCCAGTCCTGGTGGCCGCCGCCGTCTCCGTGGGCAGCAAGGAGTGGATCTACCGCTATACCCGCCGTGTGGGCATCCGCATCCGCTCCGATCTGATTATCGCCAATGCCTGGCACAGCCGCACCGATGCTTTCTCCTCAGTGGTGGTGTTGTTTTCCACCGTGGGAGCCATGCTCGGTTATGTCTGGATGGACATCGTCGCAGCCGTTGTGATCGCCGGTATCATTATGTACATCGGCTGGAAGTTCACCTGGGACAGCATGAAAGAGCTGGTGGATACCGGGTTGTCGGAAGAAGAAACCGAAGAGCTTAGGGTCATCGCCATGGAGACCGAAGGCGTGCGCAACGTCCACGATTTGCGCAGCCGGCGGATGGGCCACGATGTGTTTCTGGACCTGCACCTGGTGGTACGGCCTGAGATCAGCGTATCGGAGGGCCATCAGATCGGCATGAAGGCCATCGCAGAAATGCGCAAGGCGCAAGAGAACCTGCGGGATGTGACCTTCCACATCGATGCAGAGAACGATGCACGGGCGCCCTACGCCACCGACCCCGACCTGCCCGGCCGGGAGGATATCCGCCGGCTGCTGATCCGTAACTCCACAGAGCTGCCTGCCGAGAGCCGCCTGCGCCTGCATTATCTGAAAAACCACATTCATATTGAGATTTTTCTGGACGGACATCATGACAACCCCCGTCTGACCGCCGATCAGGTACAGGCGGCCCTTGAGGCCTACCCCTGGTTTGGCAGCGTACGGGTCTGGACCGCCGTTCGCTGAATCATCTAGCGGCGGCGGTTTGCTTCCATGCGGGACAGGAATTCCTGCATGATCAGAGTGTACAGCTCGCCGCCCAGAAACTTGTCCTCAACGCCCGAATCGATACTGGGGTTGTCGTTGACTTCGATCACCGCCACCCGGTTGCCGGCCTGCTTGATATCCACGCCATAAAGCCCGTTACCGATCAGCCGTGTCGCATGCAGAGCGGCCTGGATCACGTTGCGCGGCACCTCGTAGGTGGGCATGGTTTCGAAACCGCCACTTTCCACTTTACTGCCGCCATGGTGGTAGATCTGCCAGTGGCCCTTGACCATCATGTATTTGCACGCATAGATGGCCCGCCCCCCCAGCACACCTATCCGCCAGTCGTAATCGGTGTAGAGGTATTCCTGAGCCAGCACCAGGGCCGATTGCCGGAACAGGTCCCGCAGGCCGGCCCTGAGCTCTGCCTGGTCCCGAGCCTTGATCACGCCCCTGGAAAACGCGCCGTCGGGGATCTTGATCACCACCGGGTACCCCAGCTCATCCGCCACCCGCTGCACCGTGTCCTTCTTGTCTTTCGACAGGATCAGGGTGTTTGGCGTGGGCACCCTGTTATTCTTCAACAAGTCAGCCAGAAACACCTTGTTGGTGCAGCGCAGGATAGAGACCGGGTCATCGATCACGACCATGCCTTCAGCCTCGGCCTTGCGGGCAAAGCGATAGGTATGGTGATCGATTGCGGTTGTCTCTCGCACAAACAGGCCATCGTATTCCGGTAAGCGCATATAGTCCCGACGGGTGATGCGCTCCACATTGATCCCCAGTTTCCGGCCGGCCCGCTCAAAGTGTTTGAGCGCGGCTTCATCACTGGGCGGCATGGTTTCTTCCGGGTTGACCAGCATGGCCAGGTCAAACCGGTAATGCCGCCGGGCTCTGGGTTTACGCCAGATCATACTACTGAAACGGTCCAGCGCTGCCGCAAACAGATCCTGCTCATGCTCATCCAGATCCGCGGGCGCGGCAGGTTTCATGGATTCGATCTGCCACTGCTTCCGGTGGCGAAACACCACCTCCAGGATCGGGCACGGGAAGCGTTCAAACAGCGCTCTGGCAACGGGCTTGAGATCCGGATGCTCAGCCTGACCAAAATAGGTCCGGATCTTCACCTCATGGGTCGCGTTACGATGATCCGTGGCCGGATCAATCTCGCAGGCAGACGCCCGCAGCCAGCGGATCACACTGCTGTCGAGCTCTTCCAGCTCGAGGGAGAACAGCCCCTTGCGACTCAGGTCATTGAGCGTCATCACCGAAGGCACCACATGGTGCCCGCGTGCCTCTGCCAGCAACGAGCAGTAATAGCCCCGGCTCAGATATCTGGCACTCTGGCACAGGTTGATCACCCGCACGCGACTGTTGGCCGGCGAGGTGAACTGGAGATACTGATCAAAGGTGAGCACATCTTCGCTGGGATAGTAGGGTGACCAGTCCTGGACACGATCTACCACGATGAGCAATCGGGACATAAAGCGGCATTCCTCCCTGAAGGGTTAGCCGGACAGATTCCGCAACAATACGCGGCATCCTCAGGCCGGACAACGTCCCGTTGATGAGTGCTTTTACGCATCAGAAGCTGCTAGGACGGGAAGCCATCCGTCCACCATAATAGGGTCAGCCAGTGCCTTTGGCACCGCCGTGTTTCTTTCAGAGATCTGCCCGACCATGACCGATGTCACTTTCCGCCAGGCTGTATCCGGTGATCTGAATGCCCTGGTCCAGCTGGAAGAGCGAAGCTTCTCGAAAGACCGGATCTCCCGGCGCAGTTTCCGCCGGTTTCTGGAAATGCCCCGGGACCGGCTGATCATTGCAGAGCAGAAGGGTGAGCTGGTGGGCTACTGCCTGGTGCTGATGAACGCGGCCACCCGGCTGGCACGCATCTACTCCATTGCAGTCAGCCCGGCGGCCCGGGGCCGGGGCGTTGGCGAAGGCCTGATACGCGAGGCCGAAAAGGAAGCCGTCGAAGCCGACAGGATTCTGATGCGACTGGAAGTCCGCGACGATAACCCCGGCGCCATCGCCCTGTACCGGCGTCTGGGCTACCGGCAATTCGGCACCTACCGCGACTACTATGAAGATCACGGCGATGCACTTCGGTTTGAACGGCGCATTCTCTATTACGAACCAGGCCACGAATTCCTTCCGGTGCCCTACTATCCGCAAACCACCGAGTTTACCTGCGGGCCGTCGGCGCTGATCATGGCAATGGCGACTCTGGACGAGCAGCAACCGGTCAGCACTCTCGAAGAGCTGAGGATCTGGCGCGAAGCCACCACCATTTTCATGCTCGCCGGCCATGGCGGCTGCGGCCCCCACGGCCTGGCCCTTGCGGCCTGGCATCGAGGCTTTCATGCCAGTGCCTGGATCAGCCAGGAAGGTGCCCTGTTCAAGGACACCGTGCGCAACGAGGATAAAAAGCGGGTTCTGGAACTCGTGCATGAGGGCTTTTTGCACGACATGGGGAAAACCGGGATCGAGCTCCACCACGACCCCCTCACTCTGGATGCCCTGGAATCTGCCCTGCATCAGGGCCGGATTCCGGTCATCCTGATCAGCACCTGGCAACTCAACCGCAGTCGCGTGCCCCACTGGGTGACGGTCTGTGCCATTGATAAGGACTTCGTGTACCTGCACGATCCCGAGATCGACACCAGTGAAGGCGAAACCGTGGCCGACAAGCAATACCTGCCCATCGACCGACGGGTTTTCGACAGGATCTCCCGTTACGGGCGCAACCAGCCGCTGCAGGCCGCAGTAATTGTCGGCCCGAAACGAAGCTGATCAGCCGGTCCGTAACGCCGCTTCCCTGAGTTCCGAGATCTCATCCCGCAGCCGTGCGGCGTTCTCAAAATCCAGGTCACCAGCCGCCTTGTACATTTCGTCTTCCAGACGGGCAACTTCCTTAAGCACATCGTCCGGAGAGCGCCTGCCCACTTTGGCGCGATAGCTCTCGGCCTCTTCCGCCGCCCGTTCTCCCGGCCGCTCACCCCGGCGCCGGCCACGGCCGCCTCCGGTGGCACCTTCCATAATGTCGGCAATCTTCTTGTTCAGGCCAGTGGGCGTGATGCCATGGGCTTCGTTGTGCTCTGCCTGCCTGGCCCGACGACGTCCGGTTTCATCAATGGCCCGCTGCATCGATCCGGTTATTCTGTCACCGTACAGAATAGCCTTGCCATTGACGTTACGGGCGGCCCGGCCGATGGTCTGGATCAGGGATCGCTCAGAACGCAGGAAGCCTTCCTTGTCCGCGTCCAGAATCGCCACCAGAGACACTTCCGGCATATCCAGCCCTTCCCGTAGCAGGTTAATACCCACCAGCACATCAAACTCACCCCGGCGCAGATCCCGGATGATCTCAACCCGCTCAACCGTATCGATATCCGAGTGCAGATAGCGCACGCGGATGTCATGCTCCATCAGAAAGTCGGTGAGATCCTCGGCCATGCGCTTGGTGAGCGTGGTCACCAGGACCCGCTCACTGACCGCCACCCGCTTGCCGATTTCAGACAGCAGGTCATCCACCTGGGTCGACGCGGGGCGCACTTCGATCTCCGGGTCCAGCAAGCCGGTCGGGCGAACGACCTGCTCCACCACCTGCCCCGCGTGCTCCGCCTCATACACCCCGGGGGTAGCCGATACAAAAATCATCTGGGGCGCAATCCGCTCCCACTCCTCAAACCGCATGGGCCGGTTATCCAGCGCCGAGGGTAGCCGGAAACCATATTCCACCAGTGTTTCCTTGCGCGAGCGGTCACCCTTGTACATGGCACCAATCTGAGGAATGGTCACGTGCGACTCATCCACCACCAGCAAGGCATTGGCGGGCAGGTAATCAAACAGCGTTGGTGGCGGCTCACCCGGTGTCCGCCCGGACAGATAGCGGGAGTAGTTCTCAATGCCGTTGCAATAGCCCAGTTCCAGCATCATCTCCATATCGTAGCGGGTGCGTTCTTCCAGTCGCTGGGCTTCCACCAGCTTGTGGTTATCCCGCAGCTGCTGCAGACGAACCTCCAGCTCCGCCCGGATTCTGTCGACCGCATCCAGTACCGTTTGCCGGGGTGTCACATAGTGGGATTTGGGGTAGATCGTTACCCGGGGCACCCGCCTGAGCACCTCACCCGTCAGCGGATCGAAATAGCTCAGGTTCTCGACTTCATCATCAAACAGCTCAATCCGTACCGCTTCTCTCTCGGACTCGGCCGGAAACACATCAATCACATCCCCCCGTACCCGATAATTGGCGCGGTGAAACTCGATGTCGTTACGGGTGTACTGCAGCTCGGCCAGACGGCGCAGAATGAAGCGCTGGTCCACCTGGTCGCCCCGGTCCAGATGCAGCATCATCTTGAGATAGGACTGCGGATCCCCCAGGCCGTAGATCGACGAGACAGTCGCCACAATAATGGCATCTGGTCGCTCCAGCAGCGCCTTGGTGGCTGACAGACGCATCTGCTCGATATGCTCGTTGATGGATGCGTCTTTCTCGATAAAGGTGTCGGACGACGGCACATAGGCTTCCGGCTGATAGTAATCGTAGTAAGACACAAAATACTCGACTGCATTGTCCGGAAAGAATTCCTTGAACTCTCCGTACAGCTGGGCCGCCAGGGTTTTGTTATGGGCCATGACAATGGTGGGCCGCTGTATCTCCTGCACCACATTGGCAATGGTAAAGGTTTTACCCGAGCCGGTGACCCCCAGCAGCGTCTGGTGCGCCAGCCCGGACTGGATACCATCCACCAGCCCGGCAATGGCCTTGGGCTGATCCCCGGCAGGCCGGTAGGGGGAGTCGACACGAAATACACCTTGCTTGGCACTGATAGACTTGGTGGTCATAACGGACGAAGAACCTCCGGCAGTGGGGCGCAGCACAACTGTGCATTGCACCCTCAAGAAATTTAGCGTTCAGGCTGCTTCATGATACCATCTGTGCGATCGACGGCTGGGTGAAAAAACAGCCAGCAAAACTTGGCTTCCTCCCGGCCGATCGCAGCCCATAAGACGCAGCTTTAAGGAGCGCAAGTTTGGATCTTCAACTTTCCAGCCGAGTACAGGCTATCAAGCCGTCCCCCACTCTCGCCGTCACCAACAAAGCCGCGGAACTCCGTGCAGCTGGCCAGGACATCATTGGCCTGGGCGCCGGCGAACCAGACTTCGATACGCCCGGGCACATCAAACAGGCGGCTATTGAGGCTATTGCCAGCGGCAAGACCAAATACACTGCGGTTGACGGTACGCCTGAGCTGAAAAAAGCGATTATTGCGAAGTTCAAGCGAGACAACGGCCTGGAATACGAAGTTAACCAGATACTGGTAAGCAGTGGTGGCAAACAGAGCTTTTTCAACCTGGCTCTGGCCATTCTGAACGACGGTGATGAAGTCATCATTCCGGCGCCCTACTGGGTGTCTTACCCGGACATGGTGCTCGTCGCTGAAGGCAAACCGGTGATCATCAACACCACCGCTGAGACCCGCTTCAAGATCACCCCGGAACAGCTCGAAAACGCCATCACCGAGCGTACCCGCCTGTTCGTGATCAACAGTCCTTCCAACCCCAGTGGCATGGCGTACTCCCTGGAAGAGCTGGAAGCAATTGCCGCGGTGCTGAAAAAACACCCGCAGGTGATGATCGCAACCGACGACATGTACGAACCGATCCTGTGGACCAACAAGCCGTTCTGCAACATTCTGAACGCCTGTCCCGAGCTGTATGACCGGACCTTCGTGCTCAACGGCGTGTCCAAGGCCTACTCCATGACCGGATGGCGGATCGGCTACGCGGCCGGGCCGGCGAAAGTCATCGGTGCAATGAAGAAGATCCAGTCCCAGAGCACCTCCAACCCCTGCTCCATCTCCCAGGCCGCCGCCGCGGCAGCACTGGATGGCGATCAGGCCTGCGTGGGTGAAATGGTCAAGGCCTTCAAGGAGCGTCATGACTGGCTGGTAGACGCCCTGAACAAGCTGCCGGGCGTTGAATGCTCCTACGGCGACGGCACCTTTTACGTGTTTCCCAGTTTTCACCGCGCCATTGAGGCGGCCGAAGACGTGAGCACCGACATCGAGTTTGCCGAAAAGCTGCTGACCGAAGCCGGCGTAGCCCTGGTGCCAGGCTCCGCGTTTGGCTGTCCGGGCCATATGCGCCTGAGCTTTGCCACCAGCATGGAAAACCTGAAGCAGGCCATAGAGCGTTTGCAGAAAGCCCTCGGATAAAATTTTATTTCGAGGGGTTGACGGGGCGGTATGGCCAACTTAATATACGCGCCTCGTCACACGACGATGTTCCCCGATAGCTCAGTTGGTAGAGCAACGGACTGTTAATCCGTTTGTCGCTGGTTCGAGCCCAGCTCGGGGAGCCACTATTCCAAAAGCCCGCTGGTTCTTTGAACTAGCGGGCTTTTTTTTCGTTCTGGCTTTGACTTCTGGTGATGGCTGCTGGTGTCCTGGCCCTGCCCTCTAAAATTGAAGGCCAGGGCAGGATACGGAACAGCAAAACGAGAATCAGACTGAGATCACCTCAGCGTGAACAGCCTCCAGGGCGGCCAGAGGGTCAGGCGCCTGGGTAATCGGGCGGCCGATGACCAGGTAATCCGAGCCGGCCTTGAGAGCATCGGCTGGCGTCATCACGCGCTGCTGATCACCCCTGTCCGCACTCAGGGGACGAATGCCCGGGGTGATGAGCCGGAATCCGGCACCGAGTTCCGACTTCAGGCGGGGTGCTTCCAGGGCGGAGCAGACAACGCCATCCAGACCACTCTGCCTGGTGAGTGCCGCCAGGCGGGATACCTGGGCCTCGGCCGATGCGTTAATACCCAGGGCCACCAGATCGGCATCCGTCATGCTGGTCAGCACCGTTACCGCGATCAGCAACGGGCGCTCGGCACCAAAGGCCTCCAGGCGCTCGCGGCAGGCCACCATCATCTTCTCGCCGCCCGATGCGTGGACATTCACCATCCAGACTCCGAGATCCGCCGCAGCGGCCACGGCAGCGGAGGTGGTGTTGGGGATATCGTGAAACTTGAGGTCCAGAAAGATATCGAAGCCACGTTTGTGCAAGCTCTTGACCAGTTCCGGCCCGGAGCGGGTGAACAGCTCCTTGCCCACCTTGAGCCGGCACCGGGCCGGGTCGAGCTGGTCGGCCAGTGCCAGAGCGGGCCCGGCAGAGGGAAAATCAAGGGCTACGATAATTTTCGGGTCGTTGGGATTCGGCACGGTATGGTTCCTGGTGATATAAATTTGACGTGGGTTATTCCGCTTCGACACCCTGGATCGGGCGCACCGTTTCCCACTGTTTACAACTCGGGCACAACCAGTGCAGTTGCTGGCCGGAGAAGCCGCAGCTCACGCAACGGTAAATGGGACGGTTGGCCAGGATAAGGTGCCCTATCCTGCTGACCAGGCGGCCTTCGTCAGTGGTCATACCCTTCTCATATCCCGCCATCTCAACCAGCCGAAGCAGCCCTCTTACCGAAGGCCGGATTTCCAGCTCCTGACGGAGCAGGTTGAGAGCGGCCGGGCGTCCGGATGCGCGCTCCACAGATTCTACCAGCGCCAGCAGCAAACTGGTGCCCGGATATTGCTCGTACAGTTTGCCCAGCCTCTTGGCCAGGAGCCCCACATCGCCGTGCTCCCGTGCCAGCTTCATCAGCCGGTCAACGGCTTCCGGGCCAAATTCCGGGTTCTGTTCGAAGACCCTGAATCCCTGGTTCCCCGCATCGCGGTAATTCCCCTGGCGCACCTGCAGTGTCATCAATAACAGGGTCGCACGGACACAGGAGCGATCGTAACCGAGTGCTTCTTTGGCAAGTTTCCGGGCACCCCAGCGATCGTCTTTCTTCAACGCCGACTCGGACAGCTCACAGGTGATATAGGCCAGCGTCTTGAGCATTGCCGGGTCAGAGTCAGAGCGGGTCAGCGTTTCAGCCACCTGGGCGGCTTTTTCCCACTCTTTTTGCTGCTGGTAGAGCTCAATCAGTTGGTGTGAGGCCTGCCGACCGTACTCCCGATCCCCCATCAGCTGCTGGAACAGCGCCTCGGCCCGGTCAAGCAACCCCGCGTGCAGGTAATCCAGGGCCAGCGCCATGGTGACCTGAGGCGTGAAACGGGGCGGTAACTCCGGCCGCGCCAGCAGGTTCTGGTGAATCAGGATGGCCCGGTCGGTCTCGCCTTTATTGCGGAAATGGCTGCCGATGGATAAATGAAGGCTTACGGTATCGCGGTTAACGGCCAGGGACTGGACGAAGTTTTCCACCGCCTGGTCAGAATAGTTGGTGAAGAGGAACTGCAGGCGCTCCCGCACCGACTCTTCGTTATTAATGGCCTTGCCGCTGCGCCGGGTTTTGTAGCCGTAGCGCCCGACCACCCACCCGACTGCAACCGCGACCGTCAGCAGCAGCCAGTTAAACATCATCTCCATTATTGTAACCGGTCGGGTTCAGCCCTCGACCGCTCAAGCGCCTGCTCAGTACGCTCAAGTCGCTTCTGAAGATTACGGCGGGAGACAGAGGAGCGGAATGTAGCCAGCAGGGTCATCAACACCCCTACCAGAGCACCAATCACAAAAGACATCACGATCCAGACCGCAATACCGTGGGGCCGGGTCTCGAACAGCAGAAAATTCAGCGACACTGCCATCTGGTTATTCAGCGAAAACACCAGTGCAACAAGAATTAGCAGCAGAACCAGAACGGTAAGGAGGATCTTCTGCAGTCCAGCCATATCGTGTGCGCTCCAGACGGGCAAAGCCCGATTATATGAGGTGCTTGATGCATCAACGACGAGGTTTAAAAGCCTTTCTTGAGGCTGTCGTTCACCTGCTCTCTCAACTCTTTGCCGGGCTTGAAGTGAGGAACATACTTGGCCGGCAGCTGCACCGCCTCTCCGGTTTTGGGATTGCGACCGGTACGTGCCTCTCGATGATGCAGGGAAAAACTTCCAAAACCCCGGATCTCAATCCGCTGACCATCAGCAAGGGCCTGGGACATATGCTCAATAATCGTTTTAACCGCCAGCTCAACGTCTTTGACCGAGAGCTGTGTCTGCTTGGAGGCAATCAGTTCTACCAGTTCGGACTTCGTCATGAGGTGTTTCCCTCTGTCGTTATTATTCCGTGACTTATTACCGGATTCCACTGCCTCTAGTTTAGCCAAATCACAAAAAAACACAAAAAAAACGGGCTCTTAGAGCCCGTTTTTTTCTACACCAGAAGGAGTATTATTCCTTGTTGGCGTTCTGTTGCTGCATCTGTTCCTTGATCAGGTCACCGATAGTGGTTGCACCTGAGGTTTCAGCAGCCTTACTGCGTACATTTTCCAGAGCCTGCTTGTCGTCTTCAACGTCTTTGGACTTGACGGACAGGTTGATCACGCGGTTCTTGCGATCGATGCTGATGATCTTCGCTTCAACTTCTTCGCCTTCTTTCAGCACGTTGCGCGCATCTTCAACGCGGTCACGACTGATTTCAGAGGCTTTCAGTACCGCTTCAACTTCTTCGTTCAGGGCAATGGTAGCGCCTTTTGCGTCAACCGCAGATACGGTGCCCTTAACGATGGAGCCTTTGTCGTTCAGCTGAACAAACTCGGCGAACGGATCGCTTTCCAGCTGTTTGATACCCAGAGAGATACGCTCACGCTCAGGATCAACAGACAGGATCACGGTTTCAACGTCGTCGCCTTTCTTGTACTCGCGAACGGCTTCTTCGCCGGTCTCGTTCCAGCTGATATCAGACAGGTGAACCAGACCGTCGATGCCGCCATCCAGACCGATAAAGATACCAAAGTCGGTAATGGACTTGATCTTGCCGGAGATGCGGTCACCCTTGTTGAAGTTGCCGGAGAAATCTTCCCAGGGGTTGGAAACGCACTGTTTGATACCCAGGGAGATACGACGACGCTCTTCGTCGATATCCAGGATCATCACTTCGACTTCGTCGCCTACCTGAACAACCTTGGAGGGATGGATGTTCTTGTTGGTCCAGTCCATTTCGGACACGTGAACCAGACCTTCAACACCCTCTTCCAGCTCCGCAAAGCAACCGTAGTCGGTCAGGTTGGTTACACGGGCAGTCACCTTGGAACCTTCCGGATAACGGGCCTTGATTTCTACCCAGGGATCTTCGCCCAGCTGTTTCAGACCCAGAGACACACGGTTGCGCTCACGGTCGAACTTCAGGACCTTAACATTGATTTCGTCGCCCACATTCACGATTTCGCTCGGATGCTTGATACGCTTCCAGGCCATGTCAGTGATGTGCAGCAGGCCGTCAACACCGCCCAGATCTACGAACGCACCGTAGTCGGTCAGGTTCTTGACGATACCTTTGATTTCCAGACCTTCGGTCAGGGTTTCCAGCAGAGCTTCGCGCTGCTCGCTGTTCTCAGCTTCCAGAACGGCGCGGCGGGAAACAACCACGTTGTTACGCTTCTGGTCCAGCTTGATAACCTTGAATTCCAGTTCCTTGTTCTCCAGGTGCGCAGTGTCGCGAACCGGACGAACGTCTACCAGAGAACCCGGCAGGAAGGCACGGATGCCAGCCAGATCAACGGTGAAACCACCTTTGACCTTGCCATTGATAATTCCCTTGACCACTTCTTCCGCTTCGAAGGACTTCTCGAGTACCTTCCATGCTTCAGCGCGCTTGGCTTTCTCGCGGGACAGACGGGTTTCACCGAAACCGTCTTCAACTGCATCGAGAGCTACATCGACAACGTCGCCGACAGCAACTTCCAACTCGCCTTTTTCGTTCAGGAACTGGGAGGCGGGGATAACGCCTTCGGACTTCAGTCCGGCGTTAACGGTGACCCAGTCGTTGTCGACGTCAACTACGGTTCCCTGGACGATGGAACCCGGTTGCATGTCAATCTGTTTCAGACTTTCTTCAAAAAGATCCGCAAAGCTCTCGCTCATTATGTGTCCTATATGATCTACGCAAGTGTACTCCGTGCTACCAGCAACACGGTCTGTTAACGATTTCCGGAACCAGTCAGCGGCTGGCAGGTTACACTGTGTTCCGGCATTTCAACGACGAAAAGGTGCACTCAGGCCTGGCTTGCTGCCGCCATGCACCTGCTTAGCACCTCTTCGATACTCAAACCCGTGGAATCAATGACTTGCGCATCATCCGCAGGCTTGAGAGGGGCGGCGGAACGGTTCATGTCACGTTCATCGCGTACCCGTATCTCCTCTAAAAGGGTGTCAATACTAACATTGACACCCGCCTCCATCAACTGATTATAACGGCGCCGTGCCCGTTCTTCGGCGCTGGCGGTGAGGAAGATTTTGACCGGGGCGTCCGGAAATACCACGGTGCCCATATCCCGGCCATCGGCCACCAGGCCCGGCAGCTTCCGGAAGTCCCTCTGCCGCTGCAGCAATGCATCCCGCACCGGCTGAATAACCGCCACCCGGGAAGCATTATCACCACAGGTTTCGGTCCGGATATCCGTCGTTACATCCTCGCCAGCCAGGATCACTTTTACCGGATGGCCGTCCCCGGTCGGTACGAAGGAGACATCCAGAAAGGCGGCGACCCTGACCAGGCCGGCTTCATCATCCAGCGATACGCCCTGACGCATGGCCGCCAGTGCCGTCAGCCGGTATAAGGCGCCGCTGTCCAGCAGGTGCCAGCCGAGTTTCCGGGCCAGCATCTGGGTGATTGTACCCTTGCCGGCCCCCCCGGGGCCGTCGACGGCAATAACCGGTGGCCTGCGCTCATTCATTACTCGCCGCCTTCTACGCTGATGTTCATGCCTGTCTGTCTGGCCAGCTCGACAAAGCCGGGGAACGACGTCGCCACGTTGGCACAGTCATTAATCCGGATCGGACCGGTGGCACGCAGCGAGGCCACGGCAAACGACATGGAAATACGATGATCTTCGTGGCTCTCAACCGAACCGCCACCCATCGTCTGACCGCCCTCGATGATAATGCCGTCGGCAGTTACGGTCGTTTCGACACCGAGCGCGGCCAGGCCATCAGCCATCACCTGAATGCGATCACTCTCTTTAACCCGAAGTTCCTCTGCGCCGCGCAGAACCGTACGCCCCTCGGCGCAGACCGCGGCGATAAACAGCACCGGGAACTCATCGATGGCCAGCGGTACCTGATCGACCGGAATGTCGATGCCCTTGAGCCGGGCGTAACGCACCCGCAGGTCGGCCACCGGCTCACCACCAATGATCTGCTCGTTCGTCACTTCAATATCCGCGCCCATCAGGCGCAGGATATTGACAATCCCCACCCGGGTGGGGTTCATGCCCACATGGCGCAGGGTCAGGTCAGAGTCCGGCGCAATGCTTGCTGCCACCATAAAGAAAGCCGCTGACGAGATATCGGCCGGGACGTCAATCGCGCAGGCCGTCAGTTTGCCACCTCCGGTGACGCTCGCGGTGGCACCACTGCGGCGCACCTGGTAACCGAAACCTTCCAGCATCCGCTCGGTGTGGTCGCGGGTAGGCGCGGGCTCGGTCACCGAGGTTTCCCCTTCGGCATACAGGCCGGCGAGGATCAGGCAGGATTTCACCTGGGCACTGGCTACCGGCATATCGTAGTGAATACCGGCGAGTTTCTGCCCACCCCGGATTCTGAGTGGCGGACGCCCGCCCCCGGCGCTTTCGATAACGGCACCCATCGACCGCAGCGGATCCACCACCCGCCCCATGGGGCGTCTGGACAGGCTGGCATCGCCAGAGAGCTCAGAGTCAAACGGCTGCGCTGCCAGCAGGCCCGCAAACAGGCGCATCCCGGTGCCGGAGTTGCCCAGGTAGATGGGGCCACGGGGTGCCTGAAGGCCATTCATACCAACACCATGGATTCGCACCCGGCCGTCGTCGGGCCCTTCGATGGTCACCCCCATGTCCCTGAATGCCTGCAAGGTCGCCAGGCTGTCTTCACCCTCGAGGAAGCCGGTTACTTCGGTAACCCCTTCAGCCAGTGCACCCAGCATGATGGAGCGGTGAGACATGGATTTGTCACCCGGCACCCGGATATCACCCCGGATGGAACCACCGGGCTGCATGAGGAAAGTCACCTGCCTGTCGCTGTTAATAGTCACGTAAGCCTGTCCTGAGAGCATCTTGGAGAAATGTTCACGCGCCGCCTTGGCGCGGGTGAAAACCCGGAGCAATGTGGCGCCGTCACCAGCAGCAATCGCTGAACGGAGCCGCTCAAGGTCGCGGGTAAAATGATCCATTACCCGTAACACTGAATCGCGGTTTGACAGAAAAATGTCGTGCCACATCACCGGGTCACTCGCAGCAATGCGTGTAAAGTCCCGGAATCCGCCTGCCGCGTACCGGAAAATATCCATATTCTCGTCTTCGCCGGCCAGAGTGTCTACCAGCGAGAACGCGAGCAGATGCGGCAGGTGGCTCGTAGCGGCAAGCACTTCATCGTGATAGGCCACCGACATGGAGAGCACCGTGGCCCCGGTGGCTTCCCATAAGGCCGTGAGTCTGTGCAGGCCCGAGGGGTTGGTGTTCTCATCGGGGGTAAGAATCACCTTGTGATTGGCAAACAGGTCGGGGTCCGCCGCACGGATGCCGCTTTTCTCAGAGCCGGCAATAGGGTGACCGGGGATCACATTGGGGAAAACACGGCCAAAAACCGCTTCAACATCCGCCACAAAGCTGGACTTGGTGCTGCCCACATCAGATACCAGCGTCTCGTCGGAGAGCCACGGCTGAATCTGCTCCAGCACCTGGCGCGTAGCGCGAACGGGTACCGCCAGAACCACAAGGTCACTGCCCTGTACCGCCTGCCTGATACTGTCGGCGGCTTCGTCAATCACGCCGAGCTCTACGCCAAGCACCCGATCCTCGGTTTTCTGGTCGTAACCGACCACCACGTCGGCCAGCCGGCGACTGCGCAGTGCACTGGCAAATGAACCACCGATGAGGCCCAGCCCGATAACAGCAACACGCCGGAAGACAGGTTGCCGTGCCGTCACCTCACCCACCTTCACCTGCCGCCACCAGTGCTCCGGCAAGAGCGTCCAGGAAGCGCTCGTTTTCTTCCGGCAAGCCTACCGACACCCGCAGATGGCGGGGCATGCCATAGCCGGCCACCGGCCGTACGATGACACCGCGAGCCAGCAACGCCTGATACACACCGCTGGCCTGAGGGCCAACCTCAACCGCAATAAAATTACCCGCGGATGGAATATAACGCAGCCCCATGCGATCAAAGCCGTCAGCGAGCTGACGCAGGCCGGCAGCGTTGACTTCCCGGGCCCGGTTCAGGTACTCGTCGTCGTCCAGCACCGCGGTTGCCGCAGCCAGCGCGGGGGCATTCACGTTGAACGGCTGGCGTACCCGGTTAAGGATATCGGCGATCTCCGGAGAGCTGAGCGCATAGCCCACCCGCAGTGCCGCCAGCCCCCAGGCCTTGGAGAAAGTACGGCAGACAATCAGGTTGGGATAGTCTGCCAGCAGTGAGACACCGTCCGGGTATTCGTCACCGGTGAGAAACTCACAGTAGGCTTCGTCCAGAACCACCAACACCTGCTCAGGAATCCGGCGCAGGAAGGCGTTGACCGCGTCAGCCGTGTGCACCGTGCCTGTGGGGTTGTTGGGGTTGGCGACAAACACCAGCCTGGTGCGATCGGTAACCGCCTCGGCCATAGCGTCCAGATCGTGGCCCCAGTCTCTGGCGGGTACCACAATGCCTGTGGCACCGAGGGCCTGGGTGACGATGGGGTACACGGCAAAGGCGTACTGGGAATAGACGATCTCGCTGTTGTGGTCAGCGAAGCAACGGGCAATGACCTCCAGCAGGTCGTTCGATCCATTCCCCAGCGTGATCTGGTCCATATTCACATCAAGGCGTTTGGCCAGCGCCTGCTTGAGAGCAAAACCATTGCCGTCCGGATAAAGGCACATTTCTTCAAGTGCTTTTTTCGCCGCCGCGAGGGCTTTCCTGCTGGGCCCTATCGGGCTTTCGTTACTGGCCAGCTTTACGATAGCGTCCGGATCAAGACCAAGCTCCCGGGCCAGCTCGTCAATCGGCTTGCCCGGCTGATACGGAGAGAGGGCCTGAACGCCGTCAACTGCAAGACTCTGGTAATCCACTGCCATAAGACATTCTCCGGTTATACGCCGGGCAGCTCAGAGCACACCCAGGGGATAAGAACCCAGGCGTTTGAGCTCTACGGCTTCCTGATCAATTTCGGCCAGCACGTTTTTCACCCGCTCATCGTCCATGTGTCCTTCAAAGTCGATATAGAACACATAAGCCCAGGTACCGCTTGGAGAAGGCCGGGTTTCAATACGGGTAAGGCTGATACCGTGCCGGTGAAACGGCTCCAGAACCGCATACAGGGCACCCGGCTTGTTACGCATGGACACCAGTACCGAGGATTTGTCGTGACCGCTGGCGGGAACGTCTTCCTGACCGATGATCAGAAAGCGCGTGGTGTTGTCAGGCTGGTCTTCGATGCTGGCCGACAGCTTCTCCAGGCCATACAGCTCAGCGGCCATGTCACCCGCAATGGCGGCGGCGCCTGGTTCTTCCCCGGCCCGGCGCGCTGCTTCAGCATTACTGGAAACGGTAATACGCTCAACGCCGTACCAATGGGCATCCAGCCATTGCCGGCATTGGGCAAACGACTGCTGATGGGAGTAGATCCGGGTGATTTGCTGATCTTTATGCCTGGGCGACACCAACAAATGATGATGAATACGCAGCTGCACCTCGCCGCAGATTTTCAGCGGTGAAGCAATAAACATGTCGAGGGTATGGTTAACCATGCCTTCAGTGGAGTTTTCCACGGGCACCACACCATACTGGGCAGCACCGGATTCCACTTCCCGGAAAACCGCATCAATGGCGGGCAGGGGTACACTGATCACCGAATGGCCAAAGTGCTTGAGTGCGGCAGCCTGGGTAAAGGTCCCCAGAGGGCCGAGAAACGCGATGCGCATCGGTTTCTCCAGCGCCAGGCAGGCCGACATGATTTCACGGAACAGGCGGGCCATTTCTTCGGCCGGCAGCGGGCCCGGGTTCAGCTCCTTTATGCGACGCAGCACCTGGGCTTCGCGCTCGGGACGGTAGAAGAATACGTCCTGTCCGGGGTTGGCAGCAATTTTTACGTGGGCGACTTCCTGGGCGCAACGCGCCCGGGCGCTGATCAGTTGCATGATCTGCTGGTCAAGGTTGTCGATTTCGACTCGCAGTTCGCCCAGCCGGGTCTTCTCATCCGTCATGGTCAGCCCCGCGTCCTAGCAAACTCAGCCATGAAGTCGATCAGCGCGTCAACACCCTCTTCCGGCATGGCGTTATAAATGCTGGCACGCATACCGCCCACCGAGCGATGGCCCTGCAGGTTAAGCAACCGGCGGGCTTCAGCGCCCTTCAGAAAGTCCGCATTCAGCGCATCGTCGGCCAGGGTAAAAGGCACGTTCATCCAGGAGCGGAACCGCGGCTCGATCGGATTGGCGTAGAAGTCGCTGGTGTCGATGAAGTCGTACAGTTTTGCCGCCTTGCGGGCGTTGATTTCACCCATGGCCTTTACCCCACCCTGCGCTTTCAGCCATTTGAACACCAGGCCGGCCAGGTACCAGGAATAGGTCGCCGGCGTGTTGTACATGGAGCCGTTATCCGCTGCCACCTGGTAATTCATCATGGTCGGGGTTTCTTTGCGGGCTTTACCCAGCAGATCCTTGCGGACAATGACAACAACCAGGCCCGAGGGGCCGATGTTCTTCTGCGCCCCGGCGTAGATCAGCCCGAACCGGCTGACGTCGACCGGGCGGGACAGCATGGTCGAGGACATATCCGCAACCAGAGGTACGCTGCCGCTGTCCGGAATAAAATCGAACTCCAGGCCGCCGATCGTTTCGTTGGGTGTGTAATGCAGGTACGCCGCGTCTGCGCTGGTGTTCCAGGCGGACTGCTCGGGAATGCTGGCAAACCCCGAACTCCCGGCACTGGCCACCACATTGATATTGCCGTAGCGCCTGGCTTCATCAATCGCTTTGCGGGACCAGATACCCGTGTCCACATAGTCTGCCGATGATGCCTCACCCAGCAGGTTCAGGGGAATACTCGAAAACTGGCTTGAAGCGCCGCCCTGCATGAAGAGAACCGCGTAGTCGTCCGGGATACCCGCCAACTCCCGAAGGTCGCTCTCGGCTTCTTCGGCGATGGCTACGAACGCCTTGCTGCGGTGGCTCATTTCCATCACCGACATTCCGGTGCCGCGCCAGTCGAGCATCTCGTCCCGGGCCTGCTTCAGAACAGCCTCCGGCAAGGTCGCCGGACCAGCACAGAAATTATACGCCCTGCTCATTCTTCGCTTTCCTCGCCTGCTTCTTCGTCGCCTTCGTCAGATTCTGCAATACGCTCCACACCCACCAGACGCTCGTCTTCCTGGGCCAGGCGAATCAGCCGGACGCCCTGGGTATTCCTGCTCAGCACCGATACCTCGTCTGCATGGGTGCGCACCAGCGTGCCCTTGTCAGAGATCAGCATCATCTGGTCACCCTCAAACAACTGGAGGGCGGTAACCAGGTTTCCGTTGCGCTCGGAGCACTGCATGGCGATAACGCCCTGGCTACCCCGATTGTAGACCGGGAACTCGTCAAGAGCGGTACGTTTGCCGTAACCATGCTCACTGGCGGTGAGAATGACACCGCTTTCCTCCGGAATGATCAGAGAGACTACATGGTGCCCTTCCGGCATCCTGATACCCCGGATACCACGGGCCGTACGGCTCATCGGGCGTACCTGCTCCTCAGCAAAACGCACAGCCTTGCCAGCACTGGAGAACAGCATCACTTCCGCGCTGCCATCGGTAATTGCAGCACCGATGAGCGTATCACCCTCGTCCAGGTTCAGGGCAATCAGGCCACTGCTACGGCGACGTGAGAAGTTTGGCAGAGGTGTCTTCTTGACCACACCGCCAGACGTCGCCATCAGCACAAACTGATCTTCGGGATAATCGCGGACCGGCAGGAAGGTGGTGATCCGTTCACCGTCGTCCAGCGGCAGGATGTTGACCATCGGCCGGCCACGGGAACCCCGGCTGCCACGGGGAATCTCGAACACCCGCAACCAGTACACCTTGCCGCGGTTAGAGAAACACAGGATGGTATCGTGCGAGTTGGCAACCAGCAGCTTCTCGATAAAGTCTTCGTCTTTCATTGCCGTGGCTGCCTTGCCACGGCCCCCACGGCGCTGGGCCTGGTAGTCTTCAACCGCCTGGGTCTTGGCATAACCACCGTGGGAAATGGTGACCACCAGATCCTCTTCGTCGATCAGGTCGGCGATGGTGAGATCGCGTCGGGAACTGGTAATTTCTGTTCTGCGCTCGTCGCCGTACTGGCTGACAATCTCCTGCAGCTCATCACGAATCACCTGCATCAGACGTTCCGGGTCGCCCAGAATATCCAGCAGGTCTGCGATCTTCTCGAGAATGTCTTTGTATTCGTTCTGGAGTTTTTCTGTTTCCAGGCCGGTCAGGCGGTGCAGACGCAGGTCAAGAATGGCCTGAGCCTGTTCCGGAGACAGGTGATACTCGCCATTGCGCAGGCCATAATACTCAGGCAGATCGTCGGGGCGGCAGGCATCCTCGCCGGCACGTTCCAGCATCGCCAGCACCGCACCCGGTGCCCAGCCCTTGTCTATCAGCTTCTCTTTGGCCTCTGCCGCAGACGGCGAGCGCTTGATCAGCTCGATGATCTCATCGATGTTGGCCAGAGCAACCGTCAGACCTTCCAGGATGTGGCCCCGCTCGCGGGCTTTACGCAACTCATAGATGGTGCGGCGGGTAACCACTTCCCGACGGTGGCGCACGAAAGCGTCCAGCATCTCTTTCAGGTTCAGGGTCCTGGGTTCGCCATTGATCAGCGCCACCATGTTGATACCGAACACGGTCTCAAGCTGGGTCTGGGCAAACAGGTTGTTGATGATGACCTCCGGGTTTTCTCCCCGGCGCAGTTCGATCACAACCCGGATGCCTTCCTTGTTGGACTCATCCCGCAGTTCGGTGATGCCTTCAAGGCGTTTTTCTTTCACCAGCTCGGCAATCTTTTCGATCAGCCTGGCTTTGTTCAGCTGATACGGCAGCTCGGTGATAACGATGGCTTCACGGCCGGTTTTCTTGTCTTGCTCGATCTCGTGACGGGCCCGGATGTAGATCCGGCCACGGCCGGTACGGTATGCCTCAACAATGCCGGCCCGGCCGTTGATAATGCCCTGAGTCGGGAAGTCCGGGCCCGGTATGAACCCCATGAGCTCATCCACGGTAAGATCCGGATTATCGATCAGGGCAAGACAGCCATTCACGACTTCCGTCAGGTTGTGGGGCGGGATATTGGTGGCCATCCCAACCGCAATACCGGAGGAGCCGTTAACCAGGAGGTTGGGCACGCGGGTGGGCATGACTTCGGGAATACGTTCGGTGCCGTCGTAGTTATCAACGTAGTCCACCGTGTCTTTGTCGAGATCTGCCAGCAGCGAGTGCGCGATCTTTTCCATGCGGATCTCGGTATAACGCATTGCCGCCGCGTTATCGCCGTCGATGGAACCGAAGTTACCCTGCCCGTCTACCAGGGGGTAGCGCAAAGAAAACGGCTGGGCCATCCGGACGATGGTGTCGTACACCGCGGAGTCGCCATGGGGGTGATACTTACCGATGACGTCACCCACCACCCGGGCGGACTTCTTGTAAGCCTTGTTCCAGTCGTTACCCAGCTCGGACATGGCAAACAGTACCCGGCGGTGAACAGGCTTGAGGCCGTCACGCACATCGGGTAAGGCCCGCCCGACAATAACGCTCATGGCGTAATCGAGATAGGACTGCTTTAACTCGTCTTCAATATTGACCGGCAGGATCTCTTTGGCTAACTCACCCATCGAGAAAGGTTCCTTTGCGTTATCTGGAAGTCGTTCGGGGGCCGTTTCCGGGCCCCGTCTTTATTCTTCATCAAGCCGCCTAGCATACCACAGACCACCCCCGGCGGGGGCACCCGTGGTCACGCCTTAATCAAAGACCACGGTCTTGTTTTCGTAGGTAATCACCCGGTCTTCGATATGGGCCCGGAGGCCCCGGGCCAGAACATTCTTCTCTACATCCTTACCCAGGCGCACCATGTCGGCGATGGAATCGCTGTGGCTGATGCGGATCACGTCCTGCTCGATGATGGGGCCTTCGTCGAGGTCCTGGGTAACGTAGTGACAGGTAGCGCCGATCAGTTTCACGCCGCGGCTGTAGGCCTGGTGGTAGGGGCGTGCTCCGGCGAACGATGGCAGGAAGCTGTGGTGGATATTGATCACTTTGCCGGCGTATTTTTCGCACAGATCAGCCGGCAGTATCTGCATGTAACGGGCAAGTACCACCACATCGGTTTCATATTGTGCAAACAGGTCTTCGATCTGGGCGAAGGCTTCGGCCTTGTTTTCTCTGCTCACCGGAATATGGTGATAGGGAATGTCGTGCCATTCCACCATGCGGCGCAGGTCGTCGTGATTGGAGATCACTGCAGCGATCTCGCAGTTCAGCTCTTTGCTGTGCCAGCGGTGCAGCAGATCGGCAAGACAGTGGGATTCCTTGCTGCACATCAGAATGACCCGCTTGGGGCGGGCGGAGTCGGCGACGTGCCAGTTCATGTTGAACTCGCGGGCGATGGGCTCAAACGCCGAACGGAACTGATCCAGCCCGAACGGAATGGATTCGGCCTTGATTTCGTGCCGCATGAAAAACCAGCCGGACTGCGTATCTGAGTGGTGGCTCGCCTCGGTAATCCAGCCATTGTAGGTGGACAGAAAGTTACTCACCTTGGCAACAATTCCGGTCCGGTCCGGACAGGAAATAACAAGACGATAGGTATGCTCCATTAAGCCTTTCCTTACTATCAATCTGGGAAAGCGGGTGCGACAGCGAACCGCACCATAAAAAAATGACCCGCTATAATAGCCTATTTGAACGCCGGAAACGAGGATAGAGCGCATGGGGAAAACAACGGATTTACCGCCGGGAACTGCTCTGGAAGGCCTGCGAAAGCTGACGGTCGGCCTTCTGTTTGGCATCGCTGCTGCCACCGCCACTGCAAGCACCCAGGCAATTCTGGAGGGCGAACGCTTTCATCCCGTTCAGGGCCGGCAAGGCATGGTGGCCACCAGCCACACCCTGGCGTCCGAGGTTGCGCTGGAAGTCCTGAAAAACGGCGGAAATGCGGTAGATGCCGCGGTCACCGCCGGCTTTGCCCTGGCGGTCACCCAACCTCGTTCCGGTAATATCGGCGGCGGTGGTTTTCTGCTTTATTCCCCGGGCGACGGCTCGGCCCCCGAGGCTATTGATTATCGGGAGACAGCGCCTGCGGCCGCCAGCGAAACCATGTTCCAGGACGAACATGGCAACGTTGTCAGCGAACTCAGCCGGTTCAGCCACCAGGCGGCGGGCGTGCCCGGCACGGTTGCCGGCCTGGCGCTCGCCCTCGAACGCCACGGCACCCTCACCCTGAAAGAAGCTCTGGCGCCTGCGATCCATCTGGCCAGTAACGGCTTTGTGGTGCCTCACCGGTTTACCGAAGGGCTGGAACAGGCCCAGGACCGCCTGCAGCGCTGGCCAGCCACCCGCTCCACCTTTTACCACGACGACGGTACCGCTCCGCAGCCCGGCGACCTTTTCCGCCAGCCGGAACTGGCCGCCACCCTCCAGCGGATTGCAGACCAGGGGATCAAGGGGTTTTATGAAGGCGAAACCGCCCGCCTGATCGTTGAAGAAATGCAGCGGGGCGAGGGCCTGATCACCCTGGACGACCTCAAGAATTATCAGCCCGCCATTCGCCGGCCGCTGCAGGGCCGGTACCGGGGATATGATGTTTTCTCGATGTCGCCGCCGTCCTCCGGCGGTACCCACATCATCCAGATCCTCAACATCCTGGAGCCGTACCCTATCGGTGAATGGGGGCACAACTCCGCCCGGACGATCCACCACATGGCCGAAGCCATGAAACTGGCTTACGCCGACCGCGCCGAGTATCTGGGCGACACCGATTTTGTCGAGGTACCGCTGAAGGGCCTCACCAGCAAAGACTACGCCGCCGGGTTGCGCAAGACCATCCGGCCAGACAGAGCACGGCCGGCCACGGAGATCAAACCCGGCAAACCGGCAGTCTTTGAAAGTCCTGAAACCACCCACTTCTCGGTGGTCGACCGCTGGGGCAACGCCGTGTCGAACACTTACACCATCAACTTCAGCTATGGTTCCGGGATCACGGTGGCCGGGGCAGGCTTTCTTCTGAACAACGAGATGGATGACTTCAGCGCCAAGCCCGGAGCGGTGAATGCCTACGGACTGCTCGGGGCCGAAGCCAACCGGATTGAACCAGGCAAGCGCATGCTCAGCTCCATGTCACCCACGATTGTGCGCAAGGATGGCAGGAACGTTCTGGTAACCGGCAGCCCCGGCGGCTCCCGGATCATCACCACCACCCTGCAGGTGCTGATGAACGTGATCGACCACAACATGAACATCCAGACCGCGGTAAGCGTACCGCGCATGCATCACCAGTGGCTGCCCGATGAAATCCGGATCGAACAGGGGGTCAGTGCCGACACCGTCCGCCTGCTCGAATCCATGGGCCATACCGTTAGCACCAACACCGCCATGGGCGCGATTCAGAGCATAATGATTGACGACGATGGCACCCTGTTCGGGGGTGCGGACCCAAGGCGAAGCACCTCCTCCGCCATGGGTTTCTGAGGTCCCCGGCTTATGAACCCCCGGCTTCCAGCTTATCCTGAGTGCGCTGCTCAAAATCACTGGCGTCGTGGCGTTCATGCAACTGGGACGACAGCTCACCCCAGGCTTTATTCACCATCCGGCCCCGCTGTATACCGGGGCGGCGGGCAAGCTCACCAGCCCAACGCAGCACGTTGGTGTAGGTGTGGGCTTCCAGAAACTCCGCTGCCCCATACACTTCGTTCCTGACCAAGGCACCGTACCAGGGCCAGATCGCCATGTCGGCAATCGTGTATTCCTCACCGGCCACATACCGGTTCTCTGCCAGCTGGCGGTCCAGCACATCCAGTTGTCGCTTTACTTCCATGGTGTAGCGGTTGATCGGGTACTCGTACTTTTCCGGAGCATAGGCAAAGAAGTGCCCGAAGCCACCCCCCAGGAAGGGCGCACTGCCCATCTGCCAGAACAGCCAGCTCATGGTTTCAGCCCGCCTGGCAGGGTCTTTGGGCAGGAACGCATCAAACTTTTCCGCCAGATAAAACAGGATCGAGCCGGACTCGAATACCCGGATAGCCGGCTGCACACTGCAATCAAGCATGGCAGGAATTTTAGAGTTCGGGTTTACCTTTACAAACCCGCTGCTGAACTGATCGCCTTCGTTGATACGGATCAGCCAGGCGTCGTATTCTGCCTCTTTGATGCCCTTCTCCAGCAATTCCTCCAGCAGGATGGTGGCCTTCACACCGTTGGGGGTTGCCAGCGAATAGAGCTGGAACGGATGCTCACCCACGGGCAGCGCTTTATCATGCGTGGCACCTGCAACCGGCCGGTTGATACTGGCAAATCTGCCACCGTCATCCTGCTCCCATTTCCAGACTTTGGGCGGGGTATAAGTCGGGTCACTCATCAGCATCTCTCCACAGATTAAAAATAAACAGCGTCGTATTACCCAACCAGAAAAGAACAGGCCAGGCAAGCGGTTCAGGCAAGGGCTGACTGCTTTGCCGCAGCCTGCCGGAAGGTGAGGCTGCCCTGGCTTAACCTAGTACAACCATCCGGTACGGAATGACACTCCAACAACCACGAACAGAATCGAAATCAGGGTGACCGGCACAATGTGCCACGCCATCAGCCTCAGGGTAGCCGGAGACAGGTTCGGGATCACTCTGAACCGTGCACTGAGGGCAAAACATACGGTCAGCATGAGCAGCACCAGCTTGGCCATGACCGGATGAGCAAGCGGGTTGGACGGATTAAACCACTGGTTCAGGTCTGGCAGCATCCGATGGGCCAGCATCAGGCCCGTGACAACCTGAACCACAAGCGCCGGCATACCGATTTTCTCGTACACCGACTCAAAACCCAGAAGCACGTCAGGAGATTTCTCTTTCAGCGCCCTGGGCAGAATGACCACGGCCAACACGATGTGGCCCCCGGTCCAGATCGTTGCGCCCAGGATGTGAAACAACAACAGTAGTCCGTACATGAATACCTCTTGGCAAAGGACAGGCGCTCCCTACTCTCGCGAGCTGTTCCCTGGTCGGGACGATCCTACACTGCCTGGTGAGCAAGCTCACCCCCAATCCAGGCAAAACCCGCACAGCACACTACCCTTACCTTGTCGATATTCAGAACAGCCGGCCCCGTCAGAGCCGGGGCCGGCTGACTCCATCAGTCCGTGAGGTAGTCACCGTTACTGTCGATCACCTGCTGGTGAGAGTAGTCACTACGCAGTGGTAACTTCACGGTACCTTTCTTTTTCAGGTAGTTAACGAGGCTGTCGGTATACAACAAATAGGTATTGATGCTACGGCCGCCAGCAGTCACCTCGCCCAGTGTGAGGTAACCATCACGCCCTTCAGCAATGAAGTCGTTGGTCACCATGACATAGCGTCGGCCAGGCTCAAGAGCTTCCCATGCGCCGTCCCTGCGTACTTCCAGGTTGCTGAACCGGCTGCCTTTGGGCTGAGACAGATCCAGATCCCAGCGCAGACCAGCGGCATAGGGGTGCGCACCATCAGAGCCGCCCAGGGTCATGTGGTTATCCACGGCATCTTCCAGCGCATCCCGGACTTCAGCTCCGGTGATATCCAGCTCAACCAGTACGTTAGTAAAAGGCAACATTCTGGCCGCGTCATCAAAGACCAGATTGCCGGCAGGAAAAGGAATGCGCACCCCACCGGCGTTCTGCAGGGAGAATTCGGCGCGCAGGCTGGCGTCGAGGAAAGCCTCGGCAACCAGTTGCGCCGCATCGCTGCCCTGGGCCCGCTGATGGGCATCAGCACAGCCAACGGTGTCACCACTGCGATTCGTGGTGCCGGGCACCCGCACCAGACAGAAGGCATCCTCCGCCATGCCAATGGGTTCGCTACGCTTGGCTGCCATCCGGTCGTTGTAACTATCCAGAATCCCCTGCGCAGTGCCATCCGGTTGCGTTACCTGTACTTCAGGCATATCACCTAACAGCGCCAGCAGGCTGGCGGTTTCGTTCGCGTCCAGGGCCTGGCCATCACGGGAAAAGGTATCACCCACCACCAGAGACGCCCGGCCCTCACAGCTGGCCACCGTCCCATCCGGTTCAAAGTTTACCCTCATCAGACCAAACGCCTTGGCGTACTCCCAGGCCTGACCGATACAGACGGTGTCACCATCCAGGTTACGGGTAACGGTCGGATATGCGCCTTCAGAAGGCAAACCTACGGAGTTGAAATCTCCCAGCAACGAATGCGAATCGCCACCAATGATCACATCCACCCCGGGCAGCAACGCAGCCATGCGCTGGTCGTTGTCATAGCCCTGGTGAGTCAGCAGCACAAGGTGCTCAATACCTTCGGCCTGCAGCTCTTCGATAGCACCGCGCGCCGCCGTCACTTCATCCTCAAACTCGGTCGTCGCCAGCGGGCGCGAGGAGTTCTGTGTCTTGCCGGCAATATCGATGCCGATGATCCCGACCTGAACCCCGTCGACCTCCTTGACGATGTAGGGCCGGATGTAATCAGTCTGCGCGGACTGCGCCAGCGGTGTGCCTATCTGCGGCTTGACGTTGGCCGCCAATACCGGAGTAGTGCAGGCACCATTATTCAGATGATCCAGAAACACCTTGAGGCCGTCATCACTACCATCGAATTCATGGTTACCCAGTGCAAAGGCATCAAAGCAGATCGTGTTCATCAGATCGGCATCCGCCTCACCCTCATAGAAGGTGTAATACAGAGTACCGGTAATGGCATCACCCGCATGCAGTTTCAGCAGATTGTCATATTCCGCCTCAGCCTGAGCAAACAGCGTGGTGAGTCTTGAGAATCCCCCCAGTTCCACCTCGGTCGGCTTGCCATCCAGCGTCAGGTTAGCGGCAAAACCGTCAAGATGGGAGTGATGATCGTTGACGTGGGCAATGTTCAAGGTCAGCGGCTGGGCGCTCCCCTGCTCGTGATCATCGTTGCTACTGTCGCTAAAGCAGCCAGCCAGCGAAATCGATGAGGCCAGTACGGTAAGAACTTTCCAGTTAATCTGATCCATGCTGAGCTTCCCGGTGGTGGTGGATAGCTTCGTAGCCTGTCAGCCGGTTATTACTCGGTAATGACGGATAAAAAACATCCCATTACGGTTTTATGAGACAGACATGGGAGTCCACACCAGCAGGAGCTCAGATAAAACGTCTTCTAATAAACCTCATCCGTTCTGGCGGCCATAATAAAGTCATTCTTGTGCAGCCCTTCGATCCTGTGGGTCCACCAACGCACAGTGACTTTACCCCATTCCACCAGAAGGGCGGGATGATGTTTTTCGGCTTCGGCCAGCTCGCCCACCCGGTTGGCGAAGGCCAGAGCTTCAGCAAAGTTGCTGAAGGTGAATTCCCGGCGCACCTCCTCTACGCCATCGATTACTATCAGCTCCCATTCAGGCACTTCGTTCAGCAGATCGTGCATGGCCCGGCCGGTGACCTTGGGGGTATCGGGAGGGCAGGCTTCGCAGGCTTGTTTGCTTAGTCCGGTCATGACTTTTTCTCCTCTGTGAGTTCCATTACTCAGCGTGGTCAGCGTCAGCTGTTTTATCAAGCAACAGTTGAAATTACTTCGCTTCAGGAATACTGTACATAAAAACAGTATCCGGAAGTTTTCCCATGAGCGACCTCCTCAACACCCTTCTTCAGGATGCCCGTATCTGGCAGGGCCACAGGCACCGGAAAACGACCCAGCCGGCAGAGCCTACGGGGTATCAGGTGCTGGACAACCAACTGGGCGGTCTGGGCTGGCCCCGGGGAGCTCTGAGTGAGTGTCTGCACGATGCTCCCGGTATTGGTGAGCTGCAGCTGGTGCTGCCGTTAATGCGACGGGTAAGCGAGGCGGGCAAGACCATTTTCTGGCTGAACCCGCCCTATACCCCTTATGCCCCTGCCCTGGCCAGGGAAGACATCAGTCTGGATCAGCTGGTGCTTCTGGATACACCGGATACCGGAGACTTTTTGTGGTCACTGGAGAATTGCCTTCGCTCTCCGGTAACCGGCCTGGTGCTGGCGTGGCCGGGCCGGCTTGCAGGCCGGGATGTGCGACGGTTACAGCTGGCGGCCGAGGCCGGAGACAACGTGTGCGTGCTGTTTCGCAGCCGGCAGTTTGCCGGTCAGAATTCTCCGGCGGCACTACGGCTGGAGCTGGTGCCGGGTGAACATCAGGATCTGAAGATCAGCATCCTCAAACGTCGGGGCAGCTGGCCGGGACAACGGTGCACCCTGGCCCTTGGCCAGCGTGCGGATATTGCGCTGCAGGCTGGCAGCCGGGTGGTCTCCGGCCCCTGGTCCGGAGCAGGCAGGTAGTTTTCCATGCTCTGGCTTTATCTGCACTTTCCTCACCTGTTGCTGGATCACATACACCGTCATCAGGCACCCGGCGGAGCCCTGGCGGTTGTGGATCATACCGGGCAATGGATAAGCCAGGCCTGCCCCACCGCACAGGGCCTGGGCGTCACCCCGGGCATGCGCCTGAAGACAGCTCTGGGCCTGGCGCCGGAACTTCAGCTGATGCGGGCACAACCCGGGCAGGAAACCTGGCTGTTGCAGGATCAGGCCCGCTGGCTGTATCACTATGCCGCCCATATCACACCAGACCCGCCCGGCGGTCTCTGGGCCGAGGTCAGCAGTCTGAAAAAGCTTTACGGCGGCCTGCCTGCGGTCTGGCAAGCAGTGGCGCAGGCGCTGGCCGAGCGCCAGCTCACCGCCTGGCCGGCCATTGGCCATACCCCGATGGCCGCCCGCCTGCTGGCGCAGACAGGTAAAGGTGAGTGCACCGAAGACAAGGGCCATATTACGGCTGCCCTCAGCCACCTGCCGTTAACGGTGGCGGGCTTTGACAAACAGGCCTGTACCCGGCTCCAACGCCTGGGCCTGAATACGCTGGGCGAAGTCTTTGCCCTGCCCCCAAAGGAGCTGGCTCGCCGGTTATCGCCACAATTGCTGGATACCATCCAGAAAATCCAGGGTACCCGGCCCGACCCCAGGCCCCCCTGGCAACCGCCTCATCGTTTCCGCCAGCGGGTGGATTTTATTCAGGAGGTGGAGCACAGCCAGGGGCTGGTATTCGCGTTACAGCGGATTCTGGCCGAGCTGGAAGAAGACCTGTGCTGGCGCCAGCAGGATACCGACACCCTGATGCTTATCCTGCAGCACCGCCACGAAGAAGCTACCCGGCTGCGCATTCGTACGACCGGTCCGGAGCATCGGGCTGAGGTGTTTCTCAAACTGATTCGCTTACGGCTGGATCAGCACCCTTTGCGTGCTCCGGTGACCGGGCTGGTGCTGGCCACCCGGCGTTTTACCGGGAGGGAAGCCCCCGGCGGGCCGGACCTTCTGGGCGAAGCCCAGAATATGGACGAAGCCTGGCACACATTGATCAGTCGTTTACAGGCCCGACTGGGTGAACAGGCGCTCCGGCAACTGTCTGCCGAAAACGACCACCGGCCTGAATGCGCCTGGTCAGCCAATAAAGCAGACCACTCCGGTAAAAAATCCGGGCTGCCCGCTGCCCTCCTGCCCCGCCGCCCGCTGTGGCTGTTATCGGGCCCTCAACCGTTATCCCACACACCGGTAGCCTGGCACTCGGGGCCGGAGCGGATCAGCAGCGGCTGGTGGGACAACCACCGGATACATCGGGATTATTACATCGCCCAGCTCCCCGGCGGCGAGCTGGCCTGGGTGTTCCGGGACGGACAGGGTTGCTGGTTTATCCAGGGGTGGTTTGGCTGATGGGACCTCAATACGCGGAGCTTTGCTGTTTCAGTAATTTCACCTTTTTAACGGGGGCCTCTCACCCCCATGAGCTGGCCGAGCGGGCTTTGGAGTTGGGCTACCATGCTCTGGCCATTACCGATGTCTGTTCGGTAGCAGGCATCCCCAGAGCCTGGGCCGCGCTGAAAGACAGCCCGGTAAAACTGATTACCGGCAGCTGGTTTGAGTTAAGCGACGCGCCGGCGGGGGCTGTGCCAACCGGGTTTACCCTGCTGGCCAGAAACCGGAAAGGTTATGGCCAGCTGTGTCAGCTGATTACCAGCGCCCGGCGACGGGCCCGGAAAGGCCGGTACCAGCTGTTTGTGCACGATCTGGACAACCACAACCTGAGCGACTGTCTGTGCCTGTGGCAGCCCCCGGGTATCGCCCTGGCCAGTTACCAAGAAGCTCTGGCGTGCGGTGAGTGGCTGGCGCGGTTGTTTGAGTACCGGTTCTGGATAGCCGCCACCCGCACACTGGAGGCCGGTGAAGACCACCAACTGGCCCGGGTACGGGCACTGGCGGATCAGTTACGCGTGGCCATTACTGCCGTTGGTGAGGTCCACATGCACAGCAGGGAACGCCAGCCGCTGCAGGATGTGCTCACCGCCTTGCGCCATCACACCACGGTAGAAGATGCCGGCCATCTTCTGTTCCAGAATGGTGAACGTTATCTTCGCCCGTTACCGGTGTTGCAACGGCTGTACCCCTGCGCCTGGCTGGAGGAAACGCTGCACATTGCCAACAGCTGCACCTTTGAGCCCGGCAGCCTGCGTTACGAGTACCCCAAAGACCTGGTACCGGAACAGGAAACCCCGGCCGCGTATTTATCCCGGCTGACCCAGCAAGGCGCACACCGGCGCTACCCCGGGGGCATCCCGCTGAAAGTACAGGGGCTGATCCGCAAAGAGCTGGCCCTGATCTCGGAACTTGAGTACGAGCATTATTTCCTGACCATTCAGGACATTGTGGCTTTTGCCCGCAGCCAGGGCATCCTCTGCCAGGGCCGAGGGTCTGCCGCCAACTCAGCGGTGTGTTACTGCCTGGGCATTACCGAGGTAAATCCGGCCCGGGTAGAACTGCTGTTTGAGCGCTTCATCTCCAAAGACCGGGACGAGCCGCCGGATATCGATGTGGATTTTGAGCATGAACGCCGGGAAGAAGTCATCCAGTACATTTACCGGCGTTACGGCCGGGAGCGGGCGGCATTGACGGCAACGGTGATCCGTTACCGGCCCAAGAGCGCTATTCGGGATGTGGCCAAGGCCCTGGGGCTGGATGCGGTTCTGGTCGAAAAACTGCTGGACGGCATCGACTGGCGCGATAAAACCACCAACTGGCGCCAGCAGATTCTGGACAAGGGGCTCACCCGTAATCCCCGGGTGGCCGATCAGTTTTTCATACTGGTGAATATTCTGCTGGGTTTTCCCCGGCACCTGTCCCAGCATGTGGGCGGCTTTGTGATCAGTGCCGGTCCGCTGGCCGAACTGGTACCGGTTGAAAATGCCGCCATGGATGGCCGTACGGTTATCCAGTGGGACAAGGACGACCTGGAGAGCCTGGGCCTGATGAAGGTAGACGTGCTGGCACTGGGCATGCTCACTGCCATTCGCAAGGCGCTGGCAATGATCAGCAACGACCTGGGCCGGCCATTCACCATGCAGGATATCCCCGATGACGACCCCGCCACCTACGCCATGCTGCAAAAGGGCGACAGTATCGGTGTGTTTCAGGTGGAATCCCGGGCCCAGATCAACATGCTCCCGCGTCTGCGACCAGAGACCTTTTATGACCTGGTAATTGAAGTGGCCATTGTCCGCCCCGGCCCGATCCAGGGCGACATGGTGCACCCGTATCTCCGCCGTAAACATGGCCTGGAGCCGGTGGAATTCCCGAGTGAGGCCGTGCGTCAGGTGCTGGAGCGTACGCTGGGGGTACCGATTTTTCAGGAACAGGTGATCAAGCTGGCGATGGTAGCCGCCGGCTTCAGTGCCGGTGAAGCCGACAAACTGCGCCGCGCCATGGCGGCCTGGAAAGCCCACGGAGATCTTACGCCCTTCCGGGACAAGCTGATCAGCGGCATGCTGGAGCGTGGTTACGCCCCCGGGTTTGCGGAGCGCCTGTATCAGCAGATTTGTGGTTTTGGGGGTTACGGTTTTCCGGAATCCCACTCGGCCAGCTTCGCCCTGCTGGTGTACGTGTCTGCCTGGCTCAAACGCCATCATCCGGCCGCCTTCTACTGCGCCCTGCTCAACAGCCAGCCCATGGGTTTTTACTCTCCCAGCCAGCTAGTACAGGACGCCAGGCGCCACAACGTAACCGTACTGCCGCCCGACGTTAATCACAGCTATTGGGAACACACCCTGCAAGGGCCGGAAAAACACCTGCGCCTGGGGTTATGCATCATCCGTGGTCTGTCTCTCGGAGGCGGGGAGTCCATCCCCCGCAAGCGCCCGGCCAGCGGTTACCAGAGTGCCAGCCAGTTACGCAGCGCAGCGGAGCTTAATCAGCGTGATATGGAACTGCTTGCCGGCGCCAATGCCATGCCCGGCTTTACCCACAACCGCCATCAGGCGTACTGGCAGTTACTGGAACACGAAGAGCCTGCGGCGCTCTTCACGCACGACAGGGATGCCAGCTACACTTCGGCGCCTTGCGACCTGCTCCCCGAGCCCACCGAAGGCCAGAACATCCTCGCAGACTACAGCAGCCAGGGGCTTACTCTCCAGCGCCATCCTCTTGCCCTGCTGCGGGAGCAAGGCCACCTGCGCTACTGCCTTACCGCCGAAGGGCTCAAAACCACACGCCCAGGTACTCCGGTGCAGGTCGCCGGCCTTGTCACCGGTCGTCAACGCCCCGGCACTGCCTCTGGCGTCACCTTCGTCACCCTCGAAGACGAAACCGGCAACGTCAACGTTGTGGTATGGCTGGACACTGCCCGTCGCCAGCGCAAACCGCTACTCACCGCGCGGTTGCTGCACGTAAAAGGTGTTATCGAAAAAGAGGGAGACATCGTTCATGTAATGGCAGGGAAACTGTCTGACCTGAGCCACCTGATTGCCTCACTACCCATCAGTTCCAGAGACTTCCACTGAGCCCGGACGGGATTAACGTAACCATCGGCCAAAAAAAACCCTGCCAAAGCAGGGTTTTCTCAGTGCAATGCGCCAGAATGATCAGCTCAGCAGCTTGATCATCACGCCCGCTGCCACCGCAGAACCGATAACACCCGCCACGTTCGGACCCATGGCGTGCATCAGCAGGAAGTTCTGTGGGTTGGCTTCCAGGCCCACCTTGTTGGACACCCGCGCCGCCATCGGTACCGCCGATACCCCGGCCGAACCAATCAGCGGGTTAATCGGCTCTTTGGTGAACTTGTTCATCAGCTTGGCCATCAGAACACCGGCAGCGGTGCCCACACCAAATGCCACGATACCCAGCACCAGAATACCCAGGGTCTGGGCATCCAGGAACTTGTCGGCCATCAGCTTGGAGCCCACCGACAGGCCCAGGAAGATCGTTACAATGTTGATCAGCGCGTTCTGGGAGGTATCGCTCAGGCGCTCAACCACACCACACTCACGCATCAGGTTACCAAAACAGAACATACCCAGCAGCGGCGCCGCATCGGGCAGGAACAGCACCACGGCAATCAGCACCACCAGCGGGAAAATGATCTTTTCTTTCTTGCTCACCGGACGCAGCTGGCTCATCTTGATCTTGCGCTCCTGCTCGGTGGTCAGAGCACGCATGATCGGCGGCTGAATCATTGGCACCAGCGCCATGTAGGCGTAGGCTGAGACCGCAATGGCCCCCAGCAGATGCGGAGCCAGCATGCTGGCTACATAAATGGACGTGGGTCCATCAGCGCCCCCGATGATACCGATTGCCGCTGCCTCCAGAATGGTGAAATCCAGAACACCCATCCAGTCCAGCAGCGCCGCACCCAGAACCGTACCGAAGATACCGAACTGGGCAGCAGCACCCAGCAGCAGGGTCTTGGGATTGGCCAGCAGCGGCCCAAAGTCCGTCATCGCCCCTACGCCCATGAAGATCAGCAGCGGCCCCACGGTGCTGCCGATAACCACCGCGTAGAAGTTGTACAGCATGCCGTTGCCATAGCCGTAGTCCTGCGCCACCGCATTCGCCATGGCCATTTCGGAGTAGCTGGCTTCTTTGATGGCTTCCCCGAACACTTCCTTCAGTTCCGGCGTAATCGCCTGACCGGCCTGATAAGCCACGTCCAGCGGCATGGCCAGAGCAGCCAGAATTTCGGCCGAACCGTTTCTGAAGGCAAAGTGAATAGCGTTCTCGGCCGCAGTCAGGGCAAGCCCCGCCTCCGGAATGTTCGCCAGAATGCCACCAAACCCGATGGGTACCAGCAGCAGCGGCTCAAACTTCTTGTAAATCGCAAGATAGAGGAGCAAGAGGCCAATACCGATCATGATGACCTGGCCCGGCTCGATATTGAACAGGCCACTACCTGTCCAGAGTGTCAGTAATTTATCCATGGAATGCTGGCCCTTATGCGATTGTCAGCATTTCATCATCAACGGAGACAGCGTCCCCTTCTTTGATGAAGACGTCACCGACGGTACCGGCTTTCGGTGCGCGGATCTCGGTTTCCATTTTCATGGCTTCCAGAATGATCAGCACGTCACCTTCTTCGACGGTGTCGCCGGGACCAACGAGAACCTTCCAGATGTTTCCACCCAGGGGTGCGTTGACCGGCTCGCCACCCCCTGCGGATGCGGGTGCCGCCGTGGGTGCCGGAGCCGAAGCTGCTCCACCCTGGTTCTCGATCTGGCTGATCTCACCACCTTCACTCACCGCCACCACGTACTTCTGGCCGTTCACCTCAACCGTGTAGGTTTCGGGGCCTGTCGCCTTGCTGGCCGGCGCAACATCGTCGGCGCTCGGCACCGGCTCAAACGCGTCCGGATTGCCGCGGTTTTCGAGGAACTTCAGGCCGATCTGCGGGAACAGGGCGTAAGTGAGAACGTCATCGACTTCCTGCTCAGCCAGTTTGAAGCCTTTGTCTTTCGCAATATCCCTGAGTTCGACCGTCAGCCTCTCCATTTCCGGCTCAATGTTATCGGCCGGACGACAGGTGATGGCTTCTTTACCATCCAGAACACGCTCTTGCAGCTCCTTGTTGAAGGGCGCAGGTGCCGAGCCGTATTCACCTTTCAGGATCGCGGCCGTTTCTTTCGAGATGGACTTGTAACGCTCGCCGGTCAGCACGTTCAGTACCGCCTGGGTGCCTACAATCTGGGAGGTCGGCGTTACCAGAGGAATAAAGCCCAGGTCTTCACGTACGTGAGGAATCTCGGCCAGTACCTGATCGAACTTGTCGCTGGCGTTCTGCTCTCTGAGCTGGCTTTCCATATTGGTCAGCATGCCACCCGGAACCTGGGCCAGCAGAATGCGGGAATCCACGCCTTTGAGGCTGCCTTCAAACTTCGCGTACTTCTTGCGCACTTCCCGGAAGTAAGACGCAATTTCCTCCAGCAGGACGAGGTCCAGGCCGGTATCGCGGTCGGTACCTTCCAGAATCGCAACCACAGCCTCGGTGGGCGAATGGCCGTAAGTCATACTCATGGAGGAAATCGCCGTATCCACGTTGTCGATACCGGCTTCGGCGGCCTTGATCGCCGTCGCGGTAGACATACCGGTGGTCGCGTGGCACTGCATGTGGATGGGGATATCCAGCTCTTTCTTGAGACGGGTCACCAGATCAAACGCCACATAGGGCTTGAGCAGGCCGGCCATGTCTTTGATGGCGATGGAGTCGGCGCCCATGGAGGCGACTTCCCTGGCCAGTTCCACCCAGCTCTCGATGGTGTGCACCGGGCTGGTGGTGTAGGAAATGGTGCCCTGGGCATGTTTACCTGTTTTACGAACGGCCTGGATTGCCGTTGCCAGGTTGCGCGGGTCGTTCATCGCATCAAAAATACGGAACACATCCACGCCGTTTTCAGCGGCACGGTCAACAAACCGCTCTACCACATCATCCGCATAGTGGCGGTAGCCCAGCAGGTTCTGGCCTCTCAGCAACATCTGCTGGGGCGTGTTGGGCATGACTTTTTTCAGTTCGCGGATACGCTCCCAGGGGTCTTCGCCCAGGTAACGGATACAGGAGTCAAAGGTAGCTCCACCCCAGGATTCGAGCGACCAGAAGCCCACTTTGTCGAGTTTCTCGGCGATCGGCAGCATGTCGTCCAGCCGCATCCGGGTGGCAAGCAGGGACTGGTGGGCGTCACGTAGAATTACGTCCGTAATCCCCAGCGGTTTCTTGGTGTCAGTCATCGTGTCAGCCTTCTGTTAAAAGGTTCTCATCTGTACCCGGATCACTTCTTGTGGCGTGCCCGGTATTGTGCAATTGCCTTCTTGATGGCCTCAGCGGTGTCAGGGTCTACCGACGCTGGCGCCTTTGGCTTGGCACGTGGGGTTTTAGCCGGGGTTGCCGGCTCGGGCGGCGCAAACCGGAGAATGATTTTGGACATCAGGCCGGTCGCGAATACCAGAATAACCAGGAACACGAACACGAACCCCATGCCGGCGATCATCAGCTCAACGGCTTGTGTCATCAGCTCATTCATAACGAACAGCTACCTGTGTTGATTTGAGTGATACCCCGAGCTACCGGACACACCGCCCGACGACAAAGGCCTAAAAGGAGGGTTCCGACAAAACGGGAGGCAAAAATCCTGCGTAATTTACCGGTTTCATTGATCAGGAGCAACCAAAAGGATGGATTTCTATAGGGAATTTCCGAGTGACCCGGATGCCTTGCGCGCTTCCGGGCCCCCTCGGTTTTACTGCGGAGTCAGGCAAATCGTACGCGAATTTTCCGGCCTTTCACCCGGCCCTGCTCCAGTCGCGACAGTGCCTTTTCGGCCCATTTGGCCTCAACGGCGACAAAACACTGGAAATCAAACAGGTCGATTTTTCCAACCGCCGGCCCGGGAATACCGGCTTCCCCGGTGAGCGCTCCGAGCACGTCTCCGGGGCGCACTTTCTCCTTACGGCCGCCCGCCAGACATAAAGTCCGCATCGGCGGGCGCACCGGGCGCACGCGCTCCGCCAGAAGCTGAGCAGTATCACCCCAGCTGGCAACCTGGCTCCGGGCGGTTTCAAGCTGCGTGATCTTGTGCCCTTGCCGGGGCGTGCACAAGGTCACGGCATGGCCTTGTTCACCGGCCCGGCCGGTACGACCTATCCGGTGGGTGTAAACTTCGGGATCGCGGGCCGGGCCGGCATTGATCACCAACGGCAAGGCTTTGATATCCAGGCCGCGGGCCGCTACATCGGTGGCCACCAGGACCGTGCAGCTCTGATTGCCGAATTTCACCAGGGTACTGTCACGCTCTTTCTGATCCAGATCCCCATGCAGTGATACCGCTGAGAAGCCCAGCCCGGTGAGCGCCCCTGCAAGCTCATCGCATTCGCGCCGGGTGCCACAGAACACCAGACACGACGATGGCTGGAACCGCGACAGCACCGCAGCCACGGCCTCCACCTGCTGGCCGTCAGCGATTTCGTAAAAAGACTCTTCGATATCGGGACCCGCGGAGCCGGCCTCTGCCCGAACATCCTCCGGCTGCTTCTGGAAACGCGCGCTGATGCTCCGGATCGACTCCGGCCAGGTGGCCGAGAACAGCAGGGTCTGGCGGGTTGCAGGCGTCTGCGCCAGGATCGACTGCATCACCTCTTCAAAGCCCATATCGAGCATCCGGTCTGCCTCATCCAGCACCAGGGTGGTCAGGCGGTCCAGATTCAGGGTGCCTTTACGCAGATGGTCCTCTACCCGGCCCGGGGTGCCGACAATAATGTGCGCGCCATGGCTGAGAGAGCCGATCTGGGGCCCGATCGGGACGCCGCCGCACAGCGTCAGCACCTTGGTATTGTCCCTGGCGCGGGCCAGCTCGCGCAGGGATTTGGCCACCTGATCTGCCAGCTCCCGGGTCGGGCACAACACCAGCGCCTGCACAGCAAACTGGCGCGGGCGCAGCTTTTCAATCAACGGTATTCCGAAAGCGGCCGTTTTGCCGCTGCCGGTCTGGGCCATCGCGATCACGTCCTTGCCGGCCAGGGCCGGTGGCAAAGCCTGGGCCTGTATGGCGGTCGGTTCGAAATAGTCGAGCCGGCCAAGATTATCCAGCATGGCAGGGGAAAGGCCGAGCTCTTTAAAAGAAGACATAGAAAATCCGTGAGATGAAGGAAGCATGGGTTAATGAATATGCCGGACCGCGTATACTGGCCGTATAATTACTGAATACTATCACGAAATCACGGAGTCACTGATGGCATCCTTACAGGAGCAACTGATGAAAGCCGGGCTGGCTGACGAGAAAAAGGCCCGGGCGATTCGTAATGAGAAGCGCAAACAACGCAAACAGCAGCCCAAAGGGGCGGTTGTGACCAACGAAGCAGAAGAACGTGCCCGCCAGGCCCGGCAAGAGCAGGCAGAACGGGATCGCCAGCTGAACCTGGAGCGTCAGAAGGAAGCCCAGAAGAAAGCTGTCCAGGCTCAGATCCGCCAGCTGATTGAGAGCAATCGCCTGAACCGCAGCCGGGGCGAAACATCCTATCAGTTTGTGGATGGCAAGAAGATCAAGAAAATCCTGGTGGACGACGTTATGGTGGATCAGCTGTCCCGGGGGCGACTGGCCATTGTGGCCCTGGGGGACAACTACGAAGTCGTACCGGAGAAAGTCGCCCGCAAAATCATGGAGCGCGACGAAGCCGCCGTGATCTCCCTGCACGATCGCAAGCAGGACGACCTGGGCGAAGACGATCCGTATGCCGGGTACGAGATCCCGGATGACCTGATGTGGTAACAGAATCAAAAAGCCCCGCACAAGGCGGGGCTTTTTGATTGATATGGCGCGGCTGGGAGGATTCGAACCTCCGACCGCCTGGTTCGTAGCCAGGTACTCTATCCAGCTGAGCTACAGCCGCTTGAAACTTGGGTTGCGATAATGGCGCGGCTGGGAGGATTCGAACCTCCGACCGCCTGGTTCGTAGCCAGGTACTCTATCCAGCTGAGCTACAGCCGCGCATCGCAATGTTGAGTGCTACGTCAACACGTCTCGTTTTCTCCGAAAAGAAAATGGCGGAGAGGGAGGGATTCGAACCCTCGATACGCGCAATGCGTATGGTTCCTTAGCAGGGAACTGGTTTCAGCCACTCACCCACCTCTCCTTGAGAACGGGGCGTATACTACCATAATTTTTCTGTTTTCATAGGCTTGACATGAGATTTTTCTGCTCGATTTTCACAAGCATCAAAAAAGCCGCTCAGGTTTCCCGAAAGCGGCTCTTTTCTGATCAACGATTGCCCGGTTCTGGCTCGTCTGCACCTTTCTCAGACTGAATTCGCTGATAGATCTCTTCACGGTGAACAGCAACATCTTTAGGTGCGTTAACACCGATGCGAACCTGATTCCCCTTTACTCCGAGTACCGTTACGGTGACTTCGTCACCAATCATCAGAGTTTCGCCAACACGGCGGGTCAAAATCAACATATCCCTTCTCCCTTTATTCCAGAGCTACCTTGTACCGATTTTTACTTCTGTCTGCTTGTTGCTTTTATAATGGGATCACTGAATTGTCTAAAGACGCAATAATACTTATACAATCGGCGTCCGCCATAGATTTTCTCAATGATCCGGCAGAAGAAGAGTTAAGAACTTCCTGTTTTTACATCTTTTCTTCGACTACCTCAGCCTTGTCCAGCTCAAACGCACTGTGCAGCGCACGAACGGCCAGTTCGAGATATTTCTCATCAATCACCACCGAAATCTTGATTTCGGAGGTGGAGATCATCTGAATGTTGATGCCTTCATTCGACAACGCTTCGAACATCTTGGTGGCAACGCCCGCGTGCGAGCGCATGCCCACCCCGACAATACTCACTTTGGCAATTTTGGTGTCGCCGCCCACTTCGCCGGCGCCCAGTTCCGTGGTGATACCCCGCAGAACATCCTGGGCGCGCTTGAAGTCGGTGCGGTTCACGGTAAAGGTAAAGGCCGTTTTGGCGTCCTCACCAACGTTCTGAACAATCATGTCCACTTCGATGTTGGCATCGCTTACCGGCTTGAGAATCCGCAACGCACTGCCCGGGGTGTCGGGCACACCGGAGATAGTCAGTTTGGCTTCATCACGGTTAAAGGCAATGCCGGAAACTACCGGTTGTTCCATGGTGTCCTCATCCTCAAAAGTAATCAGGGTGCCTTCGCCTTCCTGGAAGCTCGACAACACCCGTAACGGAACGTTGTACTTACCTGCAAATTCGACCGCGCGGATCTGGAGTACCTTGGAGCCCAGGCTCGCCATTTCCAGCATTTCTTCAAAGGTGACCCGCTCCAGGCGACGGGCACTGTCTACCACGCGCGGGTCGGTTGTATAGACACCATCCACGTCGGTATAGATCTGGCACTCATCAGCTTTCAGGGCGGCCGCCAGAGCCACCGCCGTCGTGTCAGACCCGCCACGGCCCAGCGTGGTGATATTGCCGTCCGCATCCACACCCTGGAAACCGGCCACCACCACCACCCGGCCTGCGTCGAGGTCGGCCCGCATCCTGCTTTCATCAATCTCCCGGATACGCGCTTTGGTGTGGCTGCTGTCGGTCAGTACCCGTACCTGGCTGCCGGTATAGGAGCGTGCGTCACAACCCCGCTTTTTCAGAGCCATGGTCAACAATGCAATGGTGACCTGCTCACCCGTCGAAACCAACACGTCCAGCTCCCGGGGCGTCGGCTCTTCCATAATGTCGTTCGCCAGCGCAATCAGCCGGTTGGTCTCCCCGCTCATGGCAGAAACCACCACCACGATGTCCTGCCCCTCTTTACGGGCCCGACAGACTTTGTCAGCGACCGCCTCAATCCGTTCGGTTGTCGCAACGGACGTACCACCAAATTTCTGAACAAACAGAGCCATGTTTTCCCAAACTCCGAAACGGGCGTCACAGCGGGAGCCGAATCCCGCCAGTCAAATAAAGCAGGCGGAATTATAAACCTCCGTCTACCCCCGAAAACAGCTGCTTAGCGGATATTTTCTTCGATCCAGGCCGGCACCCCTGCCAGGGCTTCAGCCAGCCTGGAAGGATCACTCCCGCCACCCTGAGCCATGTCCGGACGGCCACCACCTTTGCCGCCCACCTGTCCCGCCAGATGCTTCATCACATCGCCGGCCCTGATGCGCGCTGTGGCAGACTTGGTCACCCCCGCCACCAGCGTCACCTTGCCGGCCTCCACGGTAGCCAGAACCACCACACCCTCACCCAGCTTGTTCTTGAGCTGATCCACCGTATCCATCAACGCCTTGCGGTCTGCCCCTTCCAGCTGAGCGGCCACCACTTTCAGACCGGCCACATCAACCGCGTTGCCGGCCAGATCACTGCCGGCAGAGCTTGCCAGCCTGGACTTCAGCGCATCGATGTCTTTTTCCAGCTGCCGGTTGCGATCAAGCACCTGCTGTACTTTCTCGACCACCGTGGCGCGGGTACCTTTGACCAGACGAGCGGTCTCGCGCAGCGTACGCTCAGTGCTGTCCAGCCACTCCAGAGCGCCAAAGCCGGTGACCGCCTCAATACGGCGGACACCGGAAGAGATTCCACTTTCAGACGTAATGCGGAACAGGCCAATGTCACCCGTGCGGGAAACATGAGTACCACCGCACAGCTCAACCGAGTAACGATCGCTGCCCATGGTCAGCACCCGGACTTTATCACCGTACTTCTCGCCAAACAGCGCCAGCGCACCCTGGGTTTTGGCGGTGTCCATATCGGTTACCACAATCTCCACCGGGGTATTTTTCAGTACCTGCTCGTTCACCTGCCGTTCGATTTCTTTCAGCTGCCCGGCAGAGACCGCTTCAAAATGAGAGAAGTCAAACCGCAGTTTGTCCGGGTCTACCAGCGAGCCTTTCTGGGTGACATGCTCCCCCAGGACCTTACGCAGGGCGGCATGCAACAGGTGCGTGGCGGAGTGGTTGCGCTTGGTACGCTCACGGCGCGCGTGATCAATACGGGCGTCTACTTCAAGGCCGGGAAACAGCTCACCCTCAATCACTGTGCCCACGTGCAGGTGGTTATCACCTTCTTTGCGGGTATCTGTTACCTGAAAGCGGCCACCGCTCCAGGTCAGCAGTCCGGTGTCACCCACCTGCCCGCCGGACTCTGCGTAAAAAGGCGTACGCTCCAGAACAACCACACACTCATCACCGGCTTCAGCGGTACCTTCCTCACCGTTGACCAGTACCGTGCGAATGCGCTCGTGGCCATCAATGTGGTCGTAACCGGTAAACTCGGTCTTGCCTTCGAGGGTGATGCCGGCGGCGTTGTAGTCGATGCCGAACTTGCTGGCTGCCCGGGCACGGTCACGCTGGGCCTCCATGGCTTTCTCG
>Ga0209075_1000033_pt1 | contig 101862 bp, 88 predicted proteins | sample Stecom2011_FD_187523 | JGI IMG/M metagenome (GOLD analysis project Ga0209075, IMG submission 187523) | Agricultural soil microbial communities from Utah to study Nitrogen management - Steer compost 2011 (SPAdes) (version 2) | ecosystem: Environmental > Terrestrial > Soil > Agricultural land... | reverse complement strand
CCGCCAACACCCTATCCAGTGCGTTGGCGAATGCCATGCGATCGCGCTGATGTAGGGGTGGTGGGCCGCCGGTAGCGGCACCGCTGCTGCGCATGGTGTCCATAAAGTCGCGTATATTCAGGCGCTCACCAATGTTGTCGTTGCTTAATCGTTCACCCCTTGGGGTTAATACGAGGCCGCCTTTAGCGATAATTTCTGCTGCAAGGGGGATGTCCGCGGTGATCACTAAGTCGCCAGCTTCGCATAGACGTACTATCTCGTTATCGGCAACATCAAATCCTTGTGCTACTTTTAAGCTACGAATGTATTTTGAAGGAGGTGTGCGTAATAACTGGTTAGCGACGAGCGTTAAGGTGAGTTGTTTACGCTCTGCGGCACGATACAAAATCTCTTTGATGACACTTGGACAAGCGTCAGCATCTACCCAGATTTTCATAAGTCACTGTCCTCATCACCAAAGTCTGCATCTTTAGATTGTAAATGTTTTTTGTAAAGGCGTCGTAAATTCAACGGCATTGAGCGCATTTGCTCGGTAGACTGTCGCATAAGAGTACGTTTGCTAAGGAAGCAACATGAGCACTAAATCCATCATTCAACTTACAATAACAGCTGGCTTACTTCTAAGCTTGAGCGCTTGCTCTGAAAGCGACGCATCGTTACAAGAAAATCCAGTGACGCTGCCGCGTGTGCTGGTTGTTGAAGCGCAAGCCGAGCACCTGCAGCTTGAGCGCACTTTCCCAGGCAATACCGAAGGCTCTATGGTATCTGAAGTGCGCGCGCGGGTCGAAGGTTTACTGGAATCGCGTAAATTTGAAGAAGGCCAATTCGTTACTAAGAACCAATTGATGTTCAGTATCGAAAAAGCACCGTATGAAGTTGAGCTACAACGAGCTCGTTCTGACTTAACCAGTGCTGAGGCAACCTATAATGCCGCAAAGCGCGACTGGGAGCGGGTTGAAAACCTATTTTCTGATGGCGCAATTAGTGGTCGTGACCGTGATAAAGCCCAATCCACTTATGAACATGCTGAAGCTGAGTTAGCTGCAGCCCAAGCGAGTGTCCGTGATGCTGAACTACGGTTTGGCTACACCGAGGTACGCGCACCTATTGACGGTGTGGCTAGTCGTGAAAAAGTCTCGCCCGGTAATATTGTTAAAGAAGGCGAAATCCTAGCGACAATTACGCGGCTTGACCCACTTTATGTGAATTTTTCGGTGGGCGAGAATGATATTGCAGCACGTTACCTGTTGGCCAACACCTCTGTCGATGGCACTGCTGATAGCATGCCTAGCGCAAAACTTATCTTACAAGATGGCACAGTTCACCCACTCGATGGTTACATTGATTTCGTGAGCCGTACGGTTAATCGCGAGACTGGCACGATTGAAGCGCGGGCGGTGATCCCAAACCCTGATATGGTATTACTCCCGGGGCAGTTTGTACGGGTGCAGTTACCGCGTATTGATGTTACCAACGCTATTGCGGTTCCGCAGCGGGCGGTGATGCAGTCGGGTAAACATTCGGTGGTCTACATTGTGGATGCCAATGAGACCGTGCAGCCGCGTGAAGTGGTACTTGGTGTACGAGTCGGTAACCGACAACTCATTGAACAAGGCCTAGCGATAGGTGACCGCGTGGTCGTGGAGGGTCTGTCACTGTTACAGCCAGGCGCAAAAGTGCGCGCGGAAAAGGTAGCTGACGAATGATTTCACATGTCTTTATTCGCCGTCCCGTTACGGCAGCCGTACTATCCATTCTGATCGTACTGGCAGGCTTGTTGGCATTACGTAGCCTGCCCATTCAGCAGTATCCGCAAATCGTACCGCCGCAAGTGGTGGTGAGTGCTAATTATGCGGGCGCTACTGCACAGGCTGCATCAGAAGCGGTGGCAGCGCCATTAGAGCTTTATATTGATGGTACTGAAAACATGCTGTACATGACGTCATCGTCTGATGATAGTGGCTCAGTCAGTATTCGCGTGGTGTTTGAAGTAGGTACCGACGTTGACCAAGCGGCCATTGATGTTGACGCTGCGGTGCAGCGCGCAATGAGCCGTTTGCCTGAAGAAGTGCAGCGTTCGGGAGTACAAATTAGTAAAGAATCTTCGGCCATTTTAAAGATTGTGGCTATCACCTCACCTGATGGTAGCCGCGATTCACTGTTTTTAAACAACTACGCTACCCTAACGGTGCAAGATGAGCTTAGCCGTATCAATGGGGTTGCTTCGGCAACCTTCTTTAGCTCCAAGACGTACGCTATGCGGATTTGGCTACGACCTGACCAGTTGGCCAACTATGGATTGGTGCCCAGTGATGTTGCTGACGCCATCAGCGAACAAAACAATATGTTTTCAGCGGGGCGTTTTGGTGATGCACCAAACCCCGAAAACCCGCAAGAAATTAGCTTACCCATTGGTACCGAAGGGCGTTTTTCGTCACCCGAGCAGTTTGAAAATATAATCCTGCGCGCTAATCCTGACGGTTCAGTGGTTCGTTTGGCTGATGTTGCCCGTGTGGAATTGGGCGCTTCGAACTATAACTTTGACGCCATCCAAAATGGTGAAACCGTGGTGCCTATTGGGATCAACTTGCGCCCGGGGGCCAATGCCTTGGAAGTTTCTGAAGCGGTCGATGAAGTCATGGAGCGCATGAGTAAGAACTTTCCAGACGGCGTAGGTTATAACATCGCTTTTGATACCACTGAATTCGTAAAAGTCTCGATTCAGCAGGTGCTACAAACGTTAATCGAAGCGTTGATTTTGGTCATCGCGGTGATTTATCTGTTCTTACAACGCTGGCGCGCTACGCTGATCCCGTTGGTGGCGATCCCGGTCTCGCTGATTGGTGCATTTGCTGGAATGTATATGTTTGGCTTTAGTGTGAACTTGCTGACATTACTAGCAGTGGTGCTGTCCATTGGGATTGTGGTTGACGATGCCATTGTGGTTTTGGAAAACGTTGAGCGGTTGATGCGGGAAGAAGGGTTGTCACCTAAAGATGCAGCTCACCAAGCGATGAAAGAGGTATCTGGCCCAATTATTACCATGGTGCTGGTATTGGTTGCGGTGTTTATTCCAGTGGCTTTCTTAGGCGGGCTAGCTGGGGTGATGTACCAGCAGTTTGCGTTGACCATTGCTGTTTCTGTGGTGATTTCAGGTATTGTTGCCTTGACCTTGTCGCCAGCACTGTGTGCGCGAATTTTGAAGCCGAAACCAGAAGAGCCGCCCAAATTCTTGCAGTGGTTTAATGACTTCTTCGAACGGATGACTGCAGGTTACACCAACGGCGTACGCTTTATGTTGAAGCGCACTGGTTTAGCGGTGATTATTTTCGGTATCGTGGCAGCTTTAGCCTATACCATTTTTGCCCGACTGCCTGGAGGCTTGGTACCAGAAGAAGACCAAGGTTACATTTTGGTTTCGCATCAATTAGATGAAGGTGCAGCGCTTGAGCGTACGCGTGAATTTTCGATTGGCTGGAACCAAGTGTTGCGTAACGAGCCGATTGTAGAAAGTGCATTGACGTTTATTGGCTATGACATAGTTAACGGCAACACCCGTCCTAACGTAGGTGCGAGTTTTATTACGCTGAAACCTTGGGACGAGCGTGATCTTAAGCGAGAAAGCAGCCAAGGCTTTGCACAATACGTGAATCAGTTAGGCGAAAAATATCCTGAAGCTGTGATTCGAGCATTTAACCCACCACCTATTTCCGGTATTTCCACAACCGGTGGGATTGAGGCTTACGTGGTGGTGACGCTGGAAGGTGATTTGGATGATTTGATGGAGCAAGTGCAGCGGTTAACCGATGCAGCAAATACACGTCCAGAACTACAAGGTGTTCGCACTACGTTAAACCTCGATGTTCCGCGCTATACGGCTATTGTTGACCGTGAACGCGCTAAATCAATGGGGATCAAAATCAGCGACATTTTCGCTGCGATGAACCGTGTCTACGGTCGCTCATACGTGAATGATTTTAACTACCTAGGGCGTACGTGGCGGGTATACATGAGTGCGGAATCTACTTATCGGGCAGGCCCTGAAGATCTCGCGACCACTTTTGTGCGCTCGTCGGATGGCAAAATGGTGCCACTCAATACTATTGTGAGTTTGGAACGTACGACAGGCCCTGATACGGTGCATCGGTACAATAATCGCCCGGCAGCTCGAATTATTGGCGAGCCGGCGCCAGGGTACTCCACCGGACAAGCAATTGCAGCACTGCAAGAGGTGGCTGACGAGTTATTTCCGCCACAACTCGGCTATCAGTTATTCTGGACTGGTGCTTCGCAGCAGGAACAAGCTAGTAGTGGCACCGGTGCTGCCGCATTCTTGTTTGGTATCTTGATTGTGTTCTTGTTGCTCGCTGCGCAGTACGAACGTTGGACATTACCGCTAGTGGTACTCACGGCGGTGCCGTTCGCTGCTTTCGGTGCGGCACTTGCGACTTGGTTAGCAGGTATGCAAAACAACATTTATTTCCAAGTTGGGATGTTAGTGTTGGTCGGCCTTGCGGCGAAAAATGCCATTCTTATTGCCGAATTCGCAGTGCTGAACCGTGCGCGTGATATGTCGATTTTTGATGCAGTATTGGAAGCTTGTCGGCAGCGGTTCCGTCCTATCCTAATGACGTCGCTGGCCTTTATCTTCGGTACGATTCCGCTGGTATACAGTGCCGGTGCTGGCGCAGCGGCACGTAATGCTGTTGGTGTTGGGGTGGTTGGTGGAATGTTGTTGGCAACATTCGTCTCAATCTTCTTTATCCCCGTCTTTTATCAGTGGGTTGAGCGCCGCTTTAAACCTGATAAGGAATAAGTTGGTTGCTACACTCGTGTTACATACCACCATACCGCGGCGGCAATACCAACCAGAATAAGCATGGCAACGACGGCTGGCCACCGTCGCTTGGGAGCAGCGTGGCGGGTGATAATGCGTTGCGAGCCTTTGGGTATATGCGCAACTTTAGTAAGGCGGCTACCAAAGAACGAGTTGATTCTAATATTGGTGTTTAATGCCCAACCAGAGGCATCTAACAATGGTGCTAATGAGCGTTGACGTAGCTTGAGCCACGCGATAAACATCGACGGGGCGCTGACTAATAAAGCCAAGCCGAAGATACCGACAGGCATCAACCAGCCCAGATCAAACAAGGCTTGTAACATGAGCCCTAAAGCAGTGGCAATACCACCCACAGCAACACCTAAGGCAGCTAGTACGCCGATATCGAATTTGGGTTTAGTCGGCGGTGTTTGTTCTGGGTCAGTCGTTAATGCTTTAGTTGATTGCTCTTGAAGTTTTGCTTCTGATGCACTTTCGGCTTCCTGAGCACTCTTCTCAGCTTGCTTTTCAATAAAGCGGATGAGCTTTTTATAAGGCGAGAAGAAGGCTTGCATGACGCTAATTGGGTTTTCAACGACTTTGGTAATGGTAGCATCCCAGTCCTGACCGTTGCGGTCGAAAAATACCCCATTTCTGCCGACAATCAGGAAATCATGAGGCCCTTCCGTAAAGGCTGCTACAATTTCCTTGGTTGTGCCATCTTTTCGGGTGCAGGTGCAGTAGGCTAGATAACAGCGACTCAACCCACCGAAGGTGGCATGCTTGGCTGCATCAGTTACTTCTAAGGTAAGCTCACAAGCCCGACCATCAAGGTATAGCACCCCAGCTTCAAATATCGCCCGGGTATCGCGATCGAAGAAATCAGGTAAACTGACAAAATTGTTCAACAAGGTTTTTAAGTGCAACCGATAGCGCAGAAGCTCTTCCACTTTATTCATGGCATCTACTAATGGGCGGACGGCTAAGTCTTGTTGGATTAGTTCCAAAATAGCGGATTGACTATTGTTATCCAACAGTGCTTGTAATTCATCTGAATTGAGGGCGCTAACGAGCTGTCCTGCTTCTCCGTTGAGCCAATTTTGGTAGTCATCAAAACGTGCTTTGAGGTTATTCCATTGCTCATAGGTGAGGATTTCTATATCGCCCAACACCGGCTTAATGACCGCGTCGTGTAACATGTTTACGCGAGATTCCCACGCCGGGTTCAAGCCACGAACCAATGATAATTCATTCGTTGGGGTGATGATGGCTAAGGGAAACTCAGCCATTTCTACACAGGTTTCGGAAATATCTTGCGCGGCAATGGAGCTCCAATCACCGCTAGCGCGATTTAATTTTTCTGCAGCGCGAGGGTCGTACTGGGCTGCACGGCAGCGGCTGAAGTAATCATCAATTTTACTGCGGACTGCACTAAGCGCTTCTGCGGCACGCTGGCCATCTACACCATCAGGCACCCAACCTGGCTGGGCGGCGGCTAACCAAGCTAACCGCGCTTTCACATCACTGTAAAACTGATTCACGATGGCTTCATTGACACCAGCTTGCCCCGAGGCATCAGTGACCATTGCTGAGTTTGCAACAATAATTTGAATCACGTGCTGGAGCGCTTCGTCTTCGGCGGTGCTGGGGGTGATTATGCCATCGCCGTTGAAGCGTGCGTTGGCCAGAATGTTTTGCTGATTGGTGACGTCGGCTAAGGAAATTTCACCCGCATCAGCTTTCCCTAACAATTCCAGTAAGCGTAAGGCTGCAGCGTGAATGGCTGCTCCATCAGCATCATCAGTGTTCAGATCAGCGAGGCGGATGGTGTCCTTGGGTTCTAAAATCAAGCCCGGATTATGCAATACACGGGAAACCCAGTTGGTGACCTGAATGACTTCTGGCAAGCGAATTCGACCGTCACCATCGCGATCGAGGTACTTCAGTGTTTGTTTATCAAAGTACAGGCCGGTCGTCGGGCACGCCAGCGAAACCCATAACTTCGGGTCAAGTTGATGTAAGTAACGAATATCATCAGCTTTGTGTAGAACAACTTGGTTAAACCCACCAAGCCGGGTGAACGTCCAGCGGTGAGGTATTGATTGGGTTACTGACATGACGACTTCCCTTAACAGTCAATGATACCTTCGTTTTAACGCTTCTGTGGTTAATAAGCAATAGCTTAGGTTAATTGTGGTGAAAATGACGAAAGTTGGTACCATAAGGATACGACTTTAACGATAACAACAGAACACGAGGAGAACATCCATGTTTCCATTAAAACCAGCCGCTGTCGCTGTATCTTTATTGCTACTGACAACCGCCTGCTCTGAGGCTCCTCAGAACATGACACAACAAACGGGTACTACGGTTGAAAATGCAGTCGTAAGTGTTGCTGATATTCAGGCTGAATCCGCTAAAGCGAATGAGTTATTCGAAGAAATTTTCATGGATGGGGTCATGCGTAGCCCAATGTTCCAATCGTATTTGGGCATTAAAGATGACCAAGATAAGTGGGACGATCTTTCTGATGCGGTAGCAGAGGAAGAGTTGGAGATTGCGAAAGCCCATTTAGAAAAAGTCTTAGCAATTGATCCAGCTAAACTCGATAAGCAAACCTACGTGAGCTGGCTGCTGATGAAGCAACGGTTAGAGAATGAAATTGAAGATTTTAAATGGCGTCATTACAGCTACCCAGTGAACCAAATGTTTGGTATGCATTCGGGAGTAGCATCGATGCTTATCAATCAGCACCGCATCGATGATGTAACGGATGCAGAGGCTTATATTGCACGTTTGAATGCATTACCACTGTTATTTGAACAGTTGGCGGAAAACCTCAAAATACGTGCTGAGAAAGGTATTATGGCACCTAAGTTTGTGTATCCGTATGCCATTAGTGACAGCAGAAACATCATCTCTGGTGCGCCATTTGACGAGGGTGAGTCGAGTGTTCTGTTCGCTGACTTCACCAAAAAAGTTATGCGTTTAGATATTGATCAGAGTCAGTACGAGGGTCTAATAAGCGCGGCTACGACAGCGTTACTGGAATCGGTGAAGCCGGCCTACGAAGGCTTAATTGAAACCTTGCAAGAGTTAGAGCAGCAGGCCGATACGCGTGATGGCGTGTGGAAATTTCCCGATGGTGAAGCGTTTTACAACAATGCCTTAAAACGCACCACGACAACCAATTTAACCGCCAGCGAAATTCATGAGATAGGCTTACAAGAAGTAGCCCGGATTCATGATGAAATGCGTGGCATCATGGCACAAGTGAACTTCGAAGGCACGTTACAAGACTTCTTCGAATATATGCGTAATAACGACGAGTTTGTCTATCCTGACACGGCAGAAGGCCGCGAGCAGTACATTGCTGATGCGACTGCACTGATTGATGTGATGCGTGGACGTTTAGATGAGCTGTTCATTACCAAGCCAAAAGCTGACTTGATTGTGAAAGCGGTCGAACCATTCCGTGAAAAATCTGCAGGAAAAGCGTTCTACCAACCACCTTCCATGGATGGCAGCCGTCCGGGTGTATACTACGCCAACCTGTATGATATGGCCTCGATGCCAAGCTATCAGATGGAAGCGCTCGCTTATCATGAAGGTATTCCAGGGCATCATATGCAGTTGGCGATTCAACAAGAGCTTGAAGGTATTCCATCGTTCCGTAAATTTGGGCGCTATACCGCTTATACCGAGGGTTGGGGCTTGTATACCGAATTGCTGCCAAAAGAAATTGGTTTCTACCAAGATCCGTATTCTGATTTTGGTCGGTTAGCGATGGAGTTATGGCGAGCGGTACGCTTGGTGGTAGATACTGGTATTCATGCCAAGCAATGGACGCGTGAGCAAGGTATCGAGTTTTACGTGAAAAATACCCCAAATGCTGAAGCTGATGCACGCAAAATGGTGGAGCGTCATATTGTGATGCCAAGCCAAGCAACAGCCTACAAAATTGGCATGTTGAAAATTCTTGAATTACGCGAGAAAGCAAAACAAGAACTTGGTGATCGGTTTGATATCCGCCAGTTCCACGATGTGGTGTTGGCTAATGGTCCAGTGCCGCTGAATATTCTCGAGCAGTTCGTTGACGAGTATATTCAGTCAGCACAAGCACAGTAAGCGCCCTTCGACGCGCTTACTGTCGCCAATAAAACATGCGCGACTCTTTGTGTAGCGCATGCACGGTCAGTGCCTCATCACAGGCTTTGCCGGCCGCCCCATAACAAACGTGTAAGGGTAGCAAATGCTCTTCGCGGGGGTGGCAGAACTGTGCATGAGGCGCTTGTGACCAGTTAATCAGCGCTTGCTGACGCTCAGTTTCAGTGATTGTAGTTGAGCTACAAACATCTTCTAACCACGCCTGAAAAGCTGCATTTTTTTCGTTTGCAGACGCCTGGTCTGGGGTAAAAAATGCTCGCATATTATGAAATGAGAAGCCTGACCCTAAAATCAGCAAACCATCATGATCAATGGTTTGTAGTGCTTGCCCTAAGCGTATATGCGCTGCCGCATCTAAAGAATTTAATAACGACAGCTGCACGCATGGAATCGTCGCGTCCGGATACATGATTTTTAGCGGCACGAACATGCCATGGTCAAAGCCGCGCGTTGGTTCACCTTGCACGGGAAATTGGGCTTGGGCAACGGCGCTGATGACTTTATTGGCAAGCTCTGGTGAGCCCTGGCACGGGTATTGAATTTCGTATGATTCTGGCGGAAATCCATAGTAATCATAGAGCAACTCAGGAGCAACGCCTGTGGTGACGTGGGGGACATCAGTTTCCCAATGCGCACTGATCACTAAAATGGCACTTGGGGACGGAATTTGTTGAGTGATGGCTTGTAATTGCGTCACCATATCTGCGTGACTGGCATCGCCAAGGAGAGGCATAGGGCCACCGCCGTGGGCGATATATAAAATTTGCTTCATGATGACGCTCCTGCATTTTCATTTTTTTGTCATTAAGCCATGGTAAACTTAACGCTGATTGGTTCTATTAGTATAACAACGAGAGTATGCCATGAGACGATTTACCGTACTAATCGCGGTATTCTTTATAGTTCTTGCTGGGGGATTAGGCGTTGTATCTGTTGCATCCGCCCAGGTGCAGCGTAATAACAATGCGGTGGTATTAATTTCAATTGACGGCTTTCGCCATGACTACCTTGAGTTACATGAAGCACCGAACATCTCGCGCATTGCTACCCAGGGTGTTCGAGCTGAAGGCTTGATACCGGTTTATCCGGCTAAAACTTTCCCCAATCATCTCTCGATTGTGACCGGTCAGTATCCGGCGAACCATGGTATTGTCGATAACCGTTTTTATGATACTGAACGACAACAGCATTACAGCATGGGTGACGGAGTGAAAGATAGCACCTGGCTTACCACGGTGCCGCTGTGGAACTTGGCAGAATTCCAAGGGGTAAAAGCTGCTACGTTTTTCTGGCCAGAATCAGAAGCTCGTATCAACGGGCGCACACCAACTTATTTTTACAATTACAGTACACCCGCGCCAAATCGACAACGTGTGCAACAAATGATTGATTGGCTGAAACTACCAGAAGCAGCTCGCCCACGGCTGGTGTTAGGCTACTTCTCTATAGTTGATACCATGGGTCATCGGTTTGGGCCAGAATCGGTACAAGTGCGCAAAGCAGTAGCACACGTTGATGAATTGATTGGCGAATTATGGCGGCGTATTCAAAAAGAAGTAACGATACCGGTGACGCTGATATTAGTTTCAGACCACGGGATGTCAGCAATTACAGCGAAGGACATGATTGCAGTTGATGATCTCAATATTCCTGCTGATCAATTTGAAATAGTGAATGCACAAACACGGCTGTTGCTGTACGCAAAACCATCGACCACTGCTGCGCATATAGAGGCGGTACGCGAGCGGTTACAGCAGCAGGCACGTGGTCGTTATCAGGTCGAGTCAGCGCAACAGCTGGCTACTCTTGGGGTTACCCCTAGCCCTCGTCAGGCGGCAATTGTCTTAGGTACGCAAGCGCCGGTCACTTTTACCCAGGCACCACCTGCGCAACGTCGTGATGGAGGCACTCACGGCTACCATTCTAGCCGTGAAATGGATGGTATCTTTATCGTAGCGGGCGCAGGCATTCGCACCGATGTGGCGCTAACCCGCTTCAGCAACATCCATATTTACCCGTTCGTAGCGCAGTTGCTGGGGCTGGAATTGATGAGTGAGATTGATGGCGATGGAGCTGTGTTAGCACCACTGCTGCAACAATAACTCAGTCGTTACAGATTAACGGGTGCCAAAAATCTTGTCACCCGCATCGCCTAAACCGGGCACAATATAGCCATTTTCATCCAAATGTGAATCCACTGCAGCGACATAAATGTGGATATCCGGGTGCGCATTAAGTACTTTATCCACACCTTCGGGTGCTGCGATAATAGATAAAACCCGAATATCGGTGCAGCCATGGCGTTTCAGTAGCTCAATGGTGGCGACCATGGAGCCGCCGGTGGCGAGCATGGGGTCCAACACTAACGCAGTACGTTGATCGATATCGTGTACTAAGCGTTCAAAATAAGACTCCGGTTGCAAGGTTTCTTCATCACGATACAAACCCACCATGCTAATTTTGGCGTTTGGGATCAAATCCGAAACCCCGCCTAACATGCCTAAACCTGCTCTTAGGATTGGCACCAAGGTGACCTTTTTACCTTTTACACGTTTAATTTCAATTAGATAACCACTCCAATTGGTGATGGTGTGGCGTTCTAATGGGAAATCTTGGGTCGCCTCATAGGTTAGAAATGTCCCCATTTCATTTGTTAATTCGCGAAATGCTTTGGTGGAAATGCTCGCCTCACGCATCAGACCAAGCTTGTGTTGCACCAGTGGATGTTGAATGACATGTAATGGCATCTTGTTCTCGTCAAATCACGTTAATATTGAACCAGTTTGAAGCAAAGTACGCATAATTCTAGTGGGATTATCGAGCTTACGCGAATGATACGATATAATAGCACCGTTCACTGAGCTGAGAATGAGGAATGTTGTGATCAGGAGCAGTTTTTTCGGTGTGTTACTGATGGCATTTGCCGTAGTGGGCTGTCAATCTGTAACAACAACCCCAGTCAATGAGTTACCCACAGTGCGTTTTGATCCAGAATTGATTGAGCGTGGCGCCAAAGTATTTAAGTACCGTTGTGCTGCGTGTCACAGTATGGATCCCGACAAAAGCCAATTTTTTGGTCCGCATTTGGCCAACGTTATCGGCCGACCACTCGGCCAGGTCGACGGTTATGCTTTCCCTGAATACCTGAATGACTACGCCCATATTGTGTGGGATGAAGCGACACTCGCACAATGGATTGAAACACCGCAGCAGATGATTCCCGACATGTGTATGCCCTACATCGGCCTTTCGAAAGAAGCTGACCGTGAAGCTCTGATGGCTTACCTAAAATACGGGAAATAGTTAATTTTTTACCTGTAAATCAATAGACTCTATTACCCTAATCGAATTTTTTAGTTACCGCCTGGCTAGCGAAATCGAGTATTCCTACTATAGTCAAATCGACATCAACGATGTCCTATGGAGGGATTACTCATGTTGAAAAAATCAGTTTCTGCGTTGTCGGTGGTAGCATTCGCAACTGCTGTCGCTATGTCATCAGGTGCAGCCGCATCGACGATGAACAACACGTCACCACAGTTTTGGTGGCCCGACCGTCTCGATCTGTCACAATTGCGCGATCATGATCCAAAATCAAACCCAATGGGTGATTTTGATTATGCTGAAGCGGTTAAAAAAGTTGACTTCGATGCGGTTAAAAAAGATATCGAAGCCTTAATGACCGATTCACAAGATTGGTGGCCAGCTGACTACGGTCACTATGGGCCATTCTTCATTCGGATGGCTTGGCACGGTGCGGGTACCTATCGGATTCATGATGGTCGCGGTGGCGCAGATGGTGGCCAACAACGTTTTGAGCCACTTAACAGCTGGCCGGATAACGTGAGCCTAGACAAGGCACGTCGTTTACTTTGGCCAATCAAGCACAAGTATGGCTCAAGCCTATCTTGGGGTGACTTGATGGTATTAACTGGCAACGTGGCCTTAGAGTCTATGGGCTTTAAAACTTACGGCTTTGCCGCGGGGCGTGCCGACGATTGGGAACCGGATACCGTCTATTGGGGTCCTGAACAAGAATGGTTAGGCGACGAGCGTTACAGCGGCGATCGCGAACTGGACCGTCCATTGGCTGCGGTACAAATGGGTCTAATTTATGTGAACCCAGAAGGACCAAATGGCAATCCAGATCCGTTATTAGCAGCGAAAGATATTCGTGATACCTTCGGTCGTATGGCGATGAATGATGAAGAAACAGTCGCGCTAATTGCCGGCGGTCACACCTTCGGAAAAGCACACGGTGCCCACAACCCAAATGATTGTATAGGCGAAGCCCCAGGCGGAGCAGCTATTGAAGAACAAGGGTTAGGTTGGAAAAATACCTGTGGTAAAGGTCACTCTGAAGATACGGTTACTTCAGGTTTAGAAGGTGCTTGGTCTGCTGCACCAACTCAATGGACCATGCAGTTCCTTGATAACCTATTCAACTTTGAATGGGAGCAAACACGCAGCCCTGCAGGTGCCATTCAATGGGTTCCAGTAGATGGGCAAGCCGCCAACTTGGTTCCTGATGCACATATCCCCGGTAAGCGCCATGCGCCGATTATGTTCACCACTGATATTGCGTTAAAAACCGATCCTGAATACCGCAAAATTGCAAAACGCTTCCAAGAAAATCCGGAAGAGTTTGAGCAAGCATTTGCTAAGGCTTGGTTTAAACTAACTCACCGTGATCTAGGCCCCCGTGCCCGTTATGCGGTTGATTTAACGCCAGGCGAAGCGTTAATTTGGCAAGATCCAATTCCAGAAGTTGATTTTGAATTGATTAACGATGCTGAGGTAGCAACGTTAAAAACGAAACTTTTGGATTCAGGTTTAACGGTTGCTGAATTGGTTCGTACTGCTTGGGCATCGGCAGCGAGCTTCCGTGGTACTGACATGCGTGGCGGTGCCAACGGTGCGCGGATTGCGTTAGCACCACAAAAGGATTGGGCGGTAAACAATCCACAAGAGTTGCAAAAAACCTTGCGTGTGTTGGCTAAAGTTCAACAAGACTTCAACCGCAGTTTACCAAAAGGTAAGAAAGTATCATTGGCTGATGTAATTGTTCTCGGCGGTGCGGCAGCGATTGAAAAGGCTGCACAAGATGCGGGCTACAATATCACTGTACCATTTGCTCCAGGTCGCAATGATACAACTGCTGAATGGACTGATGTCGAATCATTTGCAGTACTTGAGCCGAAAGCCGATGCCTTCCGTAACTACTATAGCGATGCGGCAAGGATGACACCGGCAAAAGAAATGGTAGAGCGTGCTGATTTATTAACGCTAACGGTTCCAGAGCTGACTGTGTTGGTTGGTGGTATGCGTGCATTAGGTGCGAACTACGGTGATGTTAAGCATGGTGTGTTCACCGACCGCCCAGGGCAATTAACGAATGATTTCTTTGTTAACTTGCTCGACATGGGTACCCAATGGGCGCCGTCACAAGACCAAGAAGGTATTTACGAAGGTCGTGACCGTGCAACTGGCAAGTTAAAGTACACTGCCACGACTGTTGATTTGATTTTCGGGTCAAACTCAGAGTTGCGTGCAGTAGCTGAGTTCTATGCACAAAGTGATGCGGATGAAAAATTCGTACAAGACTTTGTGGATGCTTGGGTGAAAGTCATGCGTTTAGACCGCTTTGATTTGAAATAGCCTAGTTAGATGACAAAAAGGGAGCGACAAGCTCCCTTTTTTATGTCATTGATCGGTTGTTGATTAGTTTTAGTTGCGAGGATGAGTTAGGTGGCACGTTCAACCATAGAGCAATGGCGAATGTTTAAAGCTGTCGCTGATTTTGGCGGTTTCCAACAGGCTGCCGATCACATTCATAAAAGTCAATCCACCGTGCATCATGCAGTGTCTAAGCTGGAAGATGTGCTTGGGGTGACTTTAGTCGAGGTGCAAGGCCGGAAAACTCGGTTAACTCAGGTGGGTGAGCAATTACTTCGGCGTGTCAATTATCTGCTTGCTGAAGCTGAACGTTTTGAGAACGTTGCACAGAACCTAAAACAGGGCGTCGAATCACGGCTCACCGTTGCCGTTGATGAAGCTTTCCCCAAAGACGTGTTGTATCAATCGTTGGTTGCCGTGTCAGACGAGTTTCCATTGGTCCATATGGAAGTCATCGAAACTATTTTAACGGGGGCTAATGAGCTTCTCAATAAAGGGATGGCAGATATCGCGATTTCGCCATTTACGCTTGCCAATGAGTTGAGTGAGGATATTTGTCGCATCAATTTTATCGCTGTGTGTGGTGCGGAACATCCATTGGCGCACAAATCGAATGTCTCCCCACAAGATTTGAAGCATCATCGCCAAATTGTGCTACGCGATTCGGGTGTTGATAGCAAAACCGATGTAGGTTGGCTTGGCTCCGAACAGCGTTGGACGGTGACCCATCTAGCGACATCCATTGAATTGATTCAGAACAACCTTGGCTTTGCGTGGTTGCCGCAGCGTTCTATCGCAGAGCATTTGCAGTATGGGCAATTGGTGCCGATTCAGCTGCAGCGTGGTGCTACCCGCTCTAATAACTTCTATTTAAACTTCCGTGATGCGGAAGTATTGGGTCCTGTCGCTCGTAGTTTTATCGGGCATGTGCGTTACCGTACCACCGACGAATAGAAGGTATGAATTAAATTCAATTGGCAAAAAAGTAAAGTTGTGCCAAATATATGAAGCGGAGCTAATTATCACGGAGCTGAATTAAACTTGTTTCGCACGTTTTTGGTGCCTATTTTAAATGAGCGCGACGAGCGTCGGATGTGGTGGCGTTGGTGTGTTGAACAGTGGTGAATACAGCGCAGAGCGTCTGCTCAAAATGGCTGATGATGCGCTGTATTATTGCAAGGCACATGGGCGTAATCGCGCGCACTTAAAGCAAAGCTAAAATAGCATCCCGTTCATCTTTGGTGACTGGAATCACACTAAGGCGATTGCCTTTTCTTACCACCGGATTGTTCGCTAGCGCTGGTTCATTCTTTAATTCATCTAGTGCAATGACGCGAGTGAATTTACGCACAAATTGTAAGTCAACGGCGTCCCAGCGCGGCTTATCAGGGGTGCTCTTAGGGTCAAAATAAGGGGCGTTGGTATCAAACTGTGTTGGGTCGGGATAAGCCATCCGTGTCACCCGCACAATACCAGCAATCCCTATATTGGCGCAGCGAGAGTGGTAGATAAAGACCTCATCACCAATGGCCATAGTGCGCATAAAGTTACGGGCTTGGTAGTTGCGTACGCCATCCCACATGATGACGGCACTGGGGTCTTTTGCAAAGTCATCAATACTGCATTCTTCAGGTTCGGTTTTCATGAGCCAATACTGCATTGATTATTCCTTCATTTATCTTTTCTTGGCCGATTTTGTTAACATACCACCATATTTCATCAAACTGTAGTTTAAGGAGCGGTTGTGGCAATACTCTCTATATTAGATTTAGCCCCAATAACTGAAGGCAGTCATGCGGGTGAATCGCTGCGACATTCAGTTGAGTTGGCACAACATGCAGAGCGCTGGGGATATCATCGATTTTGGATGGCAGAACATCACAACATGACTGGTATTGCGAGTGCTGCAACCGCCGTTGCATTGGCGTATGTAGGTGCTCACACCAAAACTATTCGCATTGGCGCTGGTGGCATCATGTTACCCAATCACGCGCCCTTAATTGTGGCGGAACAGTTTGGTACGTTAGCTGCACTATTTCCAAACCGTGTTGACCTAGGGTTAGGTCGAGCTCCAGGTACTGATGGTGCCACACTTCGAGCGTTACGGCGTACGTACGAGAGTGCTGATAGTTTCCCCAATGATGTGCAAGAATTGTTGGCATATCTAGATGATCCAAAGCCCGGTCAAGCAATTAAAGCGGTGCCGGGCATGGGCAGTAAAGTGCCGGTATGGATTCTTGGCTCAAGTTTATTCGGTGCCCAATTAGCCGCTCATTTAGGGTTACCTTACGCGTTTGCCTCGCATTTTGCCCCCGATTATCTGCAGGTGGCACTGGAGGCTTATCGGGCGAACTTTAAGCCTTCGCAATACCTCGAGAAACCTTATGCTATGGCAGCGATTAATGTGTTTGCTGCGGATAGTGAGCAAGCTGCGAAACGCTTGAAAAGCTCGATGCAGCTGCAATTTATCGCCTTGCGCCAAGGAAATCCAGGGCCATTAGCAGCGCCTGTCGATGATATTGAAAACCGTGTTGACCCTGCAGCATTGGCTGCAGCGAATCATGCCTTGAAGTACACGGCGATGGGGACCGCTGAGCAGGTGCATCAATACCTACGTGATTTTGTGGCGGCAACAGGGGTAGATGAAGTGATGTTAACCTGCCATGCCTATGATCATGAGCAGCGTTTACGAAGTTTCGAAATTGCCAAAGACTGTTGTTTTAATAAAGAAACCCCTTGATTTGATTGAGGTTAAACAACAAATAGGTTGCGGTACATGCGTTCAGCGTAGTCGTCGGTCATGCCTGCTACATAATCACACAACGCGCGATCGGCAGCCACTTGCCCCAGCTCTTCATAAGCTTTGCGCCAACGTTCCTGGGTGTTACGTGGTAACAAGCGCAGTGGATCAGTCTGTAATGCGCTAAACAGATCGAACAGCATATTTTGACTGCGGAATCGTAGCTGCTGAATGGCTGGATCATTGATGACGTGCTCAAACACCACATCTTTCAAGCTTTTTAGTAAAAAGGCTTCAGCTTCTGGTAAGGTCGCGTTATAGCGTATTAATGGCTCTTGCGCAGCGGGCAAGACTTCTTCCAAACGCACTGTGGTGACGAAGATATTAACTAAGGCACCAATAGCATTTTTCCGTAGGTGATGCTCGCGAGCAAAGAGTTGCTCACTCAGTTGTTCCATGAGCTTGGCTAAATCTGCAGGCAATTGTGCGATAACGGCGTCAACATGCGAGTACCATTGGGCTGCACTTAAGGTACCGGTGACGACTGCATCTTCTAAATCATGAACGCCATAGGCGATATCATCAGCCAATTCCATCAGTGAGGCATCGAGCGACTTATAGCGTGACTTTTGCCATGGTGCCTGCGGTAGTTGCTCGACGGTTTGAAACAAGGCACGATCATTAGTCGACAATGGTGCTAACACCCAATCAAGCAAATCGGCATCGCATTGAAAAAGTGCTTTGGGCGGCTTCCAACGATTCAAGCTACCTGTTGGTTTAGGGGTATCTGGCGCGGTAAGTGCTGGCATCAGTACTGGATATTTCAGTAAGCCCAGCAACGTTCGGCGGGTTAAGTCCATCCCATGTTGAGGGTGGTATGCTTCGAGCTTGCCGACAATCCGAAAGGTTTGGCCATTACCTTCAAAACCGCCAGATGACAACATTTTATAGTGCAGCGCTGCTTCACCACCATGGCCAAACGGGGGATGCCCGATGTCATGTGCTAAACACAGTGTTTCCATCAAGTTCCAGTCGGGTAAGTGGGCTACTTCAATGTCAGTACAGACCTGCTGGAGCTGATTGATCAACGATGCACCGATTTGTGCTGCTTCTAAACTATGGGTGAGACGCGTACGATAAAAATCATTTTCGCCCACGTTCATGATCTGGGTTTTGGATTGCAATCGACGGAACGCTGCAGAATGCAGAACACGAGCACGGTCTCGCTGCCACGGGGTGCGTAAATCTCCCGGGCGTTGTAGTGGTATCTCAGACCGTCGTTGTTGCCAGTGTGTCGTCATCGATTGCATCCTTACAGTGATGGTTTAATCACGGAAATTTTCAAATTGCAGCGGTAACTCAATATCAGCTTGCCGCAATAGGGCAATGGTCTCTTGCAAATCGTCCCGCTTCTTGCCGTTGACACGAATTTTATCACCCTGAATTGATGCTTGAACTTTCAACTTACTATCTTTAATTTTTTTGATGATTTCTTTAGCAAGTGGCTGGTCAATACCCTGCTTAAAGGTCAAGGCTAATGAATACGTCTTACCACTGTGAGTTGGTGTATCAGGTATATCTATGCCAGCCATGCTGATATTACGTTTGGCGCAGTGGTTGCTGAAAATATCTTGTAATTGACGGACTTGGAACTCAGATTCTGAGGTTAAGGTCACGGTTAAGTCTTGTAGTTCAATACTCGCCTCAACGCCCCGAAAATCAAAGCGGGTGGCAAGTTCACGCGAGGCGTTATCAACCGCGTTACGCAGTTCTACTTTGTTGATTTCTGAAACAATATCAAAACTTGGCATGGTAATTCGCTCATCTTAACTCGGTTTACTAAGTGCTGCTTGAGATTATCGCAGGTACTGCGTTGTTATACAAAAAATTCACGGTCGAAGAAGCCTTTATTTCACCGTGTAAAGACTATTGGTGCGCAAAATAGACGTGGTATCATCAGCCGATAGCGCAATAACGCACTGCCACTACAAATTCATTACTGAGGATACAAATGAAACGCACAATAGGGATTGGTTTATTTTTACTGGCCTGTTTGCAGGGGTGTGCAACATACGTTGAAATGACTTTATCGAGCCGTGCTCATAGTGGTATTACCTATACAGGTGTTGAAGAAGCGGTCAAAGAAGCAGGCGGGCAGATCCGGCAGTTTTGCATGCCTTATCTGGAAGGGTGTACTGGCTATATCTATGCACCAGATAACCTTGAACTTGAGTCCTATGAATTTGATTTTAGTGTGGTCGCAAGCAACGATACCCTCACCTATGACCTAACCTTGGATCGAGACCAAGTCCCTGAAGTGCATCGCGGTACCATGATTTTATTACATGGATACGGTGGTAGTAAGGAAGCCATGCTGTGGTTGGCAAATTACTATCGGTTTTTGGGTTTTCATGTGATTGTGCCAGACTTGAAAGGTCATGGTGCGTCAACTCATGATGAACCTGGGTTTGGCGTAGAAGATGTAGACGTGCTACTCGCGTTGATTGATTCCTTACCTGCGCGTGAACGGCCGCATCCGCTGTATATTTCTGGCTATTCGATGGGGGCGGTTGCCGCAGTTCATTTGGCGAAGCAACGCGATGATATTAGTGGGATCGTACTGTTTGGTCCAATGCGGCAGTTTGAAGACGCCGCTGCTGAAGTCGCCAAAATGAGTTTCCGCCGACTCAGCAAAATTATTGGTGATGACTCAGTGCGCGAAGGGGTTCGTAATACCCTAGCGAAGCGGGGCATTGATGCCAGAGAATTAGATATACACCAGTTGCTGGAGGATTTTCGCGTACCGACGTTAATCATTGCGAGTAACGCTGATCCGGTAGCTCCCTACGATTATTATATGCCGCTGCAATCAAGCTCGGTGACTATTAAGGAATTACCGCAGCGGCACCATTTCCTACTCACCATTATAAATGGCGAGCTGCATGACATAATTTACCCGTGGTTGAACCAGCAACGTCAATGAGGCTGTAGTAGTTCGTCGGGTAATGGCACTTCAATACAGGCGCACAGCGTGGCAACGAGTGTGCGCTCTGTCATCGAAATTTTCTGATCAGCAGTAACAGTATTGAGCCATTCTTGTACCAGCTCTTGTTTCTGCTGCGGAGGCCAGCGCTTGCAACTGTTTAGAGCCTGCTCTACCTGTGCAAAGGCAATCGGTTGCTGTAATTCTGCGTGCTGTAATGCTGCCACTGTTATCGCTTTAGGGTCGCCCTCAGTTAACAGTTGCTTAAACCGCTTACTGTCATCTAACTGGCGTGCGACGAGCTGATACAAACACCAATGGAATAAGTCCTGCTTATTGGCGCGTTGTTCTAACAAGGTTAGTAGTTGTTGGCGCTCACTGTCAGCCAGTAACCGCAATGCAGGAATGGCCAACTCAACGAGTGCCAGCTGTTGTTCGTGATTCAAGGCACGAACTGCAGGCTCGTTATCGAGTAACTGTTGGATAACGAGCGGTGCTCGGCTTGGGGTTCGTACCTGCTCCATAAGAATTACGGGTAGGGCAAGCCGTGCTAAGCGTTCAATAGCTGAAGGGCGTGACGTTGATGTGCTTGAGGGTTGCAACATGGCTTGTTGTGGTTCAGGGTAACGGCCATCCCAATGAGGCATCACCCGTTTGATTCGTTTGTGCAACGGCGGATGAGTTGCCGTCAGAGTAAACCACGAGCTTAAGGCTTGGCCGAAGAATAAATGGGCAGCCTCATCGGCATTCTTATGTGCTATTTTGCTGCCGTGTTGGCGCGCCCCGATTTGTTGCAAGGCGGTACCAAGCGCTTCTGGATTTCGAGTGAATTGCACGGCCGCAGCATCAGCTAAGTATTCTCGCTGCCGGCTGACGGCTGCTTTGATTAAGTTGCCAAACAACACACCGGTGAAGCCCAGTACCATTAACGCTAGGCCTAGTAACGGTAGCAAGTTTTGCTGATCACGCGAGCTGCGTGAGCGTGAACCACCAGCATGGAGTAACAAGCGACCACAGTGTGCAATCACTAAAATTCCAGCTAATGCCGCAATGAGGCGAATGTTCAGCCGCATGTCACCATTTAGAATATGACTGAATTCGTGGGCAACAACTGCTTGCAATTGTTCCCGCGTAAAGGTTTCGATAGCTCCTCGGGTTAGTCCAATGACCGCATCTTTGGTCTCGTAGCCGGCCGCAAACGCATTAATACCCTGTTCATCAGGCAGAATATAAACACTTGGGACGGGCATATTAGCGGCAATCGCCATTTCCTCAACCACGTTTAATACCCGACGCTCCACGGGATCTTGAGTGTCAGGGTGGATGCGCACACCACCTAGGTGTTCTGCAACCACATGGCCACCTGGTCGTAATTGACTCCATTTGAACAACATGGTTAATAGAATACCAGTAGCCACAATAGCGACAGTGGTGGCGACCGGTTGCCAGTGGATTTGGAAGGTATCGTTCTGCTCTAGTTCAATGCCACCAACCACGGCTGCGGTGAGCAGTGCCGTTAGGCCAATCAAGATACAAAAAGCAATGGTGAACAACACCACCAGTAAGGTGGTGTTGCGTTTCGCTTGTTGCTGGTGCTCAAAAAAGTTGACCACGCGCGACTACCTTTAAAATTGTACTTTTGGTGCAGCCTGAATGGCGGCGCTATCAGCAAATTCAAGTAAGTTCGCTTGGCTACCATGTCCCACCATGCCCGCGATAGCAATTGGGGGGAACGATTGACGATAGGTGTTGTAAGCCATGACTGCATCATTATATGCCTGCCGCGCGAAGGCTACCCGGTTTTCAGTACTGGTTAACTCTTCACTAAGCTGCATCATGTTTTGGTTGGCTTTCAAATCAGGGTAAGCTTCCATGACCACGTTGAGACGACCCAATGCGCTGCCGAGGGCAGTTTCTGCACCACCTAGTTGCTGCATCGCCTGTGCATTGGTTGGATCCTGGGCCGCTTGTGGGAGTGCCGCGGCAGCTTGGTTACGCGCTGCAATGACTGCTTCAAGGGTGTCGCGTTCATGGCTCATATAGGCTTTCGCCGTTTCAACTAAATTAGGAATGAGGTCATAACGACGTTTGAGTTGCACTTCGATTTGTGCGAAGGCATTTTCAAACTGGTTTTTCAGGCGTACCAGCTTGTTATAGACGCTAATGATGTAAATAACGATAACTGCTACAACAATAAGAATAATCCAGCCTGTGGTCATCTCCATTCTCCACTCTAGTTATTTGGTTATCCAACATGCTATGCTTTGCTGTTATTAGCAAGCAAAACTCTGTAAAAATTCATGACAACATCAATCGCAACCGGCAATTTATTTATTTTGGCTGCACCAAGTGGCGCAGGCAAGTCGAGTTTAATTCGTGCGTTACTTGAACGTCATTCGCAAGATAGTATGCAAGTGTCGGTCTCGTGCACAACGCGTGCACCACGTCCTGGTGAGGTTGACGGTGTGCATTACCACTTCCTTACCGAAGCCGAATTTCAGCGGAAAATTGCTGCTAACGAGTTTTATGAATGGGCACAAGTATTCGGTAACTATTACGGCACATCGCGAACCTATATTGAGCAGACCTTGGCGCAAGGGATCGACGTGTTTTTGGATATTGATTGGCAAGGTGCACGGCAAGTGCGTGCCGCACACCCAGAAGTGCAATCAATTTTTATAATGCCGCCCAGCCTCGACGTATTAGCAGAGCGGCTGCGGTTACGTGGCCAAGATAGTGAAGAGGTTATTCATGCGCGGATGGCTCAAGCACAGGCTGAGATGTCGCATTATCATGAATTTGATTACCTACTCGTAAACGATAAATTTGAGCAAACATTGGCACAACTCGAGCATATTGTGTTTGCCCAGCGGTTGCGGGTGCCCTTGCAGCAAGTGCGCCATGCCGTTAAACTTAAAGATCTCTTGGCGAATGACGGCTAAATCCGTATAATTCTTGACCCATTTGGCACATTTTATTGGAGTAATCGATGGCTCGCGTAACTGTGGAAGAAGCTGTAGAGCGAATTGGCAATCGCTTTGACTTAGTGTTGGTGGCAGCACGCCGTGCTCGTCAACTGGCAAATCAAGGTAAAGAACCTTTAGTTCTGTGGAAAAATAATGAGAAACCAACCGTTGTAGCGTTGCGTGAAATTGAGGCTGGTCATATTGATGCAGAACGCTTAGATGCGGAAGAGCGCCAAGAAATGGCGCAAAAAGACGCCAAAGAATTGGCCGCAGTTGATGTACTTCGTGGGCTTGAGTAAGACGGGTGTATTTGTTTGAAGGCCTTCGTCAACAGTTAAGCGAGTATTTACCACCGGAACAGGTGGAACTCGCTGCTGCGGCATACAAACTTGCTGCTGACGGTCACAAACACCAAAAACGCCATAGCGGTGAACCATATATTACCCATCCGGTTGCAGTGGCCAGCTTGCTGGCAGATATGCGCCTTGATCACGAAACCATCATGGCAGCTCTGCTACATGATGTTATTGAAGATACCCAATACACGCAAGAAGATCTCGCCGAACAATTTGGTTCAACGGTGGCGGATTTAGTTGAGGGTGTCTCTAAACTCGATAAGTTGCAATTTAACTCGAAAGAGGAAATGCAAACCGAGAACTTCCGCAAGATGATCATGGCGATGGTTCAGGATATTCGGGTTATCCTGATTAAATTAGCTGATCGAACCCATAACATGCGCACCATCAGCCATTTACGCCCCGATAAACGCCGCCGCATTGCCCGTGAAACCCTTGAAATTTATGCCCCGCTAGCCCACCGCCTTGGTATCCATGATATTAAAAATGAACTTGAATTGTTGGGTTTTCATGCGCTGCATCCGTGGCGGGCAAAACTGCTTGAATCAGAAGTTAAAAAAGCGCGTGGCAATCGCCGTGAGTTGGTCGAACGTGTTCAGTCTGAGATTGAAAAGCGGCTGAAAGATGTAGGTATCAAAGCCCGAGTGATTGGGCGTGAGAAGCACCTGTACAGCATTTATCAGAAGATGAAGCAAAAAGAGCTGAAGTTTGAACAGGTGATGGATATCTATGCGTTTCGGGTGATCGTGGATGAGCTCGATACCTGCTATCGCGTGTTAGGCGCGCTACATAACCTATATAAACCTATAGAAACACGGTTTAAAGATTATATCGCCATCCCTAAATCAAATGGCTATCAGTCGCTGCATACGAGTTTAAAAGGGCCGCATGGTATACCGGTGGAAGTGCAAATTCGTACCGAAGAAATGAACCTGATGGCGGACCGCGGAGTTGCGGCGCATTGGCTCTATAAAACAGATGAAAGCACAGGTACGACAGCGCAAGTACGTGCCCGCCGCTGGATGCAAAGCTTGTTGGAGCTGCAACAAAGCACTGGGAATACGGTGGAGTTTATTGAGAACGTTAAGTCTGAGCTGTTCCCAGAAGAAATTTACGTGTTTACGCCAGAGGGGCGCATTATTGAATTACCGCAAGGCGCAACCCCTGTCGACTTTGCTTATGCGGTACATACGGATATTGGTAACACCTGTATTGGCGCACGCATTAATCATCGGGTGTCATCGTTGTCCAAGCCACTCGAGACTGGGCAAACCGTTGAAATCAAAACTGCGCCTGGGTCACGCCCCAATATTGCGTGGTTGAATTTTGCGGTGACCGCCAAAGCGCGCGCTAAGATTCGCCAGTATTTGAAAGGGCAGGAATCACGTGAAGCCGAGCAGCTTGGTGAACGCTTACTTCGCGCCGCACTTGGGCCAGTCAATTTCGATGATATTCCAGCCGAAGATTTTGCCCGGGTACTAAAAGAAGTGAAGCTCAAAGATGTACCTAACTTGCTACGCGAGATCGGGCTGGGGAACATGATGTCCATCGCCATCGCCAAACGCCTGTTAGGTGAGTTCTCTCAGCTCAATGATGACCAATCGGCAGGGGCGAATAAAACGACCTTGTCGATTCGTGGGGCAGAAGGACTATTAGTCAGCTTTGCAAAATGTTGCCGCCCAATTCCAGGTGACGATATTATTACCCATGTTAGCCCAGGCAAAGGGTTAGTGGTCCACCGTAAAGAATGTAAGAATGTGCGTGGTCATGAAGATGAGCCGGGCCGCTATTTCCCAGTACAATGGGAGCCGAATAGTGAAGCTGAGTTTATTAGTGAAGTGCGGGTCGAGATTGTTAACCATCAGGGTGCGTTAGCAAAATTAACAGCCTCTATTTCAAGCACCGGTTGTAATATTCATGGGCTAAAAACTGAAGAAGTCGATGCGAATATTTATTACATTGATGTCGCATTGTTTGTACGAGATAGAAAGCAGCTCGCCGATGTGATTCGGCATATTCGAAAAATGCCGAATGTGCAGCGCGTGTGGCGGTTAAGGAAGTAACACTATGGCAAAAGTAATTATTAATACCGAACAAGCACCAGCGGCGATAGGCACCTATTCACAAGCGGTCAAAATTGGTACTACCGTGTATTTGTCGGGCCAGATCCCATTGGTGCCAGCAACCATGGAGATGGTGAGTGACGATTTCCGCGAGCAGGCGGTGCAAGTGTTCAACAACTTAAGCGCTGTGTGCGAGGCCGCTGGTGGTGAATTACAGGATATGGTGAAAGTACAGATTTACCTAACCGACTTGGGCAACTTCCCGATTGTCAATGAAGTGATGGCTGAGTATTTTGCAGCACCTTACCCTGCGCGCGCCGCAATTGGCGTGAAAGCTCTACCAAAAGGCGCGCAAATTGAAATAGATGGAGTGATGGAACTGCCCAGCACCAACTAATGAGTCACGACACTGGCGTGAGCTGCTTCTAGTGGTTTACGCCAGATAATCATTGCACCAGCGACACCGGCCAAGATAAAGCAGTAGCTGGTATGCAAACTTACTGATAGTGGCGAGATTCCAAAACTTGCTCCAAGCAGTAGCGCCTGCGCACCATAAGGCAAAATGCCTTGCACCACACACGCAAACACATCCAGTAAACTGGCACTTTGTCGAGGTGCTAAATTGCCTTCGCTAGCAAGCTGCTTGGCGACTTCACCCGTTAGAATAATCGACACCGTGTTATTAGCGACGGCGACGTTGGTTAAACTGGTGAGCGCGGCAATTCCTACAGCAGCTCGTTGCTGCGGTTGCTTAAATAAGCGTTTGCTGGTGTTGCTGACAGTGTTGGCCAGATATTGTAAACCACCTTGTTGGCGGATCAGCGCTGATAATCCACCAATGAGCAATGATAATAGGAAGATTTCCTGCATACTGGTGAAGCCCGTATAGATATCAGAACTTAAGGTGCTAACGTGATAATCACTAAACACTAAGCCAAACAGCGCGGCAATCAAAATCCCTAAGCCAAGTACTGCAAAAACATTCAATCCTAACAGTGCCAGCGCGATGATCAAAAAGTACGGCAGGCTAAGCCACAAATTCGCGCTAGGTGCCGCAATTGTGCTGGTGCCGCTGTCATAGGTGGTGAGCCAGATTAATGTAAGCACGGCGGCAGGTGCGGCAATTTTAAGGTTTGCTTTGAATTTATCGCGCATCTCACAGCCTTGCGTACGAGTAGCAGCAATGGTGGTATCTGAAATAAACGACAAGTTATCACCAAACATGGCTCCACCAACGAGCACGCCGGCGAGTACCGCCAAATCAATCCCAGCGGCTTGCCCTAACCCAAGCGCAACAGGTGCTAACGCTGCTAAAGTACCCATGGAGGTGCCCATCGCGGTGGAGATCACGGCTGCAATAACGAAAATACCCGGCAATAGTAGTTGTGGTGGGATGATTTGTAATCCTAAGGACACCATAGCATCAACCCCGCCTGTTGCCGCTGCAACTGTAGAGAACGCGCCAGCCAATAAATAAATCATACACATGGTAATGATATTACTGTCGCCAACCCCTTTCACGAAGGTATTAATGCTGTCATTCAACGTTTCCTTACTCAGTAAAACCGCCATCATAATTGCAGGTAAAATAGCAACAGGGCTAGGAAGCTGGTAGAAAGCAAAATCTACGCCAGACAACTGAAAATAGATTCCAGTGCCAAGAAATAGCGCAAGAAAGAGGCCAAGTGGCAGAAGCGCTTTGGCACTTGCTGGTTGTGTCATGGAAAGCATACCTCAGTGATATTTTTTAGACGTCCAGAAGTGTATATGTCTTTATTCTAAGGTGCAAGCATTGGATTTTTGTATTGACTAGGCAGGGTGAAATCATATGCACTATAGTAGGTAACATCCCTTATGGACCAAAAACTTATGCAGCATCGACAATTAGATCCTGAGCTGGAACGCCAATTGCTGTCTTTTTCCGTATTAGCATCATTGTTTTTTACGGTGTCAGGTATTGTGGTGGGGTTGTTAACCCGCTCAGCAGTGGTGTTATTTGATGGCTTGTATTCAGGTATCAGCCTGCTGTTGTCTTATTTATCCTTAATGGCGCTGCGCAGCGTTAATACTGAGGATAATCCGTCCTTCCCTTACGGCAAAAGCGCCATTGAACCATTTTTGGTTGGGATAAAATATCTCACGTTGATTGTACTCTGTTTGGTCTCAGCATTTAGTGCTGGACTGGAACTGGTACAAGGGGGGAGTGACGTTAACCTAGGAGTGGCATTAGTCTATTCAGTGTTTTCCACGTTGGTGTGCTCTGGCATCTATATTTATTTCAAGCACGCTGCCAACAACCTGCAATCAGATTTAGTGAAGTCTGAGCAGCATGAGTGGTTTCTCGACACTATGCTAAGTGGTGGTATCTTTATCGGATTTCTCATAGCATTAGGGTTGTGGTGGATCGACTTAAAGCATTGGGTACCTTATATTGACCCATTATTAGTGCTGATTGCATCCATGGCATTTATTGCAACACCATTGCGTGGTCTTATCCAAAGTGCCAAGGAACTCATTGGGTTCCAACCGAAAGGAAAAATGGTGAAGAAGTTGAACCTTATGGTTCAGCAAATTAAGGAAGACAATAATTTCGAAGCAGCCGTAGTACGTATTCAAAAAGTCGGGCGAACGGTATTTTTAGAAATCGATTTTGTTGTGCGCGAGGATGATTATACCGTCACCCTATTACGCCAAGATGAAATCCGCGAGCAAATTTTTGAAAAAATACGCCCGCTTGGGTTTCGCTGGTGGCTCACAGTAGCATTCACTAAAGATGAGAAGTGGGCGACGTAATAGCCCACCAATAATTATTCAGAACCTAAGGAACTCGCCATGTCTGTGAAAGTTCTAAAGCCAGCTGATGAAGCCTATCAGTTTCCACTGCTCATTAAGCAATTATTACTCTCGAGCGAACGTTACGCAGGCGATAACGAAATCGTTGGTGGCAACAACGGTCGGCGCTATCGTTATCCTGAATTTATTGAACGCGTCCATCGGCTCGCGTCCATGTTGACAGCTGCTGGAGTGAAAGCTGGTGATGTGGTGGCCGTACTCGATTGGGATACGCCGCGTTATTTAGAATGCTTCTTTGCCATTCCCATGATTGGTGCAGTATTACATACGGTAAACGTGCGTCTAGCACCCGAACAAATCGTCTACACAATGAATCATGCGGAAGATAAACTGGTGTTGGCGCACGATGATTTTCTGCCGCTTCTTGCGAAGCTGCAAGGCGAACTCACTACCGTGACTGGTTATATCCAACTGAGTGATGCTGAGACACCACCGGCAGCTCCATTAGCCACGTTAGGTGAGTACGAAAGTTTATTGCAGCAGGCAGATAGTGACTTTGACTTCCCTGATTTTGATGAAAATGCAGTCGCTACCATGTTCTACACCACCGGCACCACAGGTAAGCCCAAAGGGGTGTATTTTTCACATCGTCAGTTAGTCCTCCATACCATGGCATTGGCTGCTACTATGTCGATCAATAAGAATATGCAGTTGATGCATGTTGCCAGCGTGTATATGCCGATTACCCCGATGTTCCACGTGCACGCATGGGGAGTGCCGTACGCTGCGACTATGCTGGGGATTAAACAGGTGTATCCGGGGCGTTATGAACCCGCTACTTTGCTAAAACTCTTTGTCACTGAAAAAGTGACTTTCTCGCACTGCGTACCCACAATCTTGCAGATGATTTTAAGTAGCGAACAAGCGAAAGCTATTGATTTAAGTGGCTGGCAGGTATTGATCGGTGGTAGTGCACTGACGGCAGGCTTAGCGCAAGCTGCGTTAGCACGTGGTATCGAAATCTATACCGGTTATGGTATGTCGGAAACTTGCCCGCTCCTAAGCACGACCTGGATGCCAGTGAATGCAGCTGAGTTGAGTACTGAAGAACAAGTGGCGTTACGCACCAAAACTGGTCGCCCAGTGCCGTTGGTAAACATGCGTATCATTGATGAGAATGGCCGCTTCCTACCCCATGATGGTGAAAGTCTGGGTGAAGTTGTCGTACGCACTCCATGGCTTACACAAGGGTATCTCCATGCCCCAGAGCAAAGTGACGAATTATGGGAAGGTGGCTGGATGCGCACCGGTGATGTTGGCACTATTGATGAATCATTTACATTACAGATCCGCGATCGGATAAAAGATGTGATTAAAACTGGCGGTGAGTGGGTATCGTCACTAGATATCGAAAATTTGATTAGCCAACACCCCGCAGTTGAACTTGCTGCAGTGGTAGGGTTACCCGACGATGCTTGGGGCGAACGTCCACATGCAATTGTGACCCTTCGTTCTGGCGCTGACGTCAGCTACGAGGACATTGTTGAGCACATGCAAACCTATGTAGCGCAAGGGTTGATCGAGAAATGGGCCATTCCAGATTCCGTTAAGGTAGTGGCTGAAATACCACGCACCAGTGTTGGTAAAATTGATAAGAAAGTCATTCGAGAATTATTAGCGAAACACTAAGAGCGCGGTAACAATGACGCCCGCCCATATTGGATGGGCGTCAACGACCACTTATTTGCTGGTATTGGCGTAATCTAATACCCAGTTGATGAATAGTTCAGTGCCCGTTTTAAAGGCAGCTTCATCGGCGTAGAAATATGGCGAATGGTTGCTTGGTGCTTTGAGTGCGTCTTGCTCTGGTGGGGTGATACCTAAAAAGACAAACAGTCCAGGTACTTCTAACGCATAAAATGAGAAGTCTTCCGCACCTGTAACCAAATCACCGACGAGTACTTTGTCGGCACCCGCTACACGCTGCATGGTAGGCAGCATTTTTCGAGTGAGTTCTGGGTTATTGATTGTCACTGGGTAACCCTCATGAATATGGACATCAGCTTCAGCACCTGAGGCTTTTGCAGTCATTTCAGCGGTGGTGGCCAAATGCTTAAAGATTTTCGCCCGATTATCCATATCAAAGTTTCGGATAGTGCCTTCTAGATACACTTGATCGGGAATAATGTTATTCCGTACACCACCTTCCACAACACCAAAACTAATAACCGCTGGCGCTTTGGAAATGTCAATTTGGCGCGCTACGATGCTTTGGGTATTGGTAATAATTTGCCCCGCTGCAACGATGGGGTCGATTCCTGCCCAAGGGCGTGAACCGTGCGTTTGTCTGCCTTTGACAAAAATTTCAAAGCGATCGGAAGACGCCATGAGTGGGCCTTCACGATAACCAATATAGCCAGTGTTCCCTGCTGACCAGACGTGAATGCCAAATACCGCTTCTGGTTTGTATTTGTTGAAAATACCTTCTTTCAGCATGAGTTCGGCACCACCTTCCTCACCAGGAGGAGCCCCTTCTTCGGCTGGTTGGAAGATAAACAGTACATTGCCAGCTAGTTCATCACGCATGGCGGCGAGCTGTTCTGCGGCACCCATCAACATCGCTACGTGAATATCATGGCCGCAAGCGTGCATCACACCAACTTCTTTACCGCGATATTCTGTTACCACCTTAGATGCAAAGGAAACATCGGTACGTTCTGTTACTGGTAAGGCATCCATGTCGGCTCGTAATGCAACGGTAGGGCCGGGCTTACTACCTTTTAGAAATCCGACCACACCGGTATAGGCAATACCGGTTTCAACCTCTAAACCTAGTTTTTCGAGGTGTTCAGCAACCAATTTAGCTGTACGAAATTCACGATTCCCCAGCTCTGGATGCTGGTGAATGTCACGGCGCCAGTCAATCACCTTTTGCTCAAGTTCGGCACTGATGGAGACAGGTGTCTGCGCATAGGCCGTCGTCGTGAGCAGGCTCGCTGCTGCGAATAATGCTAAGCGTTGGATAGAAAGTTTAACCATAGTAATTCCCTTGTTGCAGTCGGACAATTTGTGAACACTACTGCTTTGAGTATGCCGCTATTTTTTGGGAATTGCTATGTATTCAGGTAATTCAATGAACAGGCCGTACTGAGGCCATGGTACAGAAATATCGAAGCATTGCCCGAGATAGACAAATTGCAGACGCCAAGCGTGTAAGTGTAAATGCTCCATAGGCTCGCCACCGTAGCGGTCATCACCACAAATTGGGGTACCTAAACTTTTTAGTGCAACACGCAATTGATGGGTGCGTCCAGTTACCGGGTTTAGCACATAATAACGATAGCCAGGAATCAGTGAATAACTGATGAAGTGGGTCACCGCTGGGTTATCGTATTGGTGCAATAAGCGCCAATTGCCACGTCTTATTTTTTGCATATCACCACGAATGGTGCCTTGCTTCTTTTTTGGTTTGCCAGCGGCAATAGCAAGATAGTATTTCGTGATTTGTTGGTGTTCGAATAAGTGGCCAAGTGCGGCAGCTGCAGCGGCGCTACGTGCCACCATGAGCGCCCCAGAAGTGGGAGTATCGAGCCGATGAACCGGCCATAGCGGTTCGTTCAACTGCGCACTGAGCTGGTGCACGACGCTTTTTTCGTTGTCATTGGCATGCATTGGCGCTCCTGTTGGTTTATCGATGATATAGAAATCAGGGTGTTCAAACACTAGGGTTAACTTACGCATGCCGTTATACTTGCCTTAATTTATCATTGGAGTGTGTTGGAATTCATCATGTCGCCGGAGCGTTTTGCACGAATCTCTCAGCTATTGGATCAACGACAGCCAGATCTTACGTTATGTTTAGAAAGTGTCCATAAAAATCATAATCTGAACGCCTTAGTGCGGACGGCTGACGCAGTCGGCTTGCACGAAGTGCATGCGGTCTGGTACGACGAACAATTTCGTCTTAGTCGAGGTGCTGCAGTAGGCAGTGAGAAATGGGTCAAAGTCATTCATCATGATGGCTTAGAGCCAGCACTTGAACATTTTCGTGCACAAGATCAACAGGTTTTGGTTACCCACTTGTCCCCAGAAGCAGTGGATTTTCGGAGTGTGGATTACACCAAACCAACGGTGATTATTTTGGGACAAGAACGCCGTGGTGTTACTCCTGCAGCAATTGCCGCCGCTGATTACCATATTAAAGTTCCGATGGTGGGTATGGCCGAGTCGTTAAATGTGTCGGTAGCAGCAGCGGTGATTTTGTATGAGGCACAGCGTCAGCGTGAGGCTGCGGGTTACTATCAACGTCCAACGTTGTCCGAAATAGAACGGCAACGGGTACTGTTTGAAGGCGGCCATCCCATTTTTGCGCGGTTGTGTCGCTTAAACAATATTCCATATCCACCGTTAAACGAGCAGGGCGAAATAAATGCGGATGCGCGTTGGTGGGAGCAAATACGGAGCGCGAAACCATGACCACTGGTAGCTTACATCGAATACCTATCACGACCTTAAAAGGCGTTGGCGACAAGCTCGCAGAGCGACTTGGTAAGTTGGGGTTGGTGTCGGTACAAGATGTATTGTTCCACCTACCGCTGCGTTATGAAGATCGTTCTCGGGTATATCCTATCGCCACTTTAGTGCCGGGCACCAGTGCGACCGTAATCGCCGAGGTAGTTAGTAGCGAGATTAGCTATGGCCGTCGGCGGTTATTAAAAGTGCGCGTGCGTGATGACACCGGCGTTTTGAACGTGGTCTTTTTTCAATTCTCTGCTGCACAACTCAAACAACTTGCAGCTGGTACCCGGTTGCAACTGTTTGGTGAGGTGCGGTCCGGATTGCAGGGTCCGGATATGATTCACCCTGAATATAAAATCCTCAAACCAGGGGCCGAAATTAATCTCGATGACACCTTAACACCTGTTTATCCAGCCACTGAGGGAGTTCATCAGGCGACATTGCGCAAGCTCAGTGAGCAAGCGCTAACTTACTTGAATGAGCAAACGATAGCGGAGTTGTTACCTCCTGCGTTACAGCCGGAAGGGATGAGTTTGGTGGCTGCTATTCGGTTATTGCACCGGCCGCCAGTGGATGTGAATCAAGCGCAGTTATTGGATGGGACTCACCCTGCGCAAAAGCGTTTAGCTACTGAAGAGCTGTTGGCGCATCAACTGAGCTTATTGAAACTACGAGCGGTAAAACAGGCCCATCGAGCCTACCCGATGCCCATAAATTGTTCTTTACAACAGCAGTTTTTAGCGCAGCTGCCCTTTACCCCCACCGCTGCGCAGCAGCGTGTAACCACCGAAATTCAGCAGGATCTCACACGCGATTATCCCATGATGCGGCTAGTGCAGGGGGATGTCGGGTCAGGTAAAACTTTGGTTGCCGCTTTAGCCGCACTCACTGCCGTTGGCCACGGGTTTCAAGTGGCCATTATGGCACCCACTGAAATTTTAGCAGAGCAACATGCGCTGACATTCGGACAATGGTTTGAACCACTTGGGATCCAAGTCGGTTGGCTCGCTGGCAAGCAACGCGCGAAAGATAGACTCGAAACCTTAAACCAATTAAAAGCTGGGCAGATCCAAGTGGTCGTGGGTACCCACGCTTTATTTCAAGCGGATGTGGAATACCACCGTTTGGCATTAGTGATTATCGATGAGCAGCACCGCTTTGGTGTTCACCAGCGGCTTGAGTTACGGCAAAAAGGCGTGACCCAAGGTTACCAACCGCATCAATTGATTATGACTGCAACCCCCATTCCACGCACATTAGCGATGACAGCCTATGCCGATTTAGCTACGTCTATCATTGATGAACTGCCCCCCGGCCGTACGCCAGTGACTACCGTAGCCATACCTGATACCCGCCGGGCAGATGTTATCGAGAGGGTGCTTCATGTGTGTCGTGAGCAGGGCTCGCAAGCGTACTGGGTCTGTACGCTCATTGAAGAGTCAGAGGTGTTGCAATGTCAGGCGGCAGAAGATACCGCTCAACAATTACAGCAGATGTTACCTGAACTACGGATTGGCTTGGTGCATGGACGGCTGAAAAGTACAGAAAAAGAAGCAGTCATGCAGGCGTTTAAAGCGCATGAGTTAGATTTGTTGGTCGCGACGACAGTAATTGAGGTTGGTGTTGATGTTCCTAATGCCAGTTTAATGATCATTGAGAACCCCGAGCGCCTCGGTTTGGCGCAACTGCACCAGTTGCGTGGGCGCGTTGGTAGAGGTGCTACCGCGAGTCACTGTGTCCTGTTGTATCATGCGCCGCTTTCAAAAACTGCTATGCAGCGGTTAGCAGTGTTGCGGGAAAGCAATGACGGATTTGTGATTGCCCAGCGTGATTTGGAATTGCGCGGTCCCGGTGAATTGTTGGGACAACGGCAAACGGGTATCGCTGAAATGAAGGTGGCGGACTTAACTAAGCATGGCGACTTGGTGGCTACCGCGCATCAGCTAGCATTGCGTCTGTGGGAGCACTATCCACAAACTGCCGAAGCATTGATCCAACGTTGGTTACCTCGACGTGATCACTACGCGCAAGTGTGATTTCGTAGTACACTAATGGCAGATGCATTAAAAGGTTTAATCATGAAAGACTCCAATCAAGAAACAATAGATTTCGGGTACAAACAGGTTGCTAAGTCGGAAAAGCAACATATGGTCGCTAACGTGTTCCACTCAGTGGCGCAAAAATACGATGTCATGAATGATTTAATGTCGTTTGGGATTCATCGCTTGTGGAAGCGCTATACCATTGATTGTAGTGGTGTTCGAAGTGGTATGCGGGTGCTCGATATTGCCGGTGGTACCGGTGATTTAACGGCGCAATTCTCGCGCCGGGTTGGTCCTACCGGTGAAGTGGTATTGGCTGATATTAACAGCGCTATGCTAGAAGTTGGGCGCGATAAACTGCGTAATCGTGGTATCGTGGGTAATGTGCGCTACGTGCAAGCTAACGCTGAAGAATTACCATTCGCTGATGATAGTTTTGACATCATTACCATAGCCTTTGGTTTACGGAATGTGACCGATAAACAGCGGGCGTTGGAATCCATGTTTCGCGTGTTAAAGCCAGGTGGCCGGTTACTGGTTTTAGAGTTTTCCAAGCCGATTCAGCCGTTACTCAACCAAGCGTATGATTTTTACTCATTCAATGTGTTACCGAAAATGGGGCAAATCGTTGCTGGTGATGCCGATAGTTATCAATACTTGGCAGAGTCGATTCGGATGCACCCCGATCAGGAAACATTGAAGGGGATGATGGAACAAGCTGGTTACGACATGGTGACCTACGATAATTTGACTGGCGGGATTGTTGCGCTACATCGAGGATTCAAATTCTAATGGTTTGGCGCGTTCTCCCCACCATAGTGGTCGAGGGTTTTACAAACCATATTATTAGCCTCGACGATAGTTCAGCTGAACGCTTACAGCAGTTGGCAGATACCCGCGTGCGAGTTACCCTCAGTGAATTGGGTCAACCGTTGACGGTGACTGTTGTGGCTGATCGCATCTTGATGAGTTGGGTCGATAATGATGCTGTTGATTGCCATATCATCACTCGGCTCGCAGTGTTACCAGAGCTGCGCGATACGGCAAATATTACGCGCTTGATTAAGGCTGGGGCGCTGGACATTGAAGGTGATCCCATGTTGGCGCAGCGCCTAAGCCGATTATTTACCGAGCTTGATATTGATTGGGAAGAGCAACTATCGCAGCGAATTGGCGATGTGCCGGCATACTTTTTAAGCCAAGCGTTCCAGCGCGGTCGGAAATGGCTGGAACAGACCTTAGCTGATCAACAAGCTTGGGTTCGTGATGTCCTGATTGAAGAAAAGCAAATATTGGTCAGTCGTGCGGAATTTGAATTATTTCAGCAACAGATTCAACAGCTGCGAGCGCGCTGTGACCGCATGGAGCGTGACCTGCAAACAGTGCTGGCAACTAGCTGGAAAGGAAATATATCGTGAGTCAACGCATTCGTCGTGTGTATCAAATCACTCGAACCTTCCTCAGCTATGGCTTGGATGAAATTGTTCCTGCGCGCTGGTTACCTTGGACGTTAAGAGCCGGGCGTTTTGGCTTATTTTGGATCCGCAATCAGCATCGTGATAAAGCCCCCGGTACCCGATTGCGCTTAGCATTAGAATCACTCGGTCCAGTGTGGATTAAACTCGGCCAGATGCTGTCCACTCGTCGCGATTTATTGCCCGCAGATATTGCCAACGAATTGGCGATGTTGCAAGACAAAGTCAAAGCTTTCCCCGGTGAGCAAGCACAACAGTTGATTGAGCAGGCACTAGGGGTGCGCGATATCGCTGAAGTTTTTGCTGATTTTTCCGTACAACCGCTAGCGTCTGCCTCAATCGCGCAAGTACACACCGCTACCTTAAAAAGTGGCCCCGATGCAGGCACTGCCGTGGTGATTAAGGTTATCCGTCCTGATATCCGTGCCGCGATTGATGCTGATCTACGGTTAATGGAAACGTTAGCACGAGTGATTGCACGTCATTTACCCGACGGTCGGCGCCTCAAACCTGAAGAAGTGGTGAACGAGTACCGAAAAACACTACTTGATGAGTTGGATTTGCTACGTGAAGCTGGTAATGCGATTCAGCTTCGACGTAACTTTGACAACTCACCATTATTGTACATTCCGAAAGTCTACAGCGATTATGGCCGTCACAATGTGATGGTGATGGAGCGCATTGATGGAATTCCAGTCAGCGATGTAGAGACGTTAACCGAGCTTGGTGTGAATATGAAATTACTGGCGGAACGGGGGGTGGAAGTCTTTTTCACCCAAGTCTTCCGTGACAGTTTTTTCCACGCTGACATGCATCCTGGCAACATTTTCGTATCCCGAGAAAATCCGAGTGACCCAAGCTATTTAGGTATCGACTTTGGTATTGTCGGCACCTTAAATCGCGATGATAAACGCTATTTAGCAGAAAACTTTCTTGCATTTTTTAACCGTGATTATCGCAAAGTTGCTGAGCTACACGTTGATTCCGGTTGGGTACCTGCACACATAAACGTGGAAGAGTTTGAATCGGCAATTCGCACAGTGTGTGAGCCTATTTTTAATAAACCGCTCGCTGAAATCTCGTTTGGCCATGTGTTGGTGCATTTATTTAACACCGCCCGTCGCTTTGAAATGGAAGTACAACCGCAACTGGTATTATTGCAAAAAACTCTATTGTACGTGGAAGGCTTGGGGCGTACTCTTTATCCGCAGCTGGACTTATGGAAAACCGCTAAGCCGTTTTTAGAACGGTGGATGCAAGAGCAATTAGGTTGGCGCGCGGTGGTACGATCAATTAAAGAAAATGCACCATTTTGGGGCGAAAAACTGCCAGAAATGCCCAATTTACTTTACGATGTGCTACGCAACCATCGGGCTCATATGGAGCAGCAGCAGCGTTTGTTGACAGTCATTCGTAATAACCAACAGCAACAGCTCAGGACGATAGCATTAGCTGTTGTTAGCGGTGCATTATTATTAAGTACTACGATTTTATTTGTCGCACGCCAGCCCACTTGGTTGGTTGCATTAGCAGCAGGGGCAACGGTACTTTGCGGCGTTGGTTTGTGGTACCGAGCGAGAATTAAGTAACGAGGTAATGACATGGGTGGAATTAGTATTTGGCAATTACTTATTGTATTAGTCATTGTGGTGCTGCTGTTTGGAACCAAACGGTTGCGTAGTATTGGTAGTGATTTAGGGTCAGCGGTGAAAGGCTTTAAAAAAGCCGTCTCTGATGAGTCCGAACCGGCTGCAAAAGACGCACCAGAGTTAACGCAAAAAAAAGAGTCAGCCGAGTCGAAACAACATAGTGACTAATCATGTTTGATATTGGCTTTTGGGAGCTCGTTGTTTGCGCTTTGTTGGCATTAGTGGTTGTTGGTCCAGAACGACTACCTGGCGCCTTGCGAGCGCTGCAACGTGGTGTGCGAGCTGTGCGTCAATTCACCAGCCAAGTGCAGAGTGAACTTAATCACGAGTTGCGCGTTAAAGAGTTGCACGAGCATCTACGCAAGGCAGAAGAGCTGGGAATGGATAACTTACCACCTGAGTTACAACGTTCTATTGCTGAATTGCGTGGTGCTGCCGAGCAAGTTCAACGCCCTTATGCCAAGTCTAATCAACCGACAGTGAATAAACCAAAGGGCGATAGCGATACTTATGAGTCATGAATCACCCTTACTCGACCACCTGCTTGAGTTTCGTCGCCGAATTTTACGCAGCGTGGTGGCGATTGGATTAGTATTCATTGGTACGGCAATCTTTGCTGATGATCTCTATGAGCTCCTAGCCAAACCCTTGCTGTCGAGTCTGCCACAGGGTGCTACCATGATTGCCACTGATGTGGCCACCCCGTTTTTTACACCGTTTAAATTAGCCTTTGTGGTCGCCCTTGCCATTGCAGTCCCTTATCTACTCTGGCAGCTTTGGGCATTTATTGCACCGGGCTTGTATCGCCGCGAAAAGCGGTTGGTATGGCCATTGCTGCTTAGTAGTACGTTGTTATTTTATGCAGGTGCGGCATTTGCTTACTTTGTCGTCTTACCGATCGCGTTAAATTTCTTTGTGAAAGCAGCGCCCGAAGGTGTATTGGTGGCGACTGATATCTCTGCTTATTTGGATTTTGTACTGACCATTTTTGTTGCGTTTGGGATCGCATTTGAAACCCCGATAGCCATTATTTTGCTGGTCTGGACTGGCGTTACCTCAGTGGCAGCCTTGCGAGCTAAGCGACCATATATTATCGTCGGTGCCTTTGTCGTGGGAATGTTGCTAACTCCACCTGATGTGATCTCGCAAACTTTGTTAGCAGTACCCATGTGTCTTTTATTTGAACTTGGCTTGCTCATTGCAGGTCTATATTCACCTGAATCAACATCAGAACAACCGCAGGGATAATATTATGAAAAAGCAGTCGTTGATGGTTGGCTTACTACCTATGTACCTGTTGTTAGGTAGTACTGCCGCCAATGCGCAATCGGTCGAAGAACAACTTGGGTACTGTGCCCAAATTAAAAATCCGCTTGAGCGGTTGGTGTGCTTCGATAATCTTGCAGCTGGCAAAGCAGTTGCCTATCAAGGTCCAGCGCCAACACAGGCAGGTACAGCTGCGGCATCATCAGCAGTTGCAGAGTTTGGTCGTGAGCATGTTGCCGATACCACGGACGCTGATAACGCCCCAAGTCGTATTGCTATTACGGTGGTGCGGTATTCCAAAGATATGCGTGGGTTATTGCAAATTGAGACTAGCGATGGCCAAGTGTGGCAGCAAACAAGCAGTGAAGGTTTCCCATTTGACCCGAAAGCGAACTATTTTATCGAGCGCGGTGCACTAAGTGCTTACTATTTGGGTCGTACCGACCTAAACGCGCGTACGCGAGTTCGACGTATTAAGTAATGCGATGGTTTGATTGTGGTGTCAATTTAACCAATCCTAAGCTCTATCGCGATATTGATGGAGTTATTCAACGTGCCGTAGCCGCAGGAGTGGAACGGCAGTTGGTGATTGGCACCAATTTGCGTGAAAGTGCTCAAGCTATTGCCTTGTGTGAGCAGTTTCCGCAGCATTTAGTGGCTACCGTAGGTATTCACCCTCATGATGCAGCTACAGCGCCTGTTGATTTTATTGAGCAGTTGCGACAGCTTGCAGCACATCCGCAAGTGGTCGCTATTGGCGAATGTGGGCTTGATTTTAATCGTAATTTTTCACCGCCAGACATTCAATTACAGGTGTTTGAAGCACAACTGCAATTAGCAGCTGAGTTAGAACTCCCCGTCTACTTGCACGAACGTGATGCGCAACAACGACAGTGTGATTTACTTGAGCGTTATCGTGACCATATTCCCAAAATGTTGACCCACTGTTTTACTGGTGGCAAGAAAGAGCTTGCACGTTACCTCGAACTTGGTTGTTATATAGGCATTACTGGATGGCTGTGCGATGAACGTCGAGGGCAACAGTTACAAGAAGCGGTGAACGATATTCCAGCAGCTCGTTTATTGGTTGAAACCGACGCCCCTTTTTTGCTGCCACGCACTATACGCCCACGGCCAGCCTACAATGAACCATATTTGTTACCGGAAGTGGGTAAGGTTTTGGCACAGTTTAGACAGCAAGAGGTTGCGGATATTGCAGCGCTGACATGGCGCAACAGCATTGATTTTTTTTCGTTATAGGGACGCTATGGCCAATAATGTATGTCGAATGCTAGCGCTATTGTTTGTAATTGCCGTGCTTGGCACTGGGGTAATGGCTGCTTCAGCTAAGGTTGTCACGCCAATCATTCATTATTTGCCCGCTGCTGCTGACGATACCTTAGAAGATATCAGATTGATTCCTGCGGCAACGTGGCAAGCCATTCCCGCAGGTGAGAGTGTATCGTTTGGTTACACTCAAGAAACGTATTGGTTCCACGTCACTGTGCCTACTGCAGAGCATGATCGTGTGCTGTACCTGGGCTACCCGCTCCTTGACAGTATCGATGTTTATTTTGTGCAAGCCGAACAGTTGCTAGAGCATGTGCATCTTGGCGATAAATTACCATTCCACGAGCGGCCCATTCACAATAAAAACTTTATGGTCGCCATTCCGAGTCATGCAGAACACGATATTTATCTACGCGTGCGCACCGAAAGCTCACTTCGATTCCCATTAGAGATTTGGGAACCTGTGGGTTTTATGCTGGCTTATCAAAACCAAGTAATTATCGCTGGGTTATATTTCGGTTTGCTTGCCTGTATGGCGATTTATAATCTATTTAACTTTTTAACGACCCGAGAAATCAGTTTTCTAAATTACTCCATCTACACCATACTAATTGGGCTACTTATTGCTGGGCTTGACGGTCTAGGGTATCAATACGTATGGCCCAATTCAGTGTGGTTGCAAGATCGAATTGTTACCATGATTGGGGCGGCGATGATGTTATTTGCCACCTTAGTGTCTACGGAAATTTTGCAAACAAAGGCACAAAGCCCCAAGATTCACGCGTGGCTGCGCCGGTTCATGTGGTTGTACGGTATTACCTTCGTACTCAGTATTTTTATCTCGTACGGTACTTTAATTCCATTCGTCTTACTGATGGCCGTGGTTGGGTCGCTGTACATGCTTAGCTGCGGTATCGTTTTGTGGCGTAAAGGCATGATTTATGCACGGATTTATACGTTGGCACTGAGTGCTCTATTAACCTCGATCTGCATCAATGCGCTGGGATACCTCGGCTTTTTTGAATCAGTATTTATTCAGCGTTATGCCATCATGGCGGCTTCGGCCCTTGAGGTTTTGCTGCTTTCTTGGGTGCTAGCCATTCGTTTGAATGATAGCCGTAAGCAGCAGCTTGTCTTGCAAGAGCAACTCAATTACCACCTCGAAGACATGGTGGCGCAGCGTACCGAAGAATTAGAAAAGGTTATGGTACGATTGCAGCGTGCGAATCAGGAGCTCGAACAACGCAGCAATGAGGATGGTCTCACGGGGCTGTACAACCGCCGTTACTTGAATCAAGAGTTTAAGCGTGAGTTCCGCCGTTGCAAGCGTAATGGTTCGATATTGACCGTCATGATGCTCGATATTGACCACTTTAAAGCGTTGAACGACCGCTACGGTCACTTACTGGGTGATCAGGTTCTGATAGAGCTTGCCCAGTTGTTGAAGCGTAACCTGCAGCGTGCTAGTGATTCACTGTATCGCTATGGGGGTGAGGAATTCACCGTATTGTTACCCGATACTGATGAAATAGGAGCTCGCGAATTAGCTTATAAGCTAGCAACTGCAGTGCGGCAGCATGAGTTTGATACGGATCAAGGCCCGCTAAGGATAACTATTAGTATTGGTGTTGCGGTCGCTGCGGCTGACGTCTATGATCAACCCACACAGTTACTTGCAGTTGCTGATGAAGCACTGTATCGAGCGAAAGCTGCTGGCCGCGATCAGATTCGAGTGATCACGAAACTTGAGCAACCAGCAGTAAGCCCATCTGAATAATCGAAGGACATTTTATGCAGCATGTCAGTCAATTTCCGTATCGGCGGTTACGTCGTGTGCGCCGCCATGAGTTTAGCCGTCGTCTCGTGGCAGAACATCAATTAAGCCCAGCTGATCTGATTTATCCGATGTTCGTTTTACCTGGTCAGGGGCAACGTGAGCAAGTGCCTTCAATGCCAGGGGTTGAGCGCCTTTCTATTGATTTGTTAGTGGAAGAATGTAAAGAGATCGCGGCACTCGGGATCCCGGCCGTGGCGTTATTCCCTGTGACACCTGCTGAAGACAAGTCATTAACTGCGGAAGCAGCATGGGATGCTAATGGAATAGCACAACGCGCAGTACGCGCGATTAAAGACGCTGTGCCAGAATTAGGTGTGATCACCGACGTCGCGTTGGATCCGTTTACCACTCACGGGCAAGACGGCATCATTGACGAACATGGGTATGTGCAAAATGATATCACGACCGAAGCTTTAGTACGGCAAGCGTTATCCCATGCGCAAGCGGGTGCGGATATTGTCGCACCGTCGGACATGATGGATGGTCGTATCGGTGCAATTCGTGAAGCACTCGAAGAACACGGCTTTGTTAATGTGCAAATCATGGCTTATTCCGCTAAGTATGCCTCAGCATTTTATGGTCCATTCCGTGATGCTGTTGGTTCTGCAGGAAACTTAAAAGGCGGCGATAAAAAGACGTACCAGATGGATCCGGCCAATAGCGATGAAGCACTCCATGAAGTGGCGTTAGATATCGAGGAAGGTGCTGATATGGTGATGGTGAAGCCAGGTATGCCTTATTTGGATGTTGTGCGCCGTGTGAAAGAGACATTCCGCGTGCCAACATTTGCTTACCAGGTCAGTGGTGAGTACGCCATGATCCAAGCAGCGATTGCTAATGGTTGGTTGAGCGACGCGGTGATTATGGAGTCCTTGCTAGGTTTTAAACGCGCTGGTGCTGACGGTATTTTAACTTATTTTGCTAAGTACGCAGCGCAGCAGTTACAGCAACGCTAACCGCTATGATGATTGCGATTGGGTGAGCAGGTCGACCAGCAAGCCCTCTCGCAATGCTCCTTCAGAAATTTCAACTTCGGTAATTCCTAAGCCTTCTACGAGTGCTATTAAGATACAGAGGCCACCGATAAATACGGCTTGACGGTCACGGCGGATCCCTAACTTATTCAGTGCATCCACATGCCCTAATCGGCAGGCCGCTTGAAGTACATCGCGCAGCCATCTGCTCGTCATCGGCTGGTCAGGATCGCGGCTACGCATATCATACAAGGTGCGAAAAATACCTGAGGTACCACATACGCGGCGTTTACTGGATTGAATAAATGGTTCCGCATGGGGTTGAAGCTCTGCTAACGCAGCATCGATAGCCTGTTGGCACACGTTTTCGCTAATCGACTGATCGGCAAAATAGCGATTTTGCCAGGTAACGCAACCCATATCTAAGCTGATTAAATGCTTCGGTTCGGCACCCTGCCCAGAAATTATTTCGGTGCTGGCACCCCCAATATCTAGAACTAAGACGTGCTCTTTACTGTGACGAAGTTGTTGTGTTGCGCCTTGATAGATTAGGCGCGCTTCATCCTCACCAGAAATAACATCAATGGGGTGTTGTAACGCATCTTCAAACTGCCGCAATAACGCGGCGCTATTTGCCGCTTTACGTAATGTAGCAGTGGCAACACAACGAATGCGTTGGGGCGGAATGTCCTTTAGTAAGCGTGAAAAGCTAGTAAGACATTCGCGGCCGCGTTGGATGGCGGTATCACTCACTTTGAACTGTTTATCAAAGCCGTCAGCGAGCCTAACTTTTTGCCGATAACGACCCAAGACACGATACTGACCATCACGCGTTACCGTTGCAATGATTAAATGGAAACTGTTGGAACCAATATCAATAGCGGCAAAGCGTGGGTCCTGGGTCATATATCATTTACCTCGATGGTTTACGTGGTCCACGACGTGTTGTCGGCGCATTATTGCCACGCCGGCCACCGTGTGAGCGACGATGATTACTGGGCGCTTTAAGATCACTGAGCAATGCGGCTGGGTCGTATTTCGTGACTGGTATGCTATGGCCAATGTACTCTTCGATGGCTGGTAGGTTATAAACATACTCTTCACAAGCTAAGTTAATCGCCTTACCGCTGGCTCCAGCCCGACCTGTGCGTCCAATCCGATGCACATAATCTTCGAAATCATCAGGCAGGTCATAGTTATACACATGACTTACTGCGGGTATATGTAAGCCACGAGCAGCAACGTCAGTAGCGACTAAGAAATCGAGCTCACCATTGGTAAATTGTTCAAGAATTTTCAGCCGTTTACGTTGCGGAACATCGCCCGTGAGTAAGCCAACCCGATGATTATCTGCTTCCAACCAATTAAAGATTTTTTCACAGGTATGCTTAGTGTTCGCGAAAATAATGGCTTTATCTGGCCAGTCTTCCTCAATAAGCGTCAGCAATAACTTAATTTTATCTTGTTTTGACGGATAAAAAAGTTCTTCAGTGATACGCTCACCGGTTTTTTGCAGAGGCTCCACTTCAACTTTGGTGGGTGAGTTCATGTGCTCGTAGGCTAGCTCTTGCACTCGTTGTGATAAGGTGGCGGAGAACAATAAGCTTTGCCGTTCACTAGGTGGCGGCATTTTATGGAACATGTAGCGGATGTCTTTGATAAAGCCTAAATCGAACATCCGATCCGCTTCATCAAGAACCACCGTCTGGATTTTGTCGAGGCGATAAATACCTTGTTTGTAATAGTCAATTAAGCGTCCGGTGGTACCGATTAAAATATCGACGCCTTGTTCGAGCTGTTGACGTTGTGATTCGTACCCATCGCCCCCATATACTACACCAAGATGCATATCACAGTGTTTCGCTAGGAGTTCAGCGTCGTGGGCAATCTGAATAGCGAGCTCACGTGTTGGCGCCATAATAAGCGCGCGCGGGTAACGTTGTTCACCGGTTCGCGGGTTATTGAGCAGCGTGGTAAAGGTTGCAATTAAGAACGCCAAAGTTTTACCCGTGCCCGTTTGAGCTTGGCCTGCAACGTCTTTTCCGATTAACGCAATCGGTAAGCTCAATGCTTGAATCGGTGTACAATATTCAAATCCAGCACTTTCCAGTGCGGACAATACCTGCGGGTGCAGGTCGAGATCGGCAAAGCGTGTCTCTGTTAAGTGTGTTTTACTCATGGCGTAAGCATATCAGTTTGCGCTAACATTCAAAAACAGAAATAATAGGGTTTTATTATTTCACGCGTATTCAGCAGCGGAGATTATCATGAGTGACAAAATTGTTCAGCTAACTGATGAAAGTTTTGAGAACGATGTTCTTAATTCTGACAAACCAGTATTGGTAGATTTTTGGGCCGAGTGGTGCGGGCCATGTAAAATGATTGCACCAATTTTGGACGACATTGCCAACGAATATGGTGATCGCCTCACCGTAGCTAAACTGAATGTAGACCATAATAACCAAACTCCACCTAAGTACAACATTCGTGGCATTCCAACGCTGCTGATGTTCAAAAATGGTGAATTGGTCGGTACTAAAGTTGGTGCTTTATCGAAAACCCAGTTAGCTGATTTTATCAATCAATATTTATAACAGTAGTGACCGATTAGCAGGTTGTTGAGGCTGATCTTCAGCAACCTTTGCTAAGCTTTCGCAGATTTTATAATGAAAAACTGGACGTTTTTCATTTAAAGTGTTACTTTTCTAACCGTAACTTTTCTTCAGGATACCAGCCTTCCGGTAGCCGTACAGTCAATCCGACTGATTTTAAACGAATTAACTGTAATTATTTCCATTGTCCAAAAAAGTCATTACCCCCCTATGAATCTAACAGAATTAAAAAATACACCAGTCAACGAGCTTGTTCAGCTTGCGGAATCAATGGGCTTAGAGTCCATGGCGCGGATGCGCAAACAAGATATTATCTTCGCTATTTTGAAAGCACACTCAAAGAGTGGCGAAGATATCTACGGCGATGGTGTGCTCGAGATTTTACAAGATGGCTTCGGCTTCTTGCGGTCTGCAGACTCGTCTTACCTCGCTGGTCCTGATGATATTTATGTATCACCCAGTCAAATTCGCCGCTTTAACTTGCGTACCGGTGATACCGTGTCTGGCAAAATTCGTCCTCCAAAAGAAGGTGAACGTTATTTTGCTCTCCTAAAAATCCGCGAAGTAAACTTCGACAAGCCCGAAAACTCACGCAATAAAATCCTCTTTGAAAACCTCACTCCAATACATGCTGACGAACGCATGCGCATGGAACGTGGCAATGGCTCGACTGAAGACATTACCGCGCGTGTGCTTGATTTAGCAGCACCAATTGGGAAAGGCCAACGTGGGTTGATCGTTGCACCGCCCAAAGCAGGTAAAACGTTATTGTTGCAAAACATTGCTCAATCAATTGCTGCCAACCACCCAGAGTGTGTATTGATGGTGTTGCTGATTGATGAGCGGCCAGAAGAAGTAACTGAAATGCAACGGTTGGTGAAAGGTGAAGTGGTTGCTTCAACTTTTGACGAGCCTGCTAGCCGCCACGTGCAAGTTGCTGAAATGGTGATTGAGAAAGCCAAGCGATTGGTTGAGCATAAAAAAGATGTTGTCATTTTATTAGACTCCATTACTCGCCTCGCGCGTGCGTACAACACGGTTATTCCAAGCTCTGGTAAAGTGTTAACTGGCGGTGTGGACGCAAATGCGTTACATAAGCCAAAACGTTTCTTTGGTGCAGCTCGGAATGTAGAAGAGGGTGGGAGTTTAACCATCATCGCCACCGCTCTAATCGATACCGGCTCGAAAATGGATGAAGTCATCTATGAAGAGTTTAAAGGAACCGGTAATATGGAACTGCATCTGAACCGTAAAATTGCGGAAAAACGTGTGTTCCCAGCCATTGACTACAACCGTTCCGGTACGCGACGCGAAGAGTTACTGACCACGCCAGATGAGCTGCAAAAAATGTGGATTCTACGCAAGATTGTTCATCCGATGGGTGAAACAGAAGCAATGGAATTCCTTATTGATAAACTACAAATGACGAAAACCAACGACGAGTTCTTTGAGGCCATGAAACGGCAGAAGAGCTAATAGGTGTGTAGCTGTTTGAATACATGTCACCTGTGTGTATTCAGGCAGCTCGGGTGAGTCTTAAAGCGAGAATCTGAGTGAAATACCAAGATTTGCGAGATTTCATCGCCCAGCTAGAAGCCCGTGGTGAGCTGAAGCGTATTCAGCAAGAAATCGATCCTTACCTTGAGATGACAGAAATTGCCGACCGTACGTTGAAAGCAAACGGGCCGGCATTGTTGTTTGAGAATGTGAAAGGTCACGACATTCCCGTCCTTGCTAATTTATTTGGTACCCCCGACCGAGTTGCGCTCGGGATGGGGCAAGAGTCAGTTCACGCATTGCGGGATGTGGGCAAACTGCTCGCGTTTCTTAAAGAGCCTGAACCGCCCAAAGGTTTCCGTGATGCACTGAATCTGTTGCCACTTTATAAAAAAGTATTGAGCATGTCGCCTAAGGTGTTAAAAAAAGCACCTTGCCAAGAGGTTGTGCTCATTGGCGCTGATGTTGATCTAACCAAACTCCCGATTCAGCATTGTTGGCCGGGAGATGTTGCTCCTCTGATTACTTGGGGGTTGACCGTTACCCGTGGGCCACATAAAGAACGGCAAAATTTAGGTATTTATCGGCAGCAATTACTGGGGCCGAACAAACTTATTATGCGTTGGCTGTCACACCGCGGTGGTGCTTTGGATTTTCATGAGTGGAAGCGTCAGCACCCAGGTGAAAATTTTCCTGTTGCGGTAGCCCTTGGCGCTGATCCAGCAACGATCTTAGGGGCGGTAACACCTGTCCCTGATACCTTATCAGAATATGCTTTTGCCGGTTTATTGCGCGATGGTCGTACGGAAGTCGTCTCCTGCATTAGCAATAATTTACAGGTACCAGCGCATGCTGAAATTATTCTGGAAGGTTATATTGCCCCAGATGAAATGGCGCCAGAAGGCCCGTATGGTGATCATACGGGATATTACAATGAGGTCGATGAGTTCCCGGTCTTTACGGTCACTCACATGACGATGCGGCGTCAGCCAATCTATCATAGTACCTATACCGGCCGGCCGCCCGATGAACCTGCCGTACTAGGGGTTGCGCTCAACGAAGTATTTGTGCCCTTGTTACAGAAACAGTTTCCGGAGATCATCGATTTTTATTTACCGCCGGAAGGCTGTTCCTATCGCGTCGCAGTGGTGACGATTAAGAAGCAGTACGCCGGTCACGCCAAGCGGGTGATGATGGGGGTGTGGAGCTTTTTACGGCAGTTTATGTATACCAAGTTTGTTATTGTGTGCGATGACGATGTAAACGCACGCGATTGGAAGGATGTGATTTGGGCGATGACAACCCGAATGGACCCCGCCCGTGACACTGTCATGATTGAAAATACCCCGATTGATTATTTGGATTTCGCGTCACCAGTATCTGGACTTGGCTCTAAAATGGGCATGGACGCAACTAACAAATGGCCAGGTGAAACGAACCGGGAATGGGGCGTGCCCATTGTCATGGATGATACTGTGAAACAGCGTATCGATGATCTGTGGGACGAACTGGATATTCTTTAAAGGAAATAGCATTTTGATGAAGCAATTCGTGTGTCAGGTGACGACCCTCGAATCACTGACGACACAGGTTTACCAAGTTATTTTGAGATTACCCGAGCCGATTGAGTTCTTGGCTGGGCAATATATCCACGTAGTGATGGGAGAACACGATAAAAGAGCATTCTCAATAGCATCCTGCCCATCACGCACCACGACCATTGAGTTACATATTGGTGCGACGCCAGATAACTCATACGCCCAAGAAGTGATCTCGCGGATGCAGCAAGAAGGAGTGGTGACTATTGAAGCGCCACTTGGCGATGCATGGTTACGTCGTGATAGTGAGCGCCCACTTATATTGATTGCTGGTGGTACTGGGTTTTCTTACACGTGGTCTATTTTACAGGCTCATTTACGTAGTGGCTCGGTGCGGCCGGTCACGCTGTACTGGGGTGCTCGCCGCCCTCAAGATCTCTACTTCGATGAGCACCTGCGCGAACTGGCTGCTGCCTATGAGCATTTTCATTATCGTCCAGTGGTCGAGCAAGCGCCTGAACTATGGCATGGAGCACAGGGCTTAGTTCATGAAGCGGTCGTTGCTGAACAAACTGATTTGCATGAAGCGGATATCTATGTTGCTGGGCGGTTTGAAATGGTTCGCGTGATTCGCGATGAATTTAAAGCGCGCGGTCTACCGAGTGAACAGTTATATGGCGATGCACTGGCCTCTATCTAAGTTATTCTGATATACTAGCTGCGCACGAATACCAAGGGGTGCCTGATAATTCAGTAACTGATTTATCCGGCTGAGATACACATTGTGTGAACCCTTTGCACCTGATCCGGTTAATACTGGCGTAGGGATGGTAGCTTCAATACTCCATTACAAAAACCTGCCCGACCGGATTATTTCTGATTTGTTGTGAGGAAATGATCCATGTTATCACCTGTTTTACTCTTGGTAGCATCACTTGCTACAGAAGACTCCATCGAACGAATCACCGTTCAAGGTCAGTATCGTTCAACCTATGTGAATGAAGCACCCACCAGTGTTTCTGTAATGACTCGTGATGCAATTGACGAGCGTCATGGAACCCATATGGAAGAAGTGCTGAACCGTATTCCCAATTTGAATTTCTCCAGCGGTAGTTCCCGCGCTCGATTCATACAAATTCGTGGCGTCGGCGAGCGTAGCCAATTTGTCGATCCAATTAATCCGTCGGTTGGTATCCTAGTCGATGGCATTAACTACAGTGGGTTAGGTCAAGCGGCACAATTGTTCGATATTAGTCAAGTGGAAGTATATCGTGGCCCCCAGAGTGGCCGGTTTGGTGCGGACGGCATGGCTGGGATGCTGGTGCTAGATAGTACTCAGCCAAACTCACAGTTTGCTGGTATGTGGCAACTTGGCGCTGCTAACTATGGCGGTGTGGAAGGTGGGGTTGCCCTGGGTGGCGAGTTAGGGGCACTTGGACGCGCTCGGTTTAGCTACTATCAACAGGCAGACGACGGGTTTATTGAAAATACCTATCTGCAGCGCAACGATACGCAATCCCGCAATGAACGGACAGCGCGGTTTAACCTGTGGACTGATTTAGGGGATGCATGGCAACTCCGCACGACGACCCATTTTTACCGCCAAGATAACGGTTATGATGCGTTCTCACTGGATAACACCCGGCAAACATTATCTGACGAGCCCGGTGAAGATGACGCAACCATGAAGGCCGCGCGCTTTGCACTAACTTACACCGGTGCCGCAAATTATGAGGCTGAATTTAGCTATAGCGTATTAAGTGCCGATACCCGTTATAACTTCGATGAAGACTGGACGTACGTTGGTATTGCTCCGGGTTGGGAGTATTCTTCTCGTGATGCATATTGGCGTGACCGCACTGACCATAGCTTAGAAGCGCGTTGGTTAAGTACGCAACCGTTAAGCTTGTTGGGTATTGATACAGATTGGGTCATTGGTTGGTATGGTCTACAGCGTGATGAACAACTACGCCGTGAGTTTATGAATTGGGATACTGGCGCCAATGATTGGTTTGTAAGTGATTATGAGAGCCAACGCCAGGCATTATACGGTGAACTGACCCACTACCTTGCTGAGCGCTGGCAAATGACCTTAGGTGGCCGCATCGAGCGCTATCGCAATGATTACTTAGATACCAACCAAGTTGATGTACAACCACGCGATACTATGGTGGGTGGGCGTATGAGCTTGAGTTACTTCCCTACGATTGGTCAATTAGCTTATGTGACTTGGTCACGGGGTTACAAAACTGGTGGTGTGAATGCGGAAGCCTTAGGTAAAGCACTGGATCATCCAGAACTGGAAGACTATTTACTGCAACGAGCTAGCTTTACACCAGAATATTTAACCAGTGTTGAAATGGGTTATAAGTATGTCAATGATGATGATACGCTGGCGCTGAACATCGCTTTGTTCACCCAAACCCGTGACGACGTCCAGCTAAAAAGCTGGGTGAATCGAGCGCAAACATTTATCGGCTATATAGAAAATGCCGCAGCAGGTACAACCCGTGGTATTGAAGCTGATATCCAATGGCAAGTTACGCCATCGTTGGAATGGTTTACTCACATTGGTCTGTTAGATAGTGAGATTCAAGGGTTTGTGACCGAAGACGGTATTGATATGGAAGGACGCGAGCAGGCGCACGCGCCTAAGTACCAAACGAATACTGGCCTGAACTGGCAAGTTTCGGATACGGTGCTGGTCAACTTGCAACTCGACAGTAAAGATGGTTTTTACTTTTCTGACTCACATAATGCACGTAGCGATCACTATAATCTGCTCCATGCTAGTATTCGTTGGCAGCTAGATGATTGGCGGATCACGTTATGGGCACGTAACCTCACCGATAAAGATTACGCCACACGAGGCTTTTACTTTGGTAATGATCCCCGTGATGGTTATGAACCCAACACATATGTGCAGTTAGGTGAACCACGACGCTTTGGTATAACTTTTAACTACGCGATGTAATCGCAGAGGTAGTCATGGAAACAGTCGCCATTGCGTTCGCACTTGTGTACTTATGGCTGGCCGCTCGCCAATCGGTGTGGTGCTGGCTTGCTGGTGCAGTGAGTTGCGCCATCTATACGTACTTGATGTTTCATGCCCAACTATACATGGAAGCATTATTGCAGCTTATCTATGTTGGCCTGGCAGCGTATGGATGGTGGCAATGGCAGGCTGGTGCTGGACAAGTTGATGCTAAGGAAATGCCGGGTTATTCGTGGCAATGGCACCTCACGGCTATTACTATTTTAGCGTTGATTGCATATGGTTGTGCGTGGCTATTGCTGCGCTATACCGATGCAGACCAAGTGTGGCTCGATAGTTTTACAACCGTGTATAGCTTGTTTGCTACGTGGTTACTCACTCGAAAATTGTTCTCAACTTGGGTATATTGGCTGGTCATAGATAGTGTCTATATCTACTTATATTTCATCAAAGGATTTGAACAGACCAGTGGATTGTTCGCTATTTATGTTGTGTTAATTATCTATGCTATGTGGAACTGGCAGCGAGGTAAAAAGGATTTATGCAGCAACACTGGTTAGCAAGCTTACCTATTCACGGTATACTCAAAACTGAACCCCTTTTGCGTGGCGTATCGAATGACGTCTATAAGATTACCACCATCAACGGGAGCTACGTTCTTAAGCACTTTCGGTTTGATCATCCCTATGGGCTTAATCGGGATCAAGAAGTTGAGGTTCAACAAACACTCTTTCATTATGGCATTGCGCCAGAAATACTCCATTATGACGCAACCCAAGGATTGTTGTTACAGCCCTATATTAACCAGCCAGATTTAGCGCAAGATGATTTGCCTATCACACAAAAGATTCAACGGTTAGGTGAGATTGCTGCACATATTCATCGATTACAGGTGGATGTGCCGGTATGGTCATTACGGGGGCGTATCCAACGCTACTGTGAACACCTCGCGCGCTACGACGCTGTACGAGCACGGTATTTCCAAAAAGAGCTCCAGCAACAGCGAAAACTATTAGATAGTTTTGCCAATAACCCAGTGTTTTGCCATAACGATTTAGCCTTTCATCATGTCTATTTAACTGAACCGCCTACTGTTATTGATTGGGAGTATGCAGGCTTGGGCGAGTGTTATTTTGATTTAGCCAATTGTATCCATGTAAATCAATTTGATGCGAATCAACAGCAGGCATTCATTCATGCTTACGAAGGAGCATCTGGTGAGCGCATTGAGATAGCCTATTTAGAACGTTGGCTGGAGTTATCGCACTTGATTAGTCAGCTTTGGTATGAATTGCATCATCGACTACAGCATCACACCGATTAAATGAAAAACAGCGAACCAGAGGGTTCGCTGTTTTGCTTTGGGACATTCTAATTACTTTCCTCGCAATACTCCATAAAGGCCAACAATTACAGCGATGGCGCCACCAATTAGATACCACATAGCATTATCAGTTGGTTCTCCGGTGATTGCTTTTGACACTTCAGAAGCACCTGAGTTATATGCCTCCCAACCAAAATACAACAAAATAACGCCAACAACGAGTAATACAATTCCGAGCATCTTATTCATGAAGTGATTCCTTTTTAATTGGTTGATGTAAGGAACTTCAATTTGAGCATAGCAAAGATCCAAAAAGATGCACGAAAACTAAAAAAAAAGCCAAGGCAATGATTGCCTTGGCTGAAAAAAACGATGGGGATGATTAACCGAGGTAAGCAGTGAGCATCCAGGAGGTTTTTTCTTGCTCTTTGATGTAGTCACTCATCAAAGAAGCGGTACCCTCGTCACCCACTTCACCGGCTAGCGTGAAAATTTCGCGTTGAAGTTGGATCAGGATTCGATAACTATCCAAAATTTCGCGCACACAAGCCTTGCCATCGTGAATGTCTTTGGTTTCTTCAATCTGGCTGGTTTTAATGTACGTCGAGTACGCATGTAATGGACGTTGCCCTAAGGTCAAGATCCGTTCAGCAATCTCATCCACTTTTAACAGTAAGTCGTTATACGTTTCTTCAAATTTGGCATGCAACTCAAAGAATGACTCGCCCCTAATATTCCAGTGGAAACCACGAACGTTCATATACATTATTTGATAATTGGCAAGTAACTCATTAAGACGCTCGGCAAGCTGTTTGGCGTGCTGTGGTTCAATTCCAATTACATTCAACTGCTTCATGTCTGGCTCCTTGGTGAAAACAATCTACTTATCTATCTGGGAATGAGTATAGCCTAATTCAAGCCTAATAACGTATCATTAGATTCGATTGAGCTGTTCGACTTTACCGTCACGGATGTGTTTGTCACCCCGTTGCTTTGCCAGTTGAATTTGCTTTTCCCGTTCAGCAAACCGTGCCTTTTGCTCAGGCGTTGTGCGATCAAAACAGTGTGGACAGCTGACCCCTTTGATATAGTGCTCTGACTGTTTTTCTTCCGCTGTAATGGGCATACGGCATGCGTAGCATTGATCGTAGTCACCTTGGACTAAACCATGACGTACAGTCACCCGCTGGTCAAATACAAAGCATTCGCCTCGCCACGTAGTTTCTTCCTCTGGTACTTCCTCTAAGTATTTAAGAATACCGCCTTTGAGGTGGTACACTTCTTCAAAACCCAGTGATTTTAAATAGGCTGTTGATTTTTCACAGCGGATGCCACCGGTACAGAACATGGCCACTTTTTTGTGTTTGGCAGGATCGAGGTGCGTTTTGACGTACTCAGGAAATTCACGGAATGATTCGGTATTCGGGTTAATTGCACCTTCGAAGGTGCCGACTGCATACTCGTAATCGTTGCGGGTATCGATTAATACGACCTCAGGATCACGAATTAAGTTGTTCCAGTCTTTGGGCTCGACATAAGTGCCGACGATATTTTTGGGATCAACCCAGTCGATGCCCATCGTGACGATTTCTTTCTTAAGCTTGACCTTAGTACGATAAAAAGCTTGTTTTTCACTGGGTGATTCTTTGTGTTCAATGTTGGCAAACACAGGTTGATTGCGAATAAATGCTAGAACAGCATCGATGCCCTCACGGGTTCCGCAAATCGTACCATTAATTCCTTCGCGAGCTAATAGCAGGGTTCCTTTTACTTCATTTTGAACCATGCATTGGTAAAGCGGCTCGCGGAATCTTTTAAAATCGTTAAATTCAACAAACTTATAGAGTGCTGCACAAATATACATCAAGGTTTCCTTTGGTTTGGCTAATCGGAACGTAAATCCGAGGTCAAATTAAGCAGGTTTATTTTAACAGAAATCGTCGTTCTGATCAGCCCCTGCGGACATTTTTATCGTGGTGATTCACTGGTTATAGTAGGCTGATTTAGTTAGGATAACCTTATTCAGTACAGGGGATGTGATATGAATCAGCTCATGCTTGGCTTTATCGTTGCGCATAGTCATCGGTTACAGGACTTGACCGACCTCGTGGTGGCCATTCACCGACGTTATCCGCTCGATGTATTCCAGCAAGAAGCCATTTTAGTGCAATCCAATGGTATAGCGCAGTGGCTAAAACATCATTTGGCGAACGATCTCGGTATTGCCACTATGTTGGATGTGACGTTACCCGCGCGGTTTCAATGGCGCGCGTACCGTGCTGTTCTTGGCCAAGACTTGCCTCGCCAATCTCCCTTCGATAAAGACCAATTAGTGTGGCGAATTATGCGTATTCTCCCGAACTACTTGGCTACTCCAGAATTTAGTGAGTTGCGTCGCTATATGGCAGACGATACTGATCAGCGCAAGCTATTCCAACTGAGTGAACGGTTGGCAGATCTGTATGACCAGTATCAGGTTTACCGTGCTGATTGGTTGAATGACTGGGCTGAAGGGCAAGCCACTGCAACTACCCAACAGCAAGCATGGCAGCCAGTTTTATGGCGGGCACTACTGGCTGATGTGGGCGATTCGAAATGGAACAACCGCGCCTATTTGCATCAACAATTCATCAGTGCTTGTGAACAGCTAACTGCGGAACAGCGGCCAGCCGATATTCCGGCACGCGTGGTGGTGTTCGGTATTTCCAGTTTACCGCGACAAACTCTCGAAGTTTTACAGGCTTTAAGCCGTATGAGCCAAGTGATTTTATGCGTTCACAACCCCTGTCAGTACCACTGGGCGGACATTATCGATGGCAAGGATATTTATCATACCGAAGTTAAACCACGGTTACAGCGTCGCCGGCCAGGACCAGTGGCGCTGGAGGAGCTACATCACTACAGCCATCCGCTGCTAGCTTCGTGGGGGAAACAAGGCCGTGATTACGTACGGCTATTGGATCAATTTGATGAGACTGAGCACTTGCGTGAAGCATTTCCCCAGCTGAAATTGGAAATGTTTGAGGAACGCTTACCCGCGCAACCCACCGTACTCGATGCCCTACGGTCCGATATTTTACACTTAAATGCCCCGACAGAAGCGAAGGAACGATGGCGGGATGTGGTCTTGGATGATAGCGCTATTCAATTTCATAGTGCCCATAGTCCACAACGTGAAGTTGAAATTTTGCATGATCAATTGCTGGCGCGTTTTGCTGCCGACCCAGAACTTAAACCACGCGATGTGATGGTTATGGTGCCTGATATTGATCGCTATGCACCGCATATTGACGCCGTGTTTGGCCGTTATAAAGCCGATGATAAACGACGGATCCCGTACAGCATTGCAGACCAACGAGCTCGTCACCAGCAACCGATTCTGATTGCACTGGAATATATTTTATCCATACACCAACAACGTATGTTGGCGAGTGAATTATTTGATTTGCTGCAGGTACCAGCGATTCAGCAACGATTTGGCATTGATGCTGAGCAACTCCCAGTGTTCCAACGTTGGCTTGCCGCTGCCGGTGTCCGTTGGGGGCTGGATGCGCAGCATCGCGAACAGCTTGGCGTTCCTCCGAGTGAACATAATACGTTGTTGTTTGGCCTTCAACGTATGTTGATGGGGTATGCCGTTGGTGACGTTGACAGCACTGAAATGGGTTGGGGTGGTATTGAACCCTTAGGTGATGTGGGCGGCTTGGGTGCAGAGATTGTTGGTGCCGTGGCGCAATTCATCGATGTCATTTACCAGCACTTCCAGCACGGCCAACAAGAGCGTACAGCGTTGGAATGGGCGACCTATCTAACCAGTTTGATCAAGCAGCTGTTCAAGCCAGCCGATGATGTTGACGTTGTCCTGCTGAATCGCCTTAATCAACGCCTACAACAATGGCTTGAAGCGGTGCAAAGCTCTTCACCTGAGCAACAGATTAGTTTAGCCGTGGTGTGTGAAAGTTGGTTGAGCCGTATGGATGACCCCACCTTAAGCCAATCATTTTTAGCGGGGCGGGTAAACTTTGCCACGTTAATGCCGATGCGTGCTATTCCGTTCAAATGTGTTTGCGTATTGGGGATGAATGACGGCGATTATCCTCGCTCGCAGAAGCCTTACGATTTTGACCTGATGGCACTTTCGTATCGTCCGGGTGATCGGTCACGTCGTGATGATGATAGGTATTTGTTCCTCGAAGCGGTGTTATCAGCACAACAGCTGCTATACATCAGTTGGCAAGGGCGTAGCATTCGCGACAACAGTTGCAAGCCACCATCGGTGTTAGTGAGTCAGTTATTAGAGCATATTCAACAGGTTTATGGTGAACGGCGAGATGGCAAGCCTTGGGTTATGGAACATCGTTTACAGCCATTCCACCGTGATTACTTCAGTATCGATCAACCACGGTTAGCAAAGTTATTTACGTATAGCCATGAGTGGCGAGGTGTTCACGGACACAGCCAAGTTCAAACAGCGCAAGGACCGTTAGCGACTTGGTTGCCAGAACAAGCACTGAGTATCTCACAATTGGAGCATTTCCTGCGTGAGCCCGCACGCTTGTTTACCCAATTGCGGCTCGATACCTATCTTAGCGAGCAAACATTGACGTTGTCAGACAATGAATCATTTACATTAGACCAGCTCGAAAGCTGGCAAAGTATGAATTCATTGTTGGAGGATGTCATCGAGCTTTTTCGTGAAGGTAACGATGTACAGGCCATTCAACAGTTGTTGGAGCAACGCCTAGCACGGAGCCAAAGGGCCGGTGAATTACCACTTGGAGCTGCAGGGTTAACCATCAAAGAGTGGTTATTGGAGAGCTTGGATGAACACGTTGTAACGCTGGCACAATGGCTCGATACATATAGCCGCAGTATTCCGACCTTTACGATCGATTATAACAGTTCCACCGGGGTGGCCGTTCACGGTGTCTTTCGGCAATGCTTCCAGAATGCTGCTGATGAACGGTTGTGGTTGCGTACGACACCGTCGGTATTAGTGGAGCATACCCGTTATGGAAGTCAGCCGCGGACGAACCACCTCGTTGGTCTGTGGATTGAGCATTTGATGTTAAATACACAGTATCCGACATGGAGCGTTTTAGTTGGCCGTGAGAGCCAGCTTAAACTGTCGCCGTTAACCGCCGCATGCGCTGAAGAAACGTTAGACTCTATCTTGCACTGGGTGGTGCAAGGATTACAGCAACCACTACCACTTGATCTGATGACCGCTATGCATGCCATCAAATTGAACCACAAAGACTGGGCCCAAGCATTTCAGCAAGGTGGCGTCGATCCGATCCACGAATCCACCCGCGAATTTTATGAGCAACCTAGTCATAATCAACGCGCGCGGGTTCGTGAAGCGGTTTATGTTGGGCGGTATTTCCCAAGTTATGATGAATTAATTGCGTCTGGTCTGTTTAATCAGTTGGTGAGAGAGCTTTATGAACCAATGATTGCGCATTTTTATAGTACGGACACTAAGTAGGAGGGACCTCTGTGGCTACGACATCTTTGGTAAATTATTTAGATCCGCTGACGTTCCCACTACATGGTAGTCGTTTGATCGAAGCCAGCGCTGGGACTGGTAAAACCTACACCATCGCAGCCCTATACGTGCGCTTGGTACTAGGCCATGGTTGCCCGCGCCGTTACACTCCAGATGAGATTTTGGTGGTGACTTTTACCGATGCTGCAACCGAAGAGTTACGCACCCGTATTCGCCAAAATTTGAGTCAAGCAGCAGCATTTTTTCGTGATGAAATCACGCTTAATGACCAATTTCTACAAGCGTTGAAAAGCCAATATCAGCCTGCCGAGCTAATTGATCAGGCACGCTATCTTGATCTTGCTTCACAGGCCATGGATGAAGCTGCAGTACACACCATCCATGGTTGGTGTAATCGGATGTTGCGGGAGCATGCATTCGCTAGCGGTGGACTCTTTAGTCAAGCCTTAAATACTACGACAGGAGAGTTGTGGGAACAGGTTGCCCGTGATTATTGGCGCACCTATATCAGTTCATTAACTGAAGCTGAGCTACCACAATTTCAACTACTGAGCGGTGTATTTGGTACACCGGAGAAACTCCTGCAACGTACGCGGCCCTTGTTCAATCTGCCACTTACATCGCCAGCGTTAGAACCCAGCGACATCTATGCGGAATTAATCACCAAGCAGCAGGAGATTCGTGATCATTTTCATCAATTGCCGTGGTTACAGTGGATTGACGAAGGTGAGCAAATATTGACCGGCCTGCGTCAGGGTAAACTTGTTGATGGCCGTAAATTACGTGCCAATTCCGAGGAGAAATGGCTCAGTCAGCTGCGGGATTGGGCCTCTCAATTAGGGCAAGAGGGTGTTGCATTAACACCAACCCTTGAGCCGAAATCAGGGTGGGAAAAACTAACGCCTGAGGGGTTACAGGACTGTTTGAAAACCGAACTACCGGCGTGCATGCTTTGGGAGCAGTTAGCGTTGCTACAGCAAGCGGTGCAGATGCTACCGGATCCAACCGCAGCGTTGCTTGCTCATGCCGCCTGGTGGTTACAGCAGCGTTTTCAACGGTTGCAGCGACAACGAGCAGAAATTGGTTTTGATGACATGCTCATGCGGTTAGAGGGGGCACTGGCAGGAGATCACGGAGCCGTCTTGGCGGATATAATTCGCACACAGTTTCCGATTGCCATGGTTGATGAGTTTCAAGATACCGACCCGATTCAGTATGCCATTTTTAACCACGTGTATCGAGTCGCAAACCCTGCTGCTGATACCGGGTTATTTCTCATTGGTGACCCCAAACAAGCTATTTATTCGTTTCGTAATGCTGATATCTACACTTATTTGCAGGCTCGAGAGGCCACCGTTGGCCGGCACTACACCTTAGCCACGAACTATCGCTCGACGGTGGAGATGGTCAACGCCTCAAATGCACTATTTGATACAGCTAAAACACTGCCGCGTGGGCCGTTTTGTTTTGCTGACTCAGCTACAGGTAATGATCCAGTACCTTTTATTCCTGTGCGTGCGAACGGCCTAAACACGTCATTTATTCAACATGGTGAGCATACGTGCGCATTGCAATTTGATTGCGTCAGTGAAGAGCGATTGACTAAAGACCTTTATCATGAACGCTTAGCAAACTGGCACGCCGAAACAATCGCTAAACTGCTGAACGACCCAAGTGCTGGGTTTGCTGGGCAGGATGATTTTGTGCGGGTAAAACCCGGTGATATTGCGGTGTTAGTAAATGACCGAAATGAAGCGAAAATTATCCGTGAAGCACTGCACCGCCGCCAGATCCAAAGCGTTTATTTATCAGATCGTGATTCAGTGTTCCAATGCCCACTAGCAGTGGAATTACTTAGGGTTCTGCAAGCTTGCGCACAACCACGTGATCCCAGGTTGCTGCGAGCAGCTTTGGTTAGTGGGTTGCTCGATTTAAGTGTGGCCGAGATAGATAGTATTCTTAATGATGAATTGCAGTGGGATGAATTTGCTGAACGTTTCTATCGCTATCACGAGCGGTGGCAGCACCAAGGGGTGTTAGCCACAATTCAGAAAATCCTTCATGACTACCATATTCCTGCGCGTCTCCTAACCCAGGTGGATGGTGAGCGCTTGCTAACAGATGTGCTGCATATTGCTGAGCTACTCCAACAACATGCAGCAGTCACCGAAGGTATGGTCGGCGTATTAAGATACTTAGCAGAACATATTGAAGCCGTGGCTGATCGTAACTCAACCGAAGCCGAGGAACAGCAAGTCAGGCTTGAAAGCGACAACCAGTTGGTGCAAGTGATCACAATTCACAAATCGAAAGGCTTGCAGTACCCACTGGTGTTTATACCTTTTGTGTCAGCGACCAAGAAACGGCATTTGCGCGTGAAGTACCCAGCCCGCTATCACGATGATGACGGGCAGTTACAGGTTGCATTTGACGGCGATAATGATGACATAGCAGCAAAAATTGACTTAGAGCGGCTGCAGGAAGATATTCGTAAGTTATATGTGGCCGTTACCCGAGCGCAATATAAAACCTTTATTGGTATTGCTCCTTATCAAACTTTTACAGACACCGCCTTACATTACATTCTTAGCGGGGCCGGTAATATTGTGCTCGAATCTTGGCAACCGCCGCCCCACAGTGTTCGAGTTGATGTGCCAGAACTGATTGATATCACATTGTACCAACCACCAGCTTTAGGTCAGTCGGCATTGGCTTGGTGTACCATGCCGGACACACATCGATTCGAGCGGTGGTGGGTCGCAAGTTATAGTGCCTTGAAATATGGTGCTTGGATTGCATCAGATGATACTGACAGCCAAAACGCATTGGAGGAGCAGTTTGACTCACCTCCCGTATTGGAGCAGTTGCCCACCCCTCATACTATCCACAGCTTTCCGAAAGGGCCAGATGCGGGAACTTACTTACATAACCTGCTTGAAGATGCCGCGAGTATAGGTTTTGGGGTATTGGCCGCTGATGCAGAGCTACGTTACCAATTTATTGTTGAGCGAACACAACTTGAGCCATGGCTACATGAACAAGCAGTCTTACATGATTGGTTGGCGCACATGCTGACACAGCCTTTACCCCTGCCCAACAATACCGTGTGTTTACAGCAGTTAACTCAGTATAGTGCCGAGCCTGAGTTCTGGTTTCCCGTGCGAGATAGTGATGCCCAAGAGATTGATCAATTAGTGCGTGCGCATGTGCTACCGGGGCACGGCCGCCCAAGCGTGTTACCCACCCAATTGCATGGGATGCTCAAAGGCTTTATTGACTTAGTATTTGAGTACAACGGGTTATATTATGTGGTTGACTATAAATCTAACTATATTGGGCCAACAGCAACCGCCTATTCCATTGCGGCGATGCGAGATAAAATTCTTAGCAGCCGCTACGACCTGCAATACGTTATCTATTTAGTTGCCTTGCACAAACTTCTCCGGCTGCGTTTAGGTGCTGATTATGACTATGACACTCATGTCGGCGGTGCGGCATATCTATTTTTACGAGGCATTAGCGCACCTACTGCTGGTGTGTTCTTTGATCGACCACCCCGGGCGCTTATTGAACAACTTGCTGAAATTTTCTCAGCAGTGGAGGTAGGCGTATGTTAACCCAGTTGCAGTTATGGTATCAGCACGGTTGGTTGCGGGCGATTGATTACAGTTTCGCGCAGCAACTTGCGCGGCAGTTAGGGGCTGACCATGAAGCCATCATCGTGTTAGCAGCACTGGTGAGCCATCAATTGGGGCATGGCCACCCTTGCCTTGATTTACAACAGCTCTACCAAGCGCCAGAGCGAGCTTTGGCACTGCCGCCGGAGTTTGCCAGCGTGGAAAGCCGCCAACAGTGTATGACGCCGCGTAGCTTATTGCAGCAGACGCCGGGCTTGGCTACCTTGGCAGATTGTTGTGCCACACTTGCCGCTAGTGCTGCAATTGAGGGAGTAAATAGCCCGCTGGTACTGCAGCATGAGCGCTTATACTTACGTCGTTATCATGTTTATGAACAGCAGATTAAAGAGGATTTAGCAGCACGTATGGCGTGGCAGCCGCCGGTGGATACCGAGCGCTTAAAGCAGATATTGAATGATCTATTTGGTCATGCAGATGAGCTGAGTTGGCAACGGATGGCCTGTGCTATGGCGATGCGAAGTGGCTTTACCATAGTGACTGGCGGGCCTGGTACCGGTAAAACATATACCGTTGTGCGTTTGCTGGCAACCTTACAAAAGTTGCGTGAGGGTGATTCACCACTGCAAATCAAATTGGCTGCGCCAACTGGAAAAGCCGCGGCGCGGATGACTGAATCTATTGGTCGTGAACTGCAAACGTTGCCCGGCATTGATGATGTTCGGCAGGATATACCTACCACGGCAACGACTTTACATCGATTGCTTGGCGCTTTGCCACAGTCTCGTGGATTCCGCCACAACGCCCGTCAACAACTAATTACGGATGTGCTCATTATTGATGAAGCATCGATGATCGATATCGAAATGATGGCGGCCGTCGTGGCTGCATTGCCACGCCATGCTCGCCTGATACTTTTGGGTGACAAAGATCAGCTAGCTTCAGTAGAAGCTGGCGCGGTGCTGGGGCAATTATGTCGAGGTGCTGAGCAGGGACACTATACACCCGAGTTGGCGCAATGGTTATCAGCTACGTCACCGGTTGCTATCCCCGCAGCAAAAGTCGATCCCGAAGGACAATGCTGGCCGTACCTACAGCACACCACGATGTTCCACGTCAGTCGACGGTTTGATCCCACCCGCGGAATTGGCAAACTTGCTAATGAGGTGAATTCACAGCGTACTGAGTGGCTGAGTGACTGGGTTTACCGCAGTGAAGACATTGCGGCACAGCAGCCACAGTTCAGCAATATTGCCATGTTACATGCCGCACGACCACAGGATGCAGCGATTCAACAGTTAATCCGTAGCGGCTATCAACCCTATTTAGATTTGCTTGAGCAACAGCCGAAAACTACTGATGTAGCTGAGTGGGATCAGTGGGCTAAGCAAGTACTCATTCAACTTGAGCAATTTCAAGTACTGACTGCTGTTCGACAAGGAGATTGGGGGGTGCATGAGTTTAACCGACTAATCGGCTATTGGTTGTTTGGGCACGAAGGTGGGACGCACAATTGGTATGTTGGTCGCGCCATTATGGTGACACAAAACGACTATAGTCTGAACCTGCGTAACGGGGATATTGGTGTGGTGTTACGGCGCTCTGCTGATGAACCGTTACGGGTTGCTTTCCCCACTGCAGACGGTGGTGTACGTTGGATTTTACCGAGTCGTCTAACGCACGTTGATACTGCCTTTACGATGACGATTCACAAATCACAGGGTTCAGAGTTCACGCATACAGTCATGGTATTACCAGAACATGAAGTCCCTATTTTAACGAAAGAGTTGCTGTACACGGGCATTACCCGTGCAAAAGAGCGCTTTACATTGGTAACGGCGTCGCCACAGTTGGTTTTGAAAGCGATCGAGCATCGTATTGAACGAAGTGGTGGGCTAACCAGTAATTGATTGATTTTTATACTTGCAGCACTGCTAGGTTCACGCCATACTCAAGTTGTTAAGTTTATATTGATTTTATCCAACAATTCAGAACAACTAGGTAAGGCTATGATTAATAAAACAAAAAGATCAAGTTTAGTGGTGCCTTTATTGGTTGCTGGTGGCTTATTGCTACTTGCAGCATGTGGCAGTGATTCTGATGATACATCGCCAACCCCACCCCCTTCAGGAGGAGGCCCACAACCTGATCCCGGTTTGGTGACCTTCGCTCCGAATGGTTCGTTAAATGCTACGGTGACTTGGACTGACTACGGCGTTCCTTACGTCACAGCAGATAACATAGAAAGTATTGGTTTTGGGGTTGGTTATGCATTTGCTCAAGATAACTTATGTATTCTGGCCGACCAAATTGTCAAGTTTAACTCTAAACGTGCTTACTATTTTGGTCCTGATGCAGTGCCAGGTTCAGGAGACTCACAAAACTTACTCACAGATTTTGGCTTCTTAACGCTTGGTATTCGCGAAAATGCGGAGGCTGGTTTTAGTCAAATTAGCGAAGAGGCACAAGCGCTACTAACAGGTTATGCGGCCGGGTATAACACCTATATTACGCAAACCGATACCGCAGATATGGACCCAACCTGTGCTGGCCAGCCGTGGGTTCAGGAAATTACACCGATCGATATCATGACGTACGCCCAAGGTGTGGCGTTGCTACCTGGTGCAGCAAACTTCACTGGGCCACTATTCTTAGCAGTTCCTAATAACCAATCCTTGGTGATGAGCAGTAGTGGTGAACCGATCGCATTAAACTTTGATCCAACTACGGTTGGCATACCTGATACCAACCCACTTGAATTGGGTTCCAACGGTTGGGCTATCGGACGCGATCTCAGTGCGACGGAGCGGGGCATGTTAATCGCAAACCCACATTTCCCGTATACCGGTAACCAGCGCTTCTGGCAGTTCGGAGTTGAAGTACCTGGACATTTGAAGGTCGTCGGGGGATCGTTATCTGGGATGCCGGGAATTGTTAATATTGGGTTCAACGAACATGTGGCATGGACACATACTTTTTCAACTGCGTCACGGTTTACGATTCATCGGTTAACTCTAGATCCGAGTGACCCTAACGGTACGACCTATATGCTTGATGGTGACAGTGTACCGATGACCACCAAAACCCATGAAATCCAAGTCGCCACTGGGCCTGATACGCATATGACGTTACGTAAGACCAGCTACTATAGTGAGTTTGGTCCACTGATTATTGTTCCTGGCGCGTTACCATGGGGTGTCGATGCAACGGGTACAAACGTGGCCTTTGCACTTTATGATGCGAACTTACCGAACTATGATATTTTCGATCATTGGTTGGCGATGAACCGAGCAGACAGTATTGCTGCTTATAAAGAGTCATTCGAGCAGTATACCGGCACCGTATTTAATAATGCGATGGCGGTTGATGTAGACGGCAACGCCTTCTTCACCGATGGCTCGTCAGTGCCACATGTTGTGCCTGAAGCGTTGGCAATATGGGCAACACACCCGTTATACCAAGGCATGACGCAGCAAGCTGGATTGCCTATTTTTCCGGGTGATGACAGTCTGTTTATACCACAAGGAACGGTGCCATTTGAGCAAGCACCGCAGTTAGAGCGCACTGATTTTGTGCAAAACTCCAATGATAGTTTCTGGCTCACTAACCCAGATAGCCCGATTGAGGGGGTATCGCCGCTGTGGGGTCCTGTTGGTAATCAGCAGAGTTTACGGTCGCGTATGGGGCAGAAAATGCTAGCTGAAGGTGGCTCGGTTGATGGTCGTTTTACTCGCGAAGATTTGGTAGACCGACTCTTGAATAACCGTACCTTCTTAGGTGAGGCGGTGCTCGAAGATTTATTGGGTTTATGTGAAGATAATGCCGGTGCATTGGTGGTTATGCCAGATAGCAGCGAGGTGGACATAACACCCGCTTGTAACGCACTTGCACAGTGGGATGGACGGATGAACGTCACTAGTAAAGGCGCGATGATGTTCCGCGAGTTTGCCTTTGAGTTTGATCGCAATCCTCAATGGCAAGTACCATTCGACCCTACTGCGCCGGTATCCACTCCGCACACATTAGCGGCTAATAATGCGGTACTGCAGCAGTTAGCCACTGCTCAGCAACGGATTATTAACGCTGGGTTAGACCCGGCAGCCACGCTTGGCAGTGTGCAATTTGTCGAGCGTAGCTTAATCGATGGCAGCCCTTCGGGGGAAAAACTGCCGTGGGGTGGAGCTCATAATATCGAAGGTGGCTTTAACGTGTTCCGGAGTAATATGGAAAATGATGGTACATTGATTCCACGCCATCTTTATCCACAACTACCCGGATCTCATTTGAGTGCGGTTGGTGGTGGCTATCACGTAACTTACGGATCAAGCTGGATGTTTGCATTGGAATTCACCGAAGCAGGTCCGGTGGCAGAAGGGCTATTGAGTTATTCACAAAGCTCCAATCCACATTCCGATCATTATATCGATCAGACCTTGCTGTATTCTGCAGAGCCACAGTTACGGACATTGCATTTCACGCAGGAAGATATTGAGGCGAATGCGGTTCGTACTGCGACGTTGACGGGTGAATCGTTACGTTAAGATAAGAGTAATAAAGTTGAACTCTTGCAGCCCCTCACTGGGGCTGTAAGGATTCACTATAGGCTAGTAGTCTTGAGCTAAAGCAAAGGTACCTTCTAGACGTTGTAAGTAGTCCGTTGTCCCACAAACTTGATAACTTCCACTCCCATCTTCATGCAGCTGATGCCACAAAGTCACTTGTGCCGGTAATGGCACAGGACGTTTAAAAGTCACATCAAGTTTATGTACCGGACGCTGTGCATGGCGTTCAATTTCAGCCAACGCCCGAGCGGACATATACATCCCGTGTATGATCGGTTGTTCAAAACCAAACCACCGCGACAGTAATGGGTGTAAATGGATCGGGTTGAAATCCCCAGAGAGGCGGGCGTAATCACGCGCAACTTTACAACCCAACGACCATACGTTTATTTTTTGCCAAGGATCGCAAGGCGCATCAACGATTTTACGCTCTCTACTTTTTCGTGGACGTTCCGATTGTTTAGGCATGACTTGGTACTCACTGACACAAGTCACGACGTGCTGTCCCTGCTGCCAAAATTCCACGGTAAATTTGGGACGTAGCCGTCGTGGTGAGACGTTCGGACCACGGGCAGGTAATTTGATTACCGCTTTGATGTGGAAGCCTTCGCTTGGTTGGATTGTATGATGTTGTTCCAAGCTATTGCTCACATGCACGAGCCCAGGGGCGGGCCAAGGGAATTCCTCGCCAAGCATTTGTGCTAAATGAACGCGCTGAGCGAGACAGTACATGAGTGTTAGGGGAACTTCACTGACGAAACCATCAAATGCTTGTTGATAGCGAGTGAGCTGAGTGACTGAAAATGCTGGAGCAGTAAATTCGGCGCGGAGCGTTTGAACTCCAGCTTCAGCTTGATCATTTCGCGCAACGGTAAACAGGGAGCGAAAAAACATCCCTGGTAAATTAGGTAATGTAACCGGCTGCTCGAATCCCATGAATGTATGTTCCTTCATTGATAGCGTATCAAATAATACGGCCAATCATGTATAACACAAAGTCATACACATTATACACTTTCATGGGAGCCGAAACAGAGCCTACCAGCCAACACAGTTGGCTATCAGTTGTCGCCGTTGTCGTCTTTTTTGGTCGACTTGGTCTTTAACTTATCAATTTGATTTTTACGCTCTTGCTGTAAGGCTTCTTTTTCAGCCTTCATTTTTTCCCGTAGCGCTTCTCGTTCAGCCTGTACTTCAGCCGCTTTCTGCTTAGCTTCCTCAGTGGTTAACTGACCTTGCTGAGCATTAGTGTCTTGAGCTATAGCGATATTCATCGCACTGAATACCATCAAGATGGCAAATGCAAATCGAACCATGTCAATCTCCTTTTTTGGAAGTCATGAGTTATCTCATAACACTTAGTAAAGAACGAATTTTTGTTCGAGACAATCTGTTGTACTCGGTTTTGCCGTAACTTTACAAAGGGATAAAGTCAGCTCCCTCATGCTGAAGTAACCATATTTTCTTATGAATTCCACCAGTATAGCCTGTTAGAGTGCCATTCGCGCCAATAATTCGATGACAGGGGATAATGATTGGGATTGGGTTGTTTCCGTTGGCTCCGCCGACGGCACGACAGGCGCGAGGATTATCAATGGCCTCAGCAATGGCTTGATAACTGACCGTCTGCCCGTAAGGCACGGTTAGGAGTTGTTGCCATACGCGTTGTTGAAACGGTGTCCCTGTTGGGGCCAATGGCAGCTCAAACTGCGTACGCTGTCCGGCAAAGTACTCTTGTAATTGCTGCTTGGCACGCTGGGTAATCTCACAAGAAGGGGCATCGCTGACGGGCGTGTAGGATACGCTACTGATCGCTGTGCCATCATTGCTAGTTATGGTGATCGCACCTAATGGTGTGTCTAAGCTGTCTTGATACATGATCCGCAAACTCTAAATAATGGGGTTGGTTTATTATTTAACTGCCAAATAAGAGCTCTAACTCAATCCCGACTAGCCAACGTGGTTCACGCTGTTCGCTGAGTTTTTCACGCGGCCAGTGGAGCCCTATCCAGCTCTCTAGGAATAACCACTCACGTAGAAATCGATTACGGTGCAAAACGCGTAACCCGTAATCTTGCAGAGGAACGTCATGGGCTGTTTCCCCATACCACCATATTTCACCACCAATAGCACGGTCGATATGGTAGAGATAATACATTTTTTGTGAGGCTTGCCAACGTAATCCGTCACTGCGTTCAGCGAAAGTACCTTTCACCCAGCTTTTGGAATACCAAACGTCAGATAAAGCGGTTTCAATCTCGAGGGTTTGAGAGATACCAAAACCATCGCTATCACGCCAAAAAGCTACCGACTGGGTAGCAAATTCAGATTGTGATGACAAGATTGCTTCGTAGCGATAACGTGCTTGTAGGTAGGGGTCTAATTTCAAGCCGCCGCGGAACCCAGCACCAAACGACACTCTGTGTTGTTTGTTTTCTATGTGCGGGTCGAATCCCAGCCCAACCATCCATTCTTCATTGGTATTACCACGGTGAATCACCGATGGTCGTGATTGCTGAGTTTCGGTAATGATGTCGTCAAAGTCACCGCGGCCAATGAAGGCCGAGAACTTACGCTCAGCATGAGGGAAGACTACCTTGGCTCGAAAGCTAGAATCGATTTTAAAACCGTCGTATTCGCTCCATTCAGGGGTGATTCGCAAACTGCCTGTAGCAGTATTATAGGCAGCGGGGTCTACTTCGTCGGTAAAGAACGAGTCGATCCATCGCGCCGTTGCATTGACAGTGCGAGTTAATCCATGGCGAAATCTATCTAGAGTCGCTTGTTCATCATCCGCTGATGATTGTTCTCCGCTGATATCCTGACCATATGCACCGGGCAGAGCAGTCAGCAGTAGTAGAATGAGCATCCAGCGCATACGACCTCCTTGCATCATCTGGTTAAAACATACAAGGAAATCGTATAAAGCGCTAGTAGATGTTTATTAAATACTCACCCGGCGATAGTGTCGATAGGTTGGATACCAGAAGTTGTCATCAATCTTTTGCCATAGCTGCTCGTCACTGACCTGCAGCGCTAACCCTTGCTGCATTGCGACTGAAGCAACTTGAAATGCGATTTTTTTACTCAGTTCAGCAATCTGGTTAATGGAGGGAAGTAGATGTGGCCCTTTACCCAATACCCGCGGCGATTGTTCTGCTAACGTGTTGCTAGCGGCCATCAACATCTCATCGGAAATGAGCTGTGCTTTTGCGGCAATAACGCCGAGCCCAATACCTGGGAAAATATAGCTGTTGTTACACTGAGCAATAGGGTATTGCTGGCCTTGATATTCAACTGGAGCGAACGGACTACCGGTGGCTATAATAGCTTGACCTTCAGTCCACTCCACAATTTTCTCTGGATGAGCTTCAATTTGTCGTGATGGATTGGATAACGGGAAAATAATGGGCTGTGGTGTGTATTGATGCATGGCGCGAATAACTTGCTCCGTAAAGAGCCCAGCTTGACCAGAAACACCAATTAAAATACTTGGTTTCGCACAGTGTATCACGTCTAATAAGGACGCGTATGGGCCGCTATACTGCCAGTCGCCAATATACGTGAGTGGTTGCGCCAAAGCTTGCTGGAAATCGCGCAAATCGCTCATACCTTCAGTGAGAAGGCCGTGGCGATCGACCATAAAGATTTGCCGTCGTGCTTGTTCATCAGTAAGACCCTCTGCCATCATCTGCCGAATGATTTGCTCGGCGATACCACAACCGGCGGAACCAGCACCAACAAAGACAACGTTTTGATCTTTTAATGACGTTCCAATACTTCGACAGGCGGCTAATAGGGTCCCGACTGTTACCGCAGCGGTGCCTTGAATATCGTCGTTAAAGCAGCAATAAGTATGGCGGTACTTTTGCAGCAATGGCGTTGCGTTTGGTTGTGCAAAATCTTCAAATTGAATCATAGCATCGGGCCAACGTCGGCGTACGGCTGTCATGAACTGGTCAACAAAGGCGTTATATTCGTCCTCATCAATACGTTTATGACGTGACCCCATGTACATCGGATCGGCCAAAAGCTTTTCGTTATTGGTGCCCACGTCCAAACATACCGGCAACGTATAGGCGGGACTAATACCGCCGCATGCGGTGTATAAACTAAGTTTTCCGATGGCAATTCCCATGCCACCAATGCCCTGGTCACCGAGGCCTAAAATACGTTCACCGTCAGTTACTACAATGACTTTAACCTTACGTTTGGTGGCGTTCCGCAAGATGTCATCCATATGCTCGCGGTCTTCATAGGATATAAATAACCCACGAGAACTCCGATAAATATCGGAGAATTGTTCACAAGCATCGCCAACAGTCGGGGTATAGATAATTGGCATCATTTCGTCTAGATGCTCTTGCAATAACCTGTAGAATAGGGTTTCGTTGTTATCTTGAATGGCTCGCAAATAAATATGTTTGTTGATAGCTGAATCAAACGATTGATATTGTATGTAGCATCGTTGTACTTGTTCTTCTATCGTTTCATATCGCGGTGGTAATAGCCCCATAAGGTTAAATGCCAGTCGTTCCTCACGAGTAAATGCACTGCTTTTGTTAAGTAAGGGGGTTTCAAGTAAATTAGGGCCTGCATAGGGAATATACAGCGGATTCTTCATGAATCATTCTCCTTGCGCGATACGATGGAATAAATGGAACAGATTATTATTGCAGAAAATCAGGAGGAATACATGAGTACACCAGCATTTGCCGCAAAACTAACTTTGATTGATCATTATAAATTTGAAATTGATTTTGGTGAGTTTGGAAAAATTATCACTGACGAACACGAGCCGGTCGGTCATGGTGAAGGGCCAGGCCCAAGTCAGCTATTAGCCGCCGCAGTAGCAAACTGCTTAGCTGCAAGTTTGATGTTTGCGATCCGTAAATTTAAAGGTGATCCAGGGCGGGTAACGGCGACCGTTGAGGGCGATTTAGAACGCGTGGATGGTCGCTTGCGGGTGACATCGATGAATGTGGAGTTGAACCTAGGTCAGGCGGCAGAAGTTCTCGAACGATTAGACCGAGCGCTAGAGCAATTTGAGAACTTCTGCGTAGTGACCCAAAGTGTGCGTCAAGGTATCGATGTGGCCGTTACCGTTCGCGATAGTACGGGTAAAATCTTAAAGTCACCGGAATAATTGCTGACCTGGGTTAAGTAGTATCCAACTGGTCAAAATGTATTTATCATTCGAGTGAGGGACAGTCCCGCGGTGGGTATGGGTAAAATATCCCGGGGCAATAACCATGCGCCCGCGCTTTGGCTGAATACTACGTTGTTGGTAATAAAAGTCGGTGCTGCCACCCTCTTCGACATCATTTAAGTAGAACATAAATAGTAATGTTCGATGTAATGCCTCATAGCCGTTCTTCTCGGGAAATACTTCACAATGCCAGTAATTATAGTTACCTTCGCCACGATGATATTTCTGTGCTTGAATTGGTCCTAACCGATACAGCAGTTGCATAAATGCTTGTTCTTTGCCCGCTGCTAACTCGTCGAAGTTGTCGTGGGTGAGGTTGACTGGCTGGCCGGTTTTCGGATGTTTGACGGTGAGCCCGATAGGAGCAATCAAAGCAAAGTGGTATTTTTTAAAGTATTCTACGGCGTAACGTGTTGTCACATCACAAATCGTCCGTAATTCGTTTGCGTATTCGTTGTGCTGATTTAGATATAAGTCTTCGCTGAGTTTTTTGCTCACATCAACGCCTCCTCCGGTACGTCCTTGCTGCCGGTGAGGACTGCGTTCGAATAACTCAATAAAGCGATCGCAGAATTCGGCGGGTAATGCATCGTCATATACTTCTATAAAATCGTTCGTCACTGTTTTCCCCAATGATTAAAGTCATTCCCAAAACAAACGGGTGAGCTTGGTTCGTTATTGTTTATTTCTTGGTCTTCGTGCTCTAGCGAGGTCAAGATGACCTGTTTTAACACGGGTAAGTGCGAATGCTCAAAATTTTTGACTGCGCTAAGTAAGGTTAATGTGGATTGGCGGGCATACGCAAGTAGCTGCGACAATACGGCTGGGTTAGCTGCCAATTCGTCAGCATATGCTTGGGCAAACGTGGGCCAGTCAATAATCTGAGCATGGTAATCTTGACGTAATTGATGTGATGGGCAGGCATTTTTACACCAGTCGTGATGTGCTAACGCTACTTTCTTGATACCACGAGGCCATAGTCGATCAGCTAATACACGTATTCCATCACTGGTTGCTGGCGCGTCATAGACTCGCTTGAACTGAATTTGATAGTTTGCCATACGCCACCTGGGGTTAAATTTTGAACTATAATGAACTTTATTTGATGCTGTATCGACTAAACAATTAAGGGGTAGCATTGTCTGCTATCTGCCGTATGGAGGCATTACCATGCACCAACATCAGTTTATCAATCACTTTCGCTTTTGGCAGTTGGCCGTAGCGCTGATAGTGATGAGTTTAGTCGGTAGCATCACTGTTGCTCAAGCCGAAACTACTCCTGAACCAGCCACTGAGCATTACTCTGAGGCTGAGCTCGATCGGTTATTGGCTCCCATCGCTCTATATCCCGACAGCTTACTATCACATATTCTAATAGCGTCCACCTACCCGTTGGAAGTGATAGCTGCTGAACGTTGGGTTCGTGAAAATGACCGTTTATCACCACAACAGGCGCTCGAACGAGCAGCAGGCGAGACGTGGGATCCTAGTGTAAAAGCCTTAGTGGGAACTCCCGATGTATTGCAGCATATGAGTGACGACTTGCAATGGATGCAAAGCATTGGGGAAGCCTTTTTAGCGCAACAAGAGGACGTATTAGAACGGATCCAAGTATTACGCGCAGATGCCTATGCGGCTGGTAGCTTACGTTCCAATGAGAATATTGACGTGGTGCAGGAAGTGGTACCGCGTGTGGTGCCTCAAGTGGTTGCAAATACTCGCCAAGATACCACGCCAGAAGTAGTTGAGGAAAAACGTGTCATTGTAATTGAGACGGTGAAAACAGAAACCGTGTACGTTCCTTATTATAACCCTTGGGTAGTGTATGGTAGCTGGCGTTGGCATAGCTATCCCCCGGTATATTGGACACGACCCACGTTGACGGTCAGTGTTGGCTCAGGGATTTATTGGGGGATCAGTTATACCTTCCCTGCCCAGTACTACTTTAGTCACTTCTATTGGCCGCAGCGGTATGTGGTAATTAACCGTCATTACTACCGTAATCCCGTTAAACACCGCCGTGATTATTACATGACAGGCGTGAACAGTTCGCGTTGGTATCACAATCCACGTCATCGCCGTGGTGTTGATTATCGCCATCGTGACCTACAGCCACAGCAACCCAAATACTATATGGTGACTGGTGGGGATCGTCAAAGTGCAGCTGCGACACACCCGCGAGTCAGTCAGCGGGCGGTCACTCATGAGGCGTTGGCAACATCATTGCGTGGAGCCGCGGTATCGCTGGAGCCAGCTACGCGCGATCCTAAGGTGACTGCATCACCAAGAGCGGTTGGTAACACGCCAGCGATTCCGTCACCGCGAGCCGGTGTAAGTCAACCGACAGTACCGCAATCGCGGCCAAATGTGCAAATCACACCACGCAATACACCACCGAAATGGGGCGATGCTGTTATGCGGGAACAGCCAGTAGCTCGTCCCCCAGCTTCATCACGGCAACCAACGGTAACACCGCCAGTATCAACAACGCCACGCTGGGAAAGTACCACACCACGGGCAATCCAAACCACACCTGGCGATGTATCAACGACACCGCGAGCTATACAAAACACGCCACGGATGGTGACGCCATCAACGCCAAGTATGGGAGCACCGCGACCGGCTGCTACTCACACACCACGTCATACGCCTCGGAGTATGCCAACTCCGACGCCACGTTATGAATCGACTCAACCGGTCCGACAAAGTTCGCGATCTCGGGATTAACTTGCAACAGCACTTATGCCACATTGGCATTGACGAGTTACCCCCTCATAGTAACGAACTCTTCTGCACTGGTCGGGTGTAGCGCTACGGTGGCATCGAAATCTGCTTTGGTTGCACCCATTTTCATGGCTACCGCAAAACCTTGTAGAATCTCATCCATACCTTCACCGATACCGTGTAAACCCACCACTTTTTCTTCTGTACCGACACATACCAGTTTAAAGGTACTGAGTGCACGATGTGGTGTCACAGCGTTATACATAGCGGCAAACTGTGAACGGTAAACTTTCACCGAATCACCGTATTGCTCACGTGCTTCTGCTTCGGTGAGGCCTACCGTGCCTATCGGTGGATGGCTGAACACAATAGTTGGAATTAAGCTGTAATCCATGTGAGCATCGGGGAGATCCTTGTTAAATAGGCGCTCGGCTAAAAGCCTGCCAGCTTTAATTGCTACCGGTGTTAATTGAGCCTCGCCGGTAATGTCGCCCACGGCATAAATACCTGGCACGTTGGTGTTCTGGTATTTATCGGTGCGAATAAAACCCTTGTCGTCAGTTGTCACTCCAGCAGCTTCAAGATTAATGGCGTCAGTAGCTGGTTCGCGACCAATTGCCCAAATTAAGCAGTCTACATCGGTTATTAGTTGCCCTGATTCGGTATGTATGGTGAGTAAATTGGTCGTAGCAGCACGCTCAACTTTACTAACAACACAGCCAGTATGCAGTGTTGGTCCATCTTGGCGCATGCGTTCCAGCAGGCCGTCTGTAATGTCATGGTCGAAGTAACGTAATGGGCGGTCGCCTCGTACCATTAGATGCGAATCGGTACCTAAAGCATGCAGTACACCAGCAATTTCAACTGCGATATAGCCTGCACCTACGACGACTGCTTTCTTTGGTTGTTCGGTGAGGGCGAAAAAGCCATCGGAATCTATTCCGTACTCAGCTCCGGGAATATTTGGAATCAAGGGGCGGCCGCCAACGGCAATGGTAATGTGATCAGCCGTGATGCGTTCGCCGTTAACCTCAACCGTCTTGTTGTCAATAAAGCGTGCAAAGCCTTCAATAAAGTCTACGCCATTACTGGCAAAACCACGGTGATAAGCACCGTGGATGCGCTCGATGTAGGCTTCGCGGTTGGCGACTAAAGTAGCCCAATCGAAGCTGTTCAATTCTAATTGGAAGCCGTAAGCAGGGCTGTACTTAATAGCTTCGGCAATGTGAGCGCCAAACCACATGACCTTTTTCGGAACACAACCGACGTTGACACAAGTTCCACCGACCGCTTTTGCTTCAATGACCGCTGCTTTGGCGCCTCGAATTGCTGCGCGGTTCGCTGATGCAATACCACCACTTCCTGCACCAATAGCAAGATAATCATAATGTCGGCTCATGTGCATAACTCCTTGGACATGCTTAATCTACAGATTTTGAAATGAATAGCGGTTATGATCGCTGAAAAGGCCGCTAGGTGCAATGCGCTTAGCTGATATTAAGTGGCTTAATATAACGAAAAAACCGATGACCCTAATCTACAAAATTAATCGCAGTCAGCGCCGCCGTAGTATTGCTTTGAAAGTTACAGCTGGTGAGTTGTATGTTCTAGCACCGCAGCATGCATCAACGGCAGCAATTGCTGCGGTAGTAGAAGCGAAAGCAGCCTGGGTTCGTAAGCACCTTGAAAGGCAAAGGGTCCAACTGAACCGGTTGACTCCTCGTGAGTGGCAGTCGGGGGAACAGATTCGTTGGTTAGGAATGCCGTTGACGATAGAAGTGCTGCGCGGCACACGAAAACAAGTGGAGCAGGTTGGCGATCGGTTGCGGCTTACCTTAACTGCTCGAAGCCCTGCAGCGACAACGGCTTATCAGTTGGTACGAACGTGGTATCAAGCTCAAGCACAGCAATGGTTGGATCAATTCTTTAAGCAGTGGCAGGTGACACAGTTGATGCCAATCGGTTGGTCGGTCGGTGACTTTTCCAGCAAATGGGGGCATTGTACTCGCGCGGGAGCTTTGCGGTTTAGCTGGAAGTTGTGGTTAGCGCCTGCGTGGGTGGTGCACAACGTAGTGATTCATGAACTATGTCACTTACGTGAATTCAATCACAGTCCCGCTTTTTGGCAATTAGTCGCACGCTATTCGCCCAACTACCGGGAGGCAGAACAGTGGTTGCGTCAGCACGGGATGACCGTGCTGAACAATCAATTTCTAGATTACTGTGAGGCTGCAGAGTTAACTGGCAAGTAGCGCTGCAAAAACTCTACCATCATGGTTCGTAAATGACGGGTAGTACCTTTGCCTTCGCTAATTCCATGTGTACGGTTAGGGTAAGCAAAATAGTCAAACTGCTTACCATGTTTAATCAATTCATTCACTAAACGTTCGGTTCCTTGAAAATGGACGTTGTCATCAGCAGTACCGTGAACCAGTAGTAAACGTCCAGCTAACTGACTGGCGTGAGTAATAGCTGATGTTTCACGATAACGTTCGGCCGCTTCTGGTAATAGCCCTGAATACCGTTCTTGGTAAATTGTATCGTACAAGGTCAAATCTGGCACTGGCGCTAGCGCCATACCAACATGATAACTGTCTGGATAGCGGAACATGGCATTAAGGGTTTGAGAACCACCACCGCTATGTCCCCAAATACCGACACGCTCGGCATCGATGAATGGCCACCGTTGCAACATGGCTTGTAAGGCATCGTATTGATCACGGACCGTAATATCACCGAGGTTTTGGTAAATTGAACGGCGCCATTCAAAGCCCCGCGGTGAACGGGTACCCCGGTTATCGATTGAAGCAACCAAGTAACCTTGTTGGGTTAGATACGTATGGAATAGGAACCGCTCACCACCCCAACTGTTGCTGACTGTTTGTCCCCAAGGTTCACCGTATACATAAAAAACAATTGGGTAGCGTTTGCTAGGATCGAAGTCCGCCGGCTTCATTAAGAACCCATCCAGCGTAAGACCATCACGAGCTTCGACTTGAAAGAACTCAAATTCGCCCCGCTGTAACTGGTTCACCGCCTGCTGTGCTTTCTCATTATCTTTGATCACGCGAATACTATGGTGATCGGGCAGGCTAATCATATCTACCACAGGGACTTGTTCAACGTTCGAGAATGTATGTACCGCATATTTGGCGTCAGCCGAAAGTTGATAGCTATGCGTACCAGGTTGCGCTGGAGTGAGCCGCTCTAATTTACCGCTACCATCTATGCTGGCACGGAATAAGTACCGTTCCAATGGGCTGTTGGGGGAGGCAATAAAATATGCCCAGCCGTCTGCTTCATTGATTTGTAGAACTTCAATCACATCCCAGTTACCACGGGTAATAGCTTGGATACGGCCACTATCGCGTTGCACCAAATAGAGGTGGCGGTAACCACTGCGCTCACTGAGCCAAGTAAAGGCTTGGCCAGAATGAATAAATTCAACGTCGTCGACGTATTCGGCCCAGCTATCAGTCGTCTCGGTCACAATTGGCCGAACATTGCCTGTGGTGGTATCAGCTAGATATGCGGTGTTGACCGCTTGTGATCGGGTCAACTGCTGAATGAGTAGTTGAGAGCTGTTGCCAGCCCATTGCATTCTTACTAAGTAATGTTGACGTGGATCTCCAGGAATTTTGATCCATGTGGTTTTGCCGCCTGTCGATGGCATAACACCAATGCGCATGGCTGCGTTCGTTTCACCCACTTTGGGGTAGGGAAACTGTTTTAAGGTTGGATATAGCTCATCGGTATTGTTAATCATGGTAAATAATGGCGTGCCGGCAGTATCGAGTTGCCAGTAGGCGATTGATTGGCCATCTGGACTCCAACGGAAACCATCACGCAAGAAAAACTCTTCCTCATTGACCCAATCAAAGGTGCCATTAACGATGGTGTCATTGCCATCTTTGGTCAGTTGAGTGACGCGTCGAGTACTTAACTCTTCGACGTAAATATTGTTTTTCATCACATATGCGACACGAGTCGCTTGGGGATTGAACTTGGCAAACTGCAGCGTTGATGGTTCTGCGCTGCCGCCTAGCTTTTGTAGTTGTAAGGTGGTGCGATCAAAGACCCAGTAATCACCTAACGTATGGGTACGCCACGAACGTTTGGTGTTGGTAAAAATAAGTAATTTATTGCCATCATCAGACCAACTATAGTCGGCAATGGTTAACGGTTGTTCGGTGGGGGTGGGGCGCAAATGTTCCGCCGCCACTAAGACGTCCCGTTGCTGGGTTTCGGGGTGATAACGAACCACCGAGTGGCCACCGGTTGCGCTAGCTTCCAACACCGTGTAACCAGAGCCATCACTAAGCCAGCGAGTTGGACCTACCCCTGCAGCATGGTAAAGACCGCGATCATAGAGGTCGTCAAAGGAAACCAGGTGTCCTTGTGCTGCTGAATGCTGAGTTGGTTCTGGAAGTGTTGTTTCAGGCACGCTGCTACAGCCAACCAAAACCATACTGGTAAGAAATGCTGCCAAGGTGTAGCGCAGTTGCGAACGGTGTGACGTTGTCATAGTAAACCCTATTGTTGTACGTGATCTTGAATATTACTCAAGAAGCCACATGTTATGGTGTATGATCGAGTTACTGCATTATTCAAGAGGACGTTCCATGAGTCAAAACCCTTTACTCAGCGATTATCATTTACCCCCCTTTGACCGCATCCAGCCAACTCATATTGTTGAAGCTATTCAGCAACGAATTGCGGCTTGTAAAACAACTATCGAGCAGGTATTGGAGCGTGGGGATTTTAGCTGGGAAGGATTGGTTGTCCCATTAGAGCAGGTCGATGATTTATTGGAACGTAGTTGGTCGCCCGTCTCTCACTTAAATGCCGTAATGAGTGAACCTGCATTACGTCAAGCCCATGATCAGTGTTTACCCCTGTTATCGGAATACAGTACTTATGTTGGTCAGCATGAGGGCCTTTATCAAGCGTTTAAACAATTACGTGAAAGTGCTGAATATGAACACTTAAACGCTGCCCAACAACAGGTGGTAAAGCACACCCTGCGTGATTTCGAACTATCGGGCATTGCGTTACCCAAAGCGCAAAAACAACGTTACGCTGAAATTCAAGCACAGTTGTCGGAGTTGGCGTCAACGTTTAGTAATCAGCTGTTGGATGCCACTGATGGCTGGCATTTATTAGTTACCGATGAGAGCCAATTAGCAGGTCTACCTGAAACTGCTGTGCAGGCTGCGCGTGCTGCTGCAGAAGAACATCAGCAGCAAGGTTGGCGGTTCGGTTTGGATTTTCCTAGTTATCAGGCAGTGATGACTTATGCCGATAGCCCTGAGTTACGCCGTACACTGTACGAAGCCTATACGACTCGCGCATCGGATATGGGCCCGCAAGCAGGACAATTTGACAACTCTGCCATCATGAATCAAATTTTGGCGCTCCGTCACGAATTGGCGCAGCTGTTAGGCTTTGCCAACTACGCCGAATTATCACTCGCTACGAAAATGGCTGAATCTACCGAGCAAGTAGAACAGTTTCTAGAAGATCTCGCGCGACGATCACTGCCGCAAGCGCAGCAGGAATATCAAGAAGTGGTGGCATTTGCTCAGCAGCTGCATGGCATGAGCGAACTAAATGCTTGGGATGTGGCTTATTACAGTGAAAAACTGAAGCAACAACACTATGCGATATCGGATGAGCAGTTACGCCCCTATTTCCCTGAACATCAGGTGGTGAAAGGGCTTTTCCAAGTGGTTGAACGGCTGTTTGGATTACGTATTGAAGAGCAATCTGCGGTAACCTGGCATCCGCAGGTGCGCTATTTTGTCATTTTTGATCAGGATAATAACCTACGCGGCAGTTTCTACCTTGATTTGTATGCTCGCAGTGGTAAACGAGGTGGTGCCTGGATGGCTGAGTGTGCAGTGCGTCGCTTGACTGCACAGCGACAATTACAACATCCGGTGGCCTATTTGACCTGTAACTTCAGCCGTCCGGTTGATGGTAAACCGGCCTTATTCACTCATGATGAAGTGATTACCTTATTCCATGAGTTTGGCCATGGCTTACATCACATGTTAACCAAGGTTGATGTTGCTGGGGTCTCAGGCATTAACGGTGTAGCGTGGGATGCAGTAGAGCTGCCATCGCAATTTTTAGAAAATTGGTGCTGGGAGCCGCAAGCATTAGCGCTGATTTCTGGTCACTTTGAAACAGGCGCGCCATTACCACAGGAACTGCTGGAGCGAATGTTAGCTGCCCGCAATTTCCAATCCGCCATGCAGATGGTACGGCAGCTTGAATTCAGCTTGTTTGACTTGCGCATTCATCGTGATTATCACGAGGGCGTTGACGAGCAGTTTATTCAGCGCACATTGAATGAAGTACGGCGGCAAGTCGCCGTTGTGTTTCCACCCGCTTACAACCGGTTCCAACATAGTTTCGCGCATATTTTTGCGGGTGGTTACGCTGCTGGGTATTACAGCTACAAATGGGCTGAAGTGCTGTCCGCAGATGCCTTCGCACGGTTTGAGGAAGAAGGGATTTTTAATCGTCAGACAGGCCAAGATTTTATGCGTGCGATATTGGAACAAGGGGGCTCGCGTGATGCAATGGAATTATTTAAACAGTTTCGTGGCAGAGATCCACAAATAGATGCTCTGTTACGGCATTCTGGAATTATGAACTCGGCACCACCCAGTTCACAACCAGTACCAGCGTAAGCACAAATAACACGATAAAAACAATACCAACCGCGATATAGATAGCGGGATTACCATGATTAAAATCCCGCTGACGGTTGCGTTCTGACTGGACCCCAAAGAGGGCGGCCAAAATACTAATAACAACTGCAAAAAATGATGGTTTACTTGTCGCATCTTCAGATGCTTGGAGCCAATTCATCATGCCGTTAATCCATTAGAAAGGTTTATAATCGTGTTGTTTTTTGTTCATTGAGCCAAACAGCAATTCAAATAAATCTAAAAAATGGAATTGCGCAGAACGGCTCTTCCCCGCCAACCAACTTCCCCAAGTAACATGATGGGGTACGTCGTCTTGCTTCGTACATAACTCACTATCGTTCATGTCGTTAGCTTGTGTATTGACGGCGGATGGCGCTGTACAGACGTCTGCAGTAAGGAGTTGGTCGGGTTGGGATTGCCACGCAGCAGCTGCCACTGTACACATAAGCACAATGTTAACCAAGCAAATAACTGACCATTTTGACAGTTTCATTGACATCTCCGCAGCAGTGAAGAGCCTATAAAATAGCAGGATTTTTGCACAACGGCTATGCCTGATTGATGATTTTTAACTGCCAAGCAAGTTGAGCTTTGGTACACTAAGCCCAATTCCATAATTTTCGAGGTGGCTATGCGCGATTATTTGATTGCACCATCCATATTATCTGCTGATTTTGCTCGTCTTGGCGAGGAAGTGGCAAATGTTTTAGCAGCAGGGGCTGACGTCATTCACTTTGATGTGATGGATAACCATTTTGTGCCGAATTTAACGATTGGGCCGATGGTGTGTCAGGCGTTACGCAACTATGGTATCACGGCGCCTATTGATGTGCATTTGATGGTGCAGCCAGTGGAGCGGATGATTGCTGATTTTGCAAGCGCTGGCGCATCAATCATCACCTTTCATCCAGAAGCTTCAATGCATATTGACCGCTCGTTACAGCAAATCCGTGATGCGGGCTGTCAGGCTGGTTTGGTATTCAATCCAGCAACTCCGTTGCATTACCTTGATTACGTAATGGATAAGGTCGATGTTATTTTGTTGATGTCGGTGAATCCAGGCTTTGGTGGTCAGTCATTTATCCCCGCTACCCTCGATAAACTGCGTGAAGCACGGCGACGGATCGACGCCAGCGGACGTCCAATTCGATTGGAAATTGATGGCGGTGTGAAAGTTGATAACATCGCGGAAATTGCCGCCGCTGGGGCGGACATGTTTGTTGCAGGCTCTGCAATATTTAACCAACCTGATTATACGCAAGTGATTCGTGCCATGCGTGCCGAACTTGCCAAAGTAGCTCAATAACGGAACAAATGAATTATGAGTAAACCCATTGTACTAAGTGGCTGTCAGCCTTCTGGACAACTCTCCATTGGTAACTACATTGGTGCATTACGGCAGTGGGTCACCATGCAAGATACCCACGATTGCCGTTTTATGTTGGTTGATTTGCATGCCATTACAGTACGTCAAGAACCGCAGCAATTGCGCGAAGCAACGTTAGATGGTTTAGCGCTGTATTTGGCTTGTGGTCTTGATCCAAATAAAAGCGTCATATTTGTGCAATCACATGTTCCAGAGCATAGCCAATTGGCTTGGGTGTTAAATTGTTACACCCAGATGGGCGAGTTGAACCGCATGACTCAGTTTAAGGATAAAGCTGATCGCCATGCGCATAACATCAATGCTGGGTTGTTCACTTATCCAGCGTTGATGGCTGCAGATATTCTGCTTTACCAAGCTAATGAAGTACCCGTAGGCAATGACCAAAAGCAGCATTTGGAATTGGCGCGCGATGTCGCTAATCGGTTTAATAATATTTACGGTGACGTATTTACCGTACCAGAGCCATTTATTCCAGAGATTGGCGCACGGATTATGAGTTTGCAAGATCCGACCAAAAAGATGTCTAAATCGGATGAAAACCCTAGTAACTATATTGGATTATTAGAAGATCCGAAAGTTATCACGAAGAAACTAAAACGTGCCGTGACGGATTCTGATGAGCAAGCCCGTATTTATTTCAACCCTGAAGAAAAAGCCGGTGTATCCAACTTACTATCAATTTTGTCGGCAGCTACTGGGCGAACGATTGCTGACTTAGTCCCAGAATATGCGGACAAGATGTACGGTCATTTAAAAACTGATACAGCTGATGCGGTGGTTGCGATGCTGACTCCAATTCAGCAACGTTATCAAGAGTATCGGCAAGATCGTACATACTTAGATGACGTGATGCGCAAAGGTGCGGAAGCAGCACAGGCTCATGCCCAGCAGACCTTGCGTCGTGTTTATGATGTGATCGGGTTTGTGCCGCGGCCGTAAACTATGTTGTTAATGATCGATAACTACGACTCTTTTACGCACAACATCGTGCACTATTTGCGCGAGTTGGGTGCGGCAGTTGAAGTTGTTCGTCATGATCAGATCGAAGTGGCCGATATTGCGGCGTTGCCACTACGCGGCTTGGTGATTTCGCCAGGCCCAGGCACGCCAAATGACGCAGGAATTACGTTAGCCGCTATTGCAGCATTTGCCGGTAAACTACCCATGCTCGGTATTTGTTTAGGGCATCAGGCGATCGGCCAACATTTCGGTGCACAAGTGGTGCGAGCAGAGCAAGTCATGCACGGTAAAACGTCGGCGCTCGAGCATAATGGGGATGGGTTGTTTAGCGGGCTCCCGTCACCATTCAACGTTGCTCGGTATCATTCACTTGTGTTGGCACCTGAAACTATCCCCGTTGAGCTGCTGGTAGACGCTTGGGCAACTAACGCCCTAGGGCATCGTGAAGTCATGGCGGTTCGTCACCAACAGTGGCCGATTTGGGGCCTGCAATACCATCCCGAAGCGATCGAAACTGAATATGGACATGCGGTGTTGAGGCAGTTTTTGCGACACTGTGGTTACCCAATAGATACGTAAACAGCATCGTAGTTAGCTTATTTATGCGTGTGTCCATGTGGTTTGTGCATAGTTATGCAACCACGATGCAATTTGAGCTAAACCTTCCAAAACATTCACTTAATTCTATCGACGGACCACGACAGAGTAGGTTTTTTCTGCAATAATAGAGCCACTTTTAAAAACCTAAATCAGGTGAATTGATACCGATTATAACGGCAGTGAGGAATGGTTATGTCTAAGAATTCGAGCGTTCAGCGTGCAGATTTTGACGAGGTTATGGTACCTAACTATAACCCAGCGAGTATGATTCCTGTGAAAGGTGAAGGTTCACGTGTGTGGGACCAAACAGGTAAAGAATATATCGATTTTGCTGGTGGTATTGCGGTGAACTGTTTAGGGCACTGTCACCCAGCTATGGTGAAAGCACTAACCGAGCAGGGCAACAAACTATGGCACTTAAGTAATGTATTCACCAATGAACCCGCGATTCGCTTGGCTCAGAAACTTACTTCTGCAACCTTTGCTGAGCGTGTGTATTTCGCCAACTCAGGTGCTGAAGCAAACGAAGCAGCACTTAAATTAGCACGCCGTTGGGCACTCGATAATCACGGTGAGCAAAAGAATCAAATCATTTCGTTCAACAAAAGCTTCCACGGTCGTACCTTCTTTACGGTCACCGTCGGTGGTCAGGCAGCATACTCCGATGGCTTTGGACCTAAGCCGGGTGCTATTGATCATGTTGACTATGATGATTTGACTGCACTAGAGCAGCTCATGTCAGAGCAGACTTGTGCGGTAATCATGGAGCCGTTGCAAGGTGAAGGTGGTGTGATTAGTCCATCGGTTGACTTTGTGAAAGGTGTTCGTGCGTTATGTGACAAATACAACGCACTATTGATTTTTGACGAAGTACAAACTGGTTTTGGTCGTACTGGCCACTTGTATGCTTACGAAGAATTAGGTGTTGTGCCAGATATTCTTACCACAGCAAAAGCGCTAGGCGGGGGCTTCCCAATTGGTGCGATGCTAACAACGGCTGCGATTGCCAGCCATTTAAAGCCTGGTACTCACGGTAGTACTTATGGTGGTAACCCATTAGCTTGTGCAGTTGCAGAAGCGGTATTTGACGTTGTGAATACACCCGAGGTATTGGCTGGTGTGAAACAGCGTGAGCAGCAATTCAAAGACGCAATAGCAGCAATTAATGAACGTTATAACGTATTTAAAGATATTCGTGGTAAGGGATTGTTATTGGGAGCTGAGCTTACCGATGCATTCTCTGGTAAGTCACGCGACTTCTTGAATGCTGCCGCTGATGAAGGGGTGATGGTATTAGTTGCCGGTCCTAATGTGATCCGTTTCACCCCATCACTGATTATCCCTGAGCAGGATATTGCAGAGGGTCTAGCGCGATTTGAGCGAGCTGTTGCTAAGCTCGTCGGATAAGCTAAGCGGAGACTCACTATGTTAGTGGTGCGCCCAATCACGCCGCAGGATTATGCGGCGTTATACACTTGTGCGGTAGAGTCAGGCCATGGTTTTACCTCATTACCCATCGACGAGACACTATTGCGGCGGCGTATTGCTCGTGCGCAGGAGGCTTTTGCTCGAGAACGTGTAAGTGAGCCCGGCGAAGAGGGTTACTTATTCGTTATGGAAGATACCGCCACAGGTGAGATTGTTGGTTGCAGCGCAATTGAGGCAGCGGTGGGGCTGTCTGATGCATTTTACCATTATCATGTCGGTACAGTCGTTCATACTTCCAAAGAGCTGGGAGTTTACAACTCCTTGCAAACGCTTACTTTATGCAACGATTACACGGGTGTAAGTGAGCTATGTACCCTGTTTTTACGCGAGCCGTTTCGAAAAAGTATGAACGGCAGAGTGTTGTCGCGGTTCCGAATGCTGTTTATGGCAGAATTCCGCAATCGCTTTAGTGATATCGTTATCGCTGAAATGCGAGGTGTCTCCGATGCCAATGGTGAATCACCGTTTTGGTGTTGGTTAAAAGAGCACTTCTTTTCTATCGATTTCACCCAAGCGGACTACCTGACTGGCATTGGTGAAAAAACATTTGTGTATGAGTTGATGCCCAAATTACCGATTTACGTGAAATTACTGCCAAAAGAGGCGCAGGAAGTTATTGGGCAAGTGCATGAAAACACCCGGCCGGCATTAGCGATGTTGCAAAGTGAAGGATTCCGTTTTCGTGGCTACGTTGATATTTTCGATGCTGGTCCTACGGTTGAGTCGGAAATAGAAAATATTCGCAGTGTACGTGAGAGCAAACGTCTGCCTGTCACTATAGGTAAAGTGCCAAATGATGCGCCACGGTACATTGTGTGTAACACCCGAGTTGCTGATTTTCGAGCACTACAAGCGCCATTAGTGGCGCAGCCAGAGCAAGTCGTGATAGAAGCAGAAGTCGCTGCTGCGTTACGTGTACAAGAAGGTGACTACGTTCGATTTGTCACATTGACAGGAGCAAACTAATGTCTGAGCAGAATTTGTTTATTAATGGTCACTGGGTAGCTGGTGACGGCGAGTTGTTTAAGTCCATTAACCCTGCGCGCAATGAAGTTATTTGGGAAGCGCGTGCGGCCACTGATGAGCAAGTTGATGCTGCGGTGACGGCCGCGCGACAAGCGTTTGTTGAGTGGGCAGACAAGCCTTTTAGCGAGCGTTTGAAGATTTGTCAGCAGTTCGCTGCGCTACTGGAAGAGAACAAACAACGGTTCGCTCATTTAATCTCTGAAGAAACAGGCAAACCCATTTGGGAAACCTTAACAGAAGTTGCTGCCATGATTGGTAAAGTGGCGATTTCTGAGCGTGCATACCATGAACGTACTGGAACCGTGGAAAACCCAATGGCGGGCGCTAAAGCGTTTATTCGTCACAAACCGCACGGAGTGGTAGCGGTGTATGGCCCCTATAACTTCCCAGGACACTTGCCGAATGGCCACATTGTACCAGCCTTGTTGGCAGGCAACACAGTGGTGTTCAAACCGAGTGAGCTGACGCCAAAAGTTGCTGAATATACCGTAAAATTATGGGAACAAGCAGGTCTCCCTAAAGGAGTGTTGAATCTTGTACAAGGTTTAGTTGAGACCGGTAAGGCACTGTCTGCGCACCCGCAAATTGATGGTCTATTTTTCACTGGTTCATCAAATACCGGCCACGTGTTACACAAATTATTTGGTGGCCATCCAGACAAGATATTGGCGTTGGAAATGGGCGGTAACAACCCATTGATCGTGAAAGATGTGGCTGATATTAATGCTGCGGTACATGATATCGTGCAATCAGCGTTTATCACGTCAGGTCAGCGTTGTACCTGTGCGCGCCGTCTGTTTGTTGAGCAAGGCGCCCAAGGTGATGCCATCATCAAGCGCCTTATTGAAGTGACAGAAAACATTGCTGTCGGTGATTACGAAGCAGACCCACAACCGTTTATGGGTGCCATGATTTCAGCACAAGCGGCGGCTGCCATGGTTAAAGCGCAAGATGATCTCTTGGATGCTGGCGCTAAAACCTTACTGAAAATGTTTCAGAAAGATCAAAATCTTGGTTTTGTGACTCCCGGTATTCTCGATGTTACCGCAGTTACAGAGATGCCTGATGTGGAGCACTTTGGACCATTACTGAAAGTGTACCGCTACACTGATTTCGATGCGGCGATTACCGAAGCAAATAACACCAAATATGGATTATCAGCAGGTATTTTGTGTGATAGCGAAGAAGTTTATCGTTATTTCTACAAGCGGATCCGCGCAGGTATTGTGAACTGGAACAAACCTATTACTGGAGCTAGCAGTGCTGCGCCATTTGGTGGTATTGGCGCTAGTGGAAACCATCGTCCGAGTGCGTATTATGCGGCCGACTACTGTGCGTACCCGGTGGCATCGGTGGAAGCTGAGGCGGTCAGTCTGCCAGATAAATTGGCCCCAGGTTTAACGTTCTAAGTGATTGACGCAGGAGTTCATGATGACAGCGACCATGGAAGCAACCGTTACTTGGCGTGATGGCCTTGTGTTTGATGGACAATCGGGGACTGGGCATAACGTAACTATGGACGGCAACAAAGAAGTCGCCGCGAGCCCAATGGAGCTAGTGCTAATGGCTGCCGGCGGATGCTCATCAGTTGATGTGGTGAGCATTTTGCAAAAAGCTCGACAGCAAGTGGTCGGTGTGCAGTGCCAAGTAAAAGGTGAACGTGCAGATGCTGTACCGGCGGTATTTACCAAGATCCACTTACACTTTGTGGTGCGTGGGACTGATATTGCTGAACAGCATGTTGAACGCGCAGTAGCACTGTCTGCTGATAAATATTGTTCAGTAGCAAAAATGCTGGAAGCATCGGTGGCAATTACTCACAGCTACACCATTGAGAATGCCTAAATGAATTACCGCCATAGTTATCACGCCGGTAATTTTGCTGATGTTATTAAGCATGTTTTGCAATGTGTTGCGTTGCGTTATTTACACACGAAAGAAAAACCGTTTTGGGTTCTTGATACCCACGCTGGTGTCGGTATGTATGACTTAGCCAGTGAGGAAGCAACCAAAACAGGCGAGTTCATGGCAGGCATTGCGCGTTTGCTAGAACGTACGGATTTACCGCCAGCGATCACACCTTATGTCGAAGCAGTGCAGCAGCTTAACCCGCAAGGTGAGGTACGTTGGTACCCAGGCTCACCTTGGCTCAGCGCATTACATTTACGCCCGCAAGATAGTTTAGTACTGTGTGAAAAACACCCGTATGACAGTCAACTGTTAGCAGCGAATGCGCGCGAGTTTCCGGCTTCTCGGCAGGTCAAAGTGCTGACTGCCACTGATGGTTATGGAGCACTTAAAGCGTTAGTTCCACCACCGCAAAAGCGGGGCATGGTGCTGATTGATCCGCCGTTTGAACAACGTGATGAATTCGACCAAATCGTTACTGCACTGAGTGCTGGGGTACGGCGTTGGGCTACTGGAACTTATGCGGTATGGTACCCCATTAAAGACCCGTTAGTGGTGGGTGAGTTTCACCAAAAAGTGAAGGCCATTCGTGGCGTTGAGCAGGTTTTTGTGGTCGATATATTAGTACGAGCAGCAACCGATGCGAGTTGCTTTAATGGCTGTGGTATGTTGTTTATCAATCCACCTTACGGATTGACGCAACAGGCTGGTACCATCATGGCTTACCTGACCCCCATATTGGCTCAAGCTCGCGGCGCTGAGTATCAGTGTTTAATGCTTTAATTAGAGCTGGCCGCGCGCTTCTTTGCGAGTAACTCCTCCACCACAGGGGTGAGGATTAATTCCATTGCGAACCCCATTTTCCCGCCTGGAACCACTAATGTGTTCATGCGCGACATGAATGACCCATCAATCATCCGCAAATAATAGGGATAATCGGCATTTTTAATGCCACGGAAGCGAATCACGACAAAACTTTCATCCAATGATGGTATATCTTTGGCGCTAAACGGATTCGATGTATCGACCGTTGGGACGCGCTGAAAGTTAATATGGGTTCGGGAAAACTGCGGTACGATATGATGAATATAATCTTCCATGCTTCGAACGATGCTTTGGGTCACCGCTTCGCGTGAATGCCCTCGTTCAGAGGTATCGCGCAATAACTTCTGAATCCATTCTAAGTTGACGATAGGTACCATCCCAATGAGTAAATCGACATGTTGGGCAACATTATAGTCGTCCCCACAAACACCGCCGTGTAAGCCTTCATAGAAAAGAACGTCAGTGTTTTCTGGCAATGATTCCCACGGGGTAAAAGTACCGGGAACCTGATTGTAAGGTACGGCATCATCGAATGAATGTAAGTAGCGCCGAGTTTCGCCGGTTCCGGTTGCACCGTACTCTTTGAATAATGCTTCTAACCGATGGAAATCATTTGCTTCAGGGCCAAAGTAACTAATATGGCGGCCTTGTTCTTGTGCTTTACGTATGGCAACTTCCATTTCGGGGCGTGAATAACGATGGAAACTATCGCCTTCAACCATTGCAGCGTGCACATTCAATGACCGAAAAATGTGCCGCAACGCTTGGCTAGTAGTGGTGGTGCCTGCACCTGACGACCCGGTTACTGCAATGATAGGATGTTGAATCGACATGGATCCTCCGTAAACGTTGAATGCTTGTTATACGGGCTCAGCTAAATCGGGTCAAGTTTTCGAGGGGCTATTAATAGTGTGGCGGAATCTCATCCGCAGGGTTGATAGGATTATCATGACGCTGCTCACTCATTTGTTGGAACTTTTCAATGAGTAACTGCATCTTACGTTGCATGTTTGCCAATTCTTCTGCTTGTTGGGTAAGCAACTGATTCAAGGTTTCGATGGTATCTTCTTGAAACGCAAAGCGACTCTCAAGGTCGGCGATGCGATTAAGTAATTCATTTTGATATTGCGCAGCCATAGGCAAATGCCCCCAAATGTGTGTACTATACGTAGTGCGACGAATTACAACGTACTCTGACAGATAATTCAATCCTGGAGACAATGAATGAAACAATTAAAGAAACCCCTAATGCTGACCATGATTGCACTGGCAGTATCTGGGTGTATGCAGCAACAAGATAAATACCCTGTAAGTGAAGCGGCACCGGATAGTGAACAAGATAAGATGGCGTATGCAGTCGGTTCCACATTAGGTGAATTCGTCAGCGAAACTCTCGATCGTCAAGAACAAGCAGAGCTTGTTTTAGAGCGTGATTTAGTTATTGCTGGCTTTGTCGATGCGTTGAAAGGTGAATCAAAAATCTCACAAGCAGAGGCTGAGGAATTGATCACCACAATGCAGATGCAATATAGCGAGCAACGTGCAGCTGTTGTTGGTGGTAAAGCGAAGGAAGAAGGCGACGCATACCAAGCTGAGAACGCGCAACGTGCTGAAGTAACATTGACCGAATCAGGCCTACAATATGAAGTATTAGTGCAAGGTGAAGGTGGACAAAAGCCAAAAGAAACTGATTTGGTGGAAGTACACTACCATGGCACGCTAGTGAATGGCGAAGTATTCGATAGCTCAGTTGAGCGGGGTGAACCAATTGTATTCCCATTAAACCGTGTGATTAGTGGGTGGGTTGAAGGAGTGCAATTGATGAGCGTAGGCGACAAATATCGCTTCGTGATTCCACCACACTTAGCGTATGGTGAGCGCGGTGCTGCAGGTGGCCAAATCCCACCACATGCAACCCTCATTTTTGAAGTTGAGTTACTGAACATCATCGATCCAGAAGCGGAAGATGATGTGTTTGAAATTCAATAAGTTCAGCCCCATGTGTTAGAGCAGCTGATGCTGCTCTAACATTGCTAAGAGTTGGTCTTCAAGTTCCATCCGCAGGCTTAGCGCCTCTCCCAGTACCGATAAATCTGCATCAAACTTAGGCAAATTCGTATCAGCGGTGATGTGTCCATAAGTATCGTTGAAGTCGAGCGCTGCATTGGTGGTTTCTGCAATATGTGGAAATACTTCATCCTCCACATGCTGCAAACTTTCTGCAGGTGCACCTTGGCTGTTGCGGATCACTTTGTCATAAATTTCAAAATGACCTGCCGAGACGTAATCCATTAATAAGCCACAAAAATGCGTGATATCTGACGCTGCAGGTAGGGCCTGAGATTCGCGAGCATAGGGAGGAAGCCCGGCGAGCATAAAATACTCTACCAGTAATTCTTGCCGTGCCTGCAACCAAACATCAATTGCAGCGTGAGCTCCGGCCCATCGTTGTTTCGCCAATTCATTACGCGTTAACATATCGTTCTCCAATTCATCCATAGCCACCAATCTACTGATGATGGTAAGCTAGCGTCAACTTATTTCGCTTTTAATTCAGGTTATTATTATGACAAAACCCTACCAGCGACCAGCAACTGATGAGCCGGCATGGTGGTTTGTGATTTCCGGCGGTGAATTGTTGATGACCGAAAGTCGGCAAATCCCTCATGGCTTTCTCGACGAGTTACCATTTCCTGATCTCAATGATTACACCACAGTTCACATTGGCGAGTTACGCGAGCGGAGCTGCTATTTGGTTATTGCGGATTACGGAGATTTAAACTTTTCAGTGGTAGGTGAATTTCGTAGCGTTCGCGAGTTAATTATTGGCTCTGACGATGCATTGTTTGCGATGGCTGCACGAGCGAAGCAAGTCGCTGACTTTTTAGCTACGCATCGTTATTGTGGGCGCTGTGGCGCACGGATGCAGGCCGTTGATTGGGAAATCGCAATGCATTGCCATACCTGTCAACATCGCTGTTACCCACGTATCTCTCCTTGCATTATTGTCGCCATCCGTAAAGGCCGGCAAATTCTGTTGGCACGCGGTAAGCGGCATCCGGAAGGGATGTACTCGGTTCTGGCAGGTTTTGTAGAAGCAGGCGAACCACTAGAAACGACGTTGGCCCGTGAAGTTATGGAAGAGGCAGGTATTCGCATTAAGCACCCGCGCTATGTTCTGAGTCAGTCGTGGCCATTTCCTAACTCGTTAATGATCGGGTTTTTAGCCGAGTGGGAAAGTGGTGAAGTGCGTATTGATCCCTTTGAGTTGGAAGAAGGGGGGTGGTTTGATATCGATCAACTGCCGCAAATCCCACAACCTGGAACCATCGCCAATAAGCTGATCATGCGGCTAAAAGCTGAAATTGATCAGGAAAAAAATACTCAAAAATGATAAGCTAGCACATTCACTCAATGGTTAACTTGGATGTATGAAAATGTCTGAATTAAAAAATGATCTGTATTTGCGTGCGTTGTTACGTCAACCGACGGAACGTACGCCTATTTGGATGATGCGCCAGGCGGGTCGATATCTTCCAGAATATCGGGAAGTGCGCGCTCAAGCTGGTGATTTCATGGCATTATGTAAAAATGCTGAGTTAGCCTGCGAAGTTACCCTGCAGCCATTGCGGCGATTCAAGTTGGATGCGGCGATCCTGTTCTCAGATATTCTGACAATTCCTGATGCAATGGGACTTGGTCTCTATTTTGAAACGGGTGAAGGCCCGAAGTTTGAGCGACCATTGCGCGATGTTGCAGCAATCGAGCAGTTAGGTATTCCTGATCCAGAGCAAGAGTTACGTTATGTAATGGATGCGGTACGCACCATCCGCCGTGAATTGAATGGCCAAGTACCTTTGATTGGTTTCTCCGGCAGCCCATGGACGCTAGCAACTTACATGGTGGAAGGTGGTAGCACGAAGAACTTTAGTGAAGTTAAGAAGCTGATGTTCAGTGAGCCACAAGCGATGCATTTGCTGTTGGATAAACTGGCTGATTCGGTAATCAGTTATTTGAATGCACAAATTGCCGCAGGTGCACAAGCTGTGATGATTTTCGATACTTGGGGTGGCGTCTTAAGCCCACGGGATTATCGTGAGTTTTCACTGAAATATATGCATAAAATTGTTGCTGGATTAACCCGTGAAGCTGATGGGCGTCAAGTTCCCGTCACCTTGTTTACAAAAAATGGCGGTGCTTGGTTACCAGCCATGGCAGAAACTGGCTGTGATGCACTTGGTGTTGACTGGACGATGGATTTAGGCACAGCGCGGCAGCTGGTGCAAGATAAAGTAGCTTTGCAAGGGAACATGGATCCAAGCGTACTTTACGCACCGCCAGCCCGCATCGAAGAAGAAGTGGCTACAATTTTAGCGAGCTATGGCCATGGTCATGGACACGTGTTTAACTTAGGTCATGGAATTCATCCTGGTGTGGATCCTGAACATGCATTAGCGTTTATAGAAGCGGTACACAAGCTGAGTCCAGCCTATCACCAGTGATCATTTCATTTTTGCGGTAAACCCCGTTTATTGTCCGATGAGCGGGGATGCTGCGAAGAATCACTAGGTTACAATAGTGTCAGAGAATGACATGAAGCCAACGCGGTAACCTGAGGGATTTATGGCAGCACGAAACTTATTTAATCCGATCACAATTGTCTTGATATTGGCAGCCGCCGCTGCCATTTACTTTTTGGGGATTGCCGATCCGACTGCTGGAAAAGAAGAGCGTCCTCAAAACCCCGTCCCAGTGCGCGTTCAAACTGTTCAGATGAGTGAGTTTCGTGATGTGATTGAAGCTCTTGGCACAGCGCAGGCTAATGAATCAATCGTAGTTACAGCCCAAACACAAGACATTGTGATGGCCGTCTACTTTGACGATGGTGATGTGGTAAAAGCCGGTGATGTGCTAGTGGAGTTGGACTCTCGAGAAGAAAACGCACGGGTGCAAGAGCTAAAGTTCCGCTTAGCTGAAGCAAATCGTCAATATCAACGTCTGGTCGATTTACGGCGCCAAAACGCCGCCTCTCAGCAACAGCTGGAATCACAAGATGTTACCGTCAAAGAAATTATTGCAGCGCTTGAAGTTGCAGAAACGCAGTTAGCACAGAAACGTATTGTGGCACCATTTGACGGTCGTTTAGGGATTCGTCACGTGAGCGTTGGTTCATTGGTGAGCCCAGGCCAGCAAATTACTACGTTAGATGATGTAACCCCAATCAAATTGGACTTTAACGTTCCGGAATTATTCTTTGCTAGTTTAAAAGTGGGGCAAGACGTGGTGGCGCGTAGTGGTGCATATCCGGGCGAGGAGTTCCGTGGTGAAATCCGCAGCATTGACTCGCGGGTGGATCCATTAACGCGGTCAATTCTAGTACGAGCCATTATTCCCAACAAAGATAATAAACTCCGCCCAGGCATGTTGTTGCGAGTGAGTTTATTACGGAGCGTGGATGAAGCCATCATTCTGCCAGAAAAGGCGGTAGTACCGATTAATGATCGCATGTTTGTATATGTTATTGATGACAACCTTGTTGCCCACCAAACTCCAGTCACTATTGGCCGCCGCAAACCCGGCATTGTCGAAATTATTGACGGCATCAAACCTGGTGACAAAGTCGTGACCGAGGGCATGATTCGCCTGCGCGATGGTGTTTCTGTCGTTATTCGGGAGGGTTAACATCTATGTTACTCTCTGACTTATCGGTTAAACGTCCAGTTTTTGCCTCGGTTGTTAATATATTGCTAATTGTATTCGGCGTGGTCGCATTTTCGATGCTACCACTACGCGAATACCCCGATATCGACCCACCGATTGTTTCGATTGATACAACGTATCGTGGCGCCTCCGCAGATATCGTTGAAACACAGATCACGCAGGTTATTGAAGATCGTATCAGCGGTATTGAGGGGATTAAGAATATTTCTTCAAACAGCCGTAATGGTCGTTCACGAATCAGTATTGAGTTTGAGTTATCGCGCGATATTGATGCTGCCGCCAATGACGTTCGTGATCGGGTTTCACGTGTCCTTGATAACCTGCCTGAGCAGGTTGATCCACCCGAAGTTTCAAAAGCAAACTCCGATGAAAGTACGATCGTCTGGTACAACTTACGCAGTGAGACAATGTCGGTCTTAGAATTGACCGACTATGCGGACCGATATATTGCAGATCGCCTGTCAGTGGTAGACGGGGTCGCTCGTGTCGTACTTGGTGGTGAACGTCGTTATGCCATGCGTATATGGCTGGATAGAGATGCTATGGCGGCTCGCAATATCACCGTTACCGATATCGAAAATCGCTTACGTTCGGAAAACGTTGAGCTGCCCGCAGGAGAAGTTGAATCTATTGACCGCGAATTTACGGTGCGAGTTGCGCGAACCTATCTTACGCCAGAGCATTTCGAACGTTTGAGTATTAAACGCGGAGATAACGGGCAACTGGTGCGCTTGGCCGAAGTTGCTCGCATCGAAATGGGTTCGGAGAACGATAAAACTGACTTCCGTGGCAATGGCGTCAACATGATTGGTATCGGGATTGTGAAACAATCGAAAGCCAACACGCTAGAAGTGGTTGAGAATGTTCGCAAAGAAATAGAAAATATTATGCAGACGCTTCCCGAATCGATGTTTATTGTACCTAGTTACGACTCATCGATCTTTATCAAGGGGTCGATTGATGAGGTGTACAATACCCTGCTCATTGCGATGGCGTTGGTTATCATTGTTATTTATCTTTTCTTGGGGAACCTTCGCGCTACCCTAATTCCGGCGCTTACGGTACCAGTGGCCATTATTGCCTCGTATATTGCCTTGTTTGCTATGGGGTTCTCGATCAACTTACTGACGTTGTTGGCGCTGGTGCTCGCCATCGGGTTGGTGGTGGATGACTCTATCATCGTATTAGAAAACATTTACCGCCGGATTGAAGCAGGTGAACCCCCGTTGTTGGCTGCATTTCGAGGTACCCGAGAGGTTGGGTTCGCAGTTCTAGCAACGACCGCTGTACTTATTTCGGTATTCGTACCGCTGGCATTCTTGGATGGTAATATTGGCCAGCTCTTTACTGAGTTTGCGCTCGCTATTGCCGCAGCAGTTGCATTCTCTAGTCTTACTGCGCTGACACTATCGCCGATGTTAGGCTCCAAAATTTTGGAGCGCAAGGAGCGATCGAACAAGTTTGGTCAGCTGATTGATCGAGCCTTTAGTTATATCGAACAAGGTTATGTGCGTGTTCTGAAACGGACGTTAGCATACCCCTGGCTGGCAGCATTGCTGGTTATTACTTCTGGGGTGTTGGCATATGGTATCATGCAGTTCGTTGAACAGGAGTTTGTACCACCCGAAGACCGCGGTACCTTTTTTGTACTCGTCCGTGGTGAAGAAGGGGCCAGCTTTGAATCCAACTCAGCGCATATGCGTGAAGTTGAGCGGATCCTAATGCCCTATTTAGAGGAAGGTAAAATTGACCGACTGATTATTCGTTCACCGGGCTGGGGTGATTCAGCTGGGGTGGCAACAGTCGGAACCATACCCTTTGAGGAACGCGATTGGTCAACCTTTGAGTTGATGGATGAAGTGTCGCAGAAACTCAATAATCTGACCGGGGTTCGCGCTTACGCCTTCATGCGTAGCGGTATCAGTGGCGGTAACGGACGACCAGTACAATTTGTGCTGCAAGGTAATACTTATGAACAGCTGGCTGCATATCGCGATATCGTGATTGAAAAGGCGAGTAATAATCCGTACCTACTGGATCTGGATAGCGACTATAAAGCAACTCTGCCACAGTTACTGATTCGTATTGATCAGGAACGTGCGTCAGATCTTGGCGTATCGGTGGGGGATATTGGCCGAACTTTAGAAACAATGCTGGGGCAACGGCGAGCAACAACTTACATCGACCGTGGTGAAGAGTACGATGTTATCTTAGAAGGTGAACGCTCCGATTATCGTAGCCCAACAGCCATTGATAATATTTATGTTCGCTCGAGTTCATCGAACCAGCTAATACCGCTGTCAAACTTGGTGACTATTGAAGAAAAGGCAACAGCTGGCTCACTTAACCGCTATAACCGGATGCGTAGTATCACGATCGAAGCCAACTTAGCGGAAGGCTATTCATTAGGTGAGGCGTTGGCGTACTTAGAAGAAATTGTGCGCACCGAATTGCCAGATGACGTCACTATTGACTACAAAGGTGAATCGCAGCTTTACAAAGAAAGTGGCAGTTCAGTTATCTTTGTATTCGTGCTGGCACTGTTAGTTGCCTACCTCGTGTTAGCGGCACAGTTTGAGAGCTTCGTGCACCCGTTTGTGATTATGCTGATGGTGCCTGTAGCAATTTTGGGCGCAATTATCGGATTGTATATGACCGATATGACCATCAACATTTATAGCCAAATCGGGATTGTGATGTTGATTGGCTTGGCAGCGAAGAACGGGATCCTTATTGTTGAGTTCTCGAACCAGCTTCGCGATGCCGGAATGAAGTTTGATGATGCCTTGCTGCAAGCGTCACAGCAGCGGTTACGTCCGATTGTGATGACTGCGGTCACCACTTTGGTCAGTGCGATTCCATTGATTCTCGGCTCTGGTCCAGGTTCAGAAAGCAGAACTGTGATTGGGGTGGTGATTTTTGCGGGGGTAGCGTTGTCATCGTTCCTCACTATTTTTGTGATTCCAGCGCTGTACTCGCTGCTGGCGCGTAATACCACCTCGCCAGAAACGATTGCGAAAGAATTGCAGGCACTGGAACAAGAGTATCCCTACCAAAAAGTGGAATAACCCAAACAAAAAAGGCTTCATGATTTATGAAGCCTTTTTATTATCTGACTTAATGTTAGTCATCGTCACGTTTGCCGAGAATACCACCGACACGAGTGACTGAACCGGGTTCAAGGTCATCGGTAAAGTCGATCACGTCATCGGGGAATAACAGAATAACAGTTGAACCCAACTTGAAATGCCCCATTTCATCGCCTTTATTTAAGCGAATAGCTTGGTCACCAGAGGCGGGATAATGCCACGCATGAGTATCTTGACCAGTCGGTGGCGTCACTGTGCCAGACCAAACAGTGCCAATGCTGGCGACAATGGTTGCCCCAACTAAGATCATCGCAAATGGCCCAAACTCACCATCAAAAATGGCAATAACACGCTCGTTACGAGCAAAGAGATTAGGTACGTTAGCGACTGTCAATGGGTTCACGGAATACAGATCACCAGGCACATAAATCATTTTCCGAAGTACACCGTCACAGGGCATGTGAATACGGTGATAATCTTTTGGGGCCAAATAAATGGTGGCAAAATCGCCATCTTCAAAATGTTTGGCCGCTTCTTCGTCACCACCTAATAACTCAAGTAAACTGTAATCATGCCCTTTTGCTTGGAAGATACGGCCATCTTCAATGTCGCCAAGCTGGCTCACAGCACCATCGACTGGGTGCGCAAACAAATGGGGTTCATTTGCTAACAACGGGCGTAATTCTGGCTTTAAATAACGGGTAAAAAACTCATTAAAGGTTTTATAGTCGCTGGGCTGTTCTAGCACTGCTTCACTCATATCAATTTTATAGTGACGAATGAACCAACGAATAAACGCTTGAGTAAACCAGCCCGCTTGCGCTGCGGCAAACTTACCCATCGCCCGGGAAATGGCATGTTTAGGCATAACATGCTGCAGTTGTATTTTAACGCGATTCCAGTTCACGCTTTTTTACCTCTTGTCGTTGCACGGGATGGTTTTAATGCCATCGATTCGATTATTTTATGGTAATTGTACAGCCGTAATTCGTGTAGGTCACCTGCTTGACAGGCTTCTTGTAATGCACAGCCGGGGTCATCGAGATGTTTACAATCGCGGAATTTACACTGTCCCAGATAGGGGCGAAAATCGATATAACACCAAGCAACACGTTCTGGCTCAAGATGCCATAACGCGAATTCCCTAATTCCAGGAGAGTCAATCAGGACACCGCCGGTAGGAACCTCGTAGCGTGTAGCTACGGTAGTGGTATGTTGACCTAGCCCAGAGCCGCCAGAGATGGCGCCTACATCGGCGTTAATATGGGGCATCAGTGCATTGACCAGCGATGATTTACCAACCCCTGATTGGCCAACCACAATCGAGCAGTGGTCTACCAAGAGCTCGCGCACTGGCTGGGCAGACTCAGGTTGCAGGGCATTCACTGTTTCAACTCGGTAGCCTATATTACGGTACATGGTCAATGCTTCGGTAATCTCTTTCTGCTCGTCTGCAGGTAATTGGTCGAGTAAATCAGCTTTGTTGAGAATAATCGCCGGCGTGACCCCAATGTCCTCACAGGCGACTAGATAGCGATCAATGATCTGTGAGGAAAATGCCGGTAACACACTACTGACGATGAGGATCTGATCTACATTCGCGGCAACTGGTTTTAATCCGTCGTAAAAATCTGGCCGACTAAGTAATGTACGCCGTGGTTGAACCGCTTCAATGACGCCAGCAATCTCGTCATGACGTTGTTTGAAGCGCCGCCAGATCACGTCATCGCCACAAACTAAAGAATCGATAGTGCGACGGATATGACAGCGCAACGCTGGCTCTGCAGCGGTACAAATAATCGCTTGTTGTCCAAAACGACTGACGACGATACCTGACTCTGCAGCTTCGAGTACTGTATCATCGTGTCTATCAAGATCTTGGTGCACTTGCTGTAAACGCTTTTCTTGATTGGACTTAATTCGGCGTAATTGCCCTTTATTGAGACGTCGTTGTTTTGCCATCAAATTCATTCCAGTTCATACTATGCAGAATCATACATGATCATGGCCAGAAGTGTCTGAAATTAATTGTAACTCGATAAGGTAAACGTCAATGACAGCAAGTGCCGATCGACTCATTTGGATCGATTTAGAAATGACTGGGTTATGTCCAGAAACCAACCATATTATAGAAGTGGCCACCATAGTCACCGATTACGACTTAAATGTGCTAGCTGAAGGGCCTGTGCTGGCTGTGTATCAGCCACCAGAATACTTAGACCGTATGGATGACTGGAACGTGCGCACCCACACGTCGTCAGGCTTAATAGAACGTGTCAAAGTCAGCACTTATAACGATGAACAAGCAAGTGCTGCAACGATTGCGTTTTTAGAACAGTGGGTAACGCCTGGTAGTTCACCTATGTGCGGTAATAGCATTTGTCAGGATCGCCGGTTTCTCGCGCAACATATGCCCGCCTTAGAGGCCTATTTCCACTACCGAAATTTAGATGTAAGTACACTAAAACAACTTGCTAAATACTGGGCTCCGGAGGTTGCGAAAGGGTTAAGCAAGCAAGGGACACATACTGCGTTGGCAGATATTCGCGAATCGATAGAAGAGTTGCGTTATTACCGTACACATTTGTTCAAATAACCTGAACTATTGCGGTGCGGCTAATTTTCGCTCGAAGTGACCAAATTGCGAACGAATGCATGGGTGGATCTGAAAAAGGGGTTGACGGGGCGTTGAGGATCGGTAAAATACGCCCTCGTTAAGACATGCGAGAATAGCTCAGCTGGTAGAGCACAACCTTGCCAAGGTTGGGGTCGCGAGTTCGAATCTCGTTTCTCGCTCCAAATTTCAATTCTCAATTGCAAGTCCAAGATAAGCGGGAATAGCTCAGTTGGTAGAGCACAACCTTGCCAAGGTTGGGGTCGCGAGTTCGAGTCTCGTTTCCCGCTCCAAATTTCTCTTTAG